>ERZ839947.1429-NODE-1429-length-22589-cov-3.289429_pt1 | contig 22589 bp, 20 predicted proteins | sample MGYA00519908_ERZ839947 | MGnify/ENA primary metagenome ERZ839947 (study PRJEB31850, sample SAMEA3708857) | human gut metagenome | biome: human gut; feature: human-associated habitat; material: faeces | place: China | collected 2014 ... | reverse complement strand
CAGCTCGCCAGTGGTATGCTGATCAGTACGCAGATCTTCGTGATCACGCTGCTGTTTTCTCTTCCACTTGGACTTATTGTGGCGTTCGGACGCTTATCGAAAAATCGCGTGATCAGCATGATCGTAAAATTTTACATCTCTATCATGCGCGGAACTCCGTTAATGCTGCAGCTGATGGTCGTTTATTTCGGACCATACTATCTGTTTCATATTAAAGTCGGCAGCGGTTACCGCCTGACAGCGACCTTTATCGGCTTTGTGATCAACTACGCGGCATATTTTGCAGAAATCTACCGCAGCGGCATTCAGTCGATGCCGATCGGCCAGTATGAGGCGGCACAGATCCTTGGCTACACGAAAGCTCAGACCTTTTTTAAGATCATTCTGCCTCAGGTCATCAAGCGCATTTTGCCGTCGATCACAAACGAGGTGATCACACTTGTAAAGGATACGTCCCTGTCATTCACCCTGAGTGTCGCGGAGATGTTCACGATCGCGAAAGCCCTGGCAGCATCCCAGACAAATATGATCCCGTTTGTCGCAGCCGGAATTTTCTACTATGTGTTCAACCTCATCGTGGCTGTCGTTATGGAGTGGATCGAGAAAAAGCTGGATTATTACCGGTAGGACTGGAGGTCAGTGGATCATGAATCTGTTAGAGTTAAATCATGTAGAAAAATCATTTGAGAACCTGTCCGTGCTGAAGGATATCTCCATCAGCATCGGCGAGGGTGAGATCGTATCCATCATCGGACCGTCCGGATCCGGGAAATCAACGCTGCTCAGGTGCGCGACGATGCTTGAGAAGATGGATGGCGGCGAGATCGTATATCTTGGGAAAAAAGCGGCATGGACGGACAAGGACGGACATGTGGTCTATGCGGATAAGAAAGACATGAAGGAGATCCGGAGCCAGTATGGTCTCGTGTTCCAGAATTTTAATCTTTTCCCGCATTATTCTGTGCTGAAGAATATCGTTGACGCGCCGATCCATGTGCAGAAGCGAGACAAGGAGACGGTATATCAGGAAGCGAGAGAACTGTTAAAGAAGATGGGACTGGCGGACAAGGAAGACTATTATCCCTGCCAGTTATCCGGAGGACAGTGCCAGCGTGTGGCGATCGCGAGAGCTCTGGCGCTGAACCCGAAGATCCTGTTCTTCGATGAACCCACATCAGCTCTGGACCCAGAGCTGACAGCCGAGGTGTTAAAGGTGATCCGTTCTCTGGCAGATCTGAATATCGCCATGGTGATCGTTACCCATGAGATGGCGTTTGCAAGGGATATTTCCCACCGCGTGATCTTCATGGAGGGCGGCGTGATCGTTGAGGAAGGCACGCCGGAGAAAGTATTCTCTTCTGACAATGAGAGAATGAAGAGCTTCCTGGGAAGATACGGGGAGATTCTGTAATTATGTTGACCTCACTTGCGTTGATCTTTTTGGTAGGACTTTCCGCCGCCGCGATCTGCGGACGGCTGCGTCTGCCGCGCATCATCGGCATGCTGTTCACGGGAATTATTCTGGGACCGCATGTGCTGGGACGTCTGGACGATAAGATCTTATCGATCTCGTCGGAACTCCGGCAGATGGCGCTCATCATTATTTTATTGAAAGCAGGGCTTTCTTTAAATCTTGCGGATCTGAAAAAAGTAGGTCGTCCGGCAGTCATGATGTCGTTTGTACCGGCAAGCTTTGAGATTTGTGGATATCTGCTCTGTGCGCCGATGATCCTGGGGATAACGAGAATTGAGGCGGCAGTCATGGGCGCGGTCCTGGCGGCAGTGTCTCCGGCGGTCGTAGTGCCGAGGATGGTACAGCTCATGGAAAGCGGATATGGAACGAAAAAGAGTATTCCACAGATGATCTTAGCGGGAGCGTCCTGCGATGATATTTTTGTAATCGTGTTGTTTTCCACGTTTTCCGGGATGGCCCAGGGCGGTACGGCGGATATGAAGCAGTTTTTAAATATTCCGGTGTCCATTGTGCTTGGAATCCTGCTGGGCGCGGTCGTTGGATATCTTTTGAGCCTATTTTTTGAGACCGCCTATGCGAAAGCACATTATGTGAGAAACAGTATGAAGGTCATGATCGTTCTTGGAGTTTCCTTCCTTCTGATGGCTGTGGAGACATGGGTGAAGGCTTATGTATCAGTGTCCGGTCTGCTGGCCGTAGTCAGCATGGCATGCGTTCTGAAGATCAAATGCCCGAAATCTGTCTCAGGAAGACTCTCGGAGAAATTCGGAAAGCTCTGGATCGCGGCGGAAGTTGTCTTATTTGTACTGGTCGGTGCAGCGGTTGATATCCGGTATACGGCGATGGCCGGAGCCGCGGCGATTGTCATGATCCTGCTGGCGTTGATGTTCCGTGCTGTCGGTGTTCTTGTGTGCATGACGGGAACGGCATTGGATAAGAAGGAACGGGTATTTACGGTGATCGCGTATCTGCCGAAAGCGACGGTGCAGGCGGCGATCGGTTCTGTTCCGATGGCAATGGGACTTGCCTGCGGTCAGATCGTGTTGTCAGTGGCGGTCCTTGCAATCCTGATCACGGCACCGCTTGGGGCGATCGGGATGGATATGACGTATAAGAAGCTGTTGAAAAAACAGGAAAAAATCTCATAATATAAATTTGATTTGAAAAAATACCGGATGTGGGCTATAATGAGCGCAAAATGTGCGGTATCAGGCGGAAGTCCTGCTGGGGCAGTTATAGTTCGCTGAGCTGAGAAGATGTTTGAGATACCGCAAAACAGGAGGCAATTATGGATTTCGAAAAATTATGCGCAGAAAGATATTCTCTTAGAAAATATGCAGATCGCCCGGTGGAGGCAGAAAAGCTGGAAAAGGTGCTGGAGGCAGGTCACAATGCACCGACGGCCCACAATCTCCAGCCGCAGCGCATTCTTGTGATGCAGAGCAGAGAGGCATTGGAGAAAGCAGAGGAGTGTACCGCATGCAAGTTCCATGCACCGGTGATCCTTGTTGTCGCGTATGATCCGGCGAAGGCCTGGAACCGCGAGGGAGATATGAAGAACCACGGGGAGATCGATGCGACGATCGCGGCGACACAGATGATGCTTCAGGCGGCAGATCTCGGTCTCGGAACCTGCTATGTCGGCATGTTCAGCCAGGAGAAGCTTCATGAGCTGTTCCCGGAGATGAAGGGACTTGTTGCGACTGCGATGCTTCCGCTCGGATATCCGGCAGAGACGGCGCATCCGTCAAGACTTCACACCGACAGAATGCCGTTAGATGAGATGGTGATCCGTCTGTAAAAGCATATACATAGATTCAGACCTGCTAAAGTGGAAGAAAGCCACGGGCAGGTCTCTTCTTTTTTGAGAGTGTTCGCGACATAAAAACTTTTGTTCGTATAAAAAATACACAAAAAAACTTTTTTGTGGTAAAATATCGGACAGGAGGCAGCCTGAGATGACCGCTTCTGTTACTCAGTATTGAAAAACGGAGGAATGACAGATGGAATATAAGGTTTCCGAGAAGATTCAGAAGAAATTTGACACACTGACAAAGGATGCAAAGGTTCAGAAAGCCCTTCAGTTTATGGAAGATGACCAGAACGAGATCATCGACAGACAGATTGAGCTTACCCTGATCCCGGCACCGACGAATCATGAGCAGAAAAAGGCAGCGAGACTTCTTGAGATGTTTAAGGAGGAGGGACTTACAGACTGCCATATCGACGAGTACGGCAACTGCGTCGGCATCCGAAAAGGTACCGGCGGTGGAAAGAAGGTTCTTGTAGAGGGACATATGGACACGGTATTCCCACTTGATACAAAGCTTGAGATCGTCCGTGAGGACGGCTTTATCAAATGCCCGGGAATCGTGGATGATACGAGAGGATGTGCGACCGTCCTGTCTACGATCCGCGCTTTAAACGCGGCAGGAATTGAGACAAAGGGCGATATCCAGTTTGTCGGAACGGTTCAGGAGGAAGGAACCGGCGCATTAAAAGGAATGCAGTATTATGTAAACCATCATCCGGAGCTGGATGCCAGCATTTCCGTTGACGGCCCGGGATTTCAGGAGATCACCTATGAGGCGACCGGAATCCAGACATACGAGATCAACTTCCACGGCATCGGCGGACATGCCTGCGGAGCTTTCGCAAAGGTGGCAAACCCGATCCATGCGGCAGGACGTGCGATCGCGAAGATCTCTGAGATCCAGGTTCCGAAGGAGCCGATGACTACATTTGCGGTGACCACCATGCAGGCGGGAAGCTTCGAGGCTGTCCATGCCATCGTTCCGGTGGCACAGATCCGCTTCAACTTCCGTTCGAACTCTCAGGAAGAGCTTGAGAAGCTCCGCAAGAAGATCTTCGATGCCATCGATGAGGCATGCAAGGAGGAGACAGAGCGCTGGGGCATGGATACGATCACATACGATGTAAAACATATCTGTGATGTCAATGCCGGCCATCAGGATGCCCATGCGCCGATCGTAGAGGGCGCCATGGCGGCGGCAGAGTATCTTGGATGCGAGGAGCCGAAGCTTGGAAACGGTGGTTCCACAAACTGCAACCGTGCTCTCGAAGCAGGACTCCCGGCAGTGTGCCTCGGCATGGGCGCGGATTATGATATCCACGCGCATATGCTTTCCGAGCAGTTTAAGGTCGAGGGTGCATATAAGGGCTGCCAGCAGACACTGCTGCTTGCGCTGCTCTGCGCGGGCATGGATGATGTGGAGAGCATTATCGAGAAATAGCAGGACAAAATGAAAGCTTAGCATGAAAACGGCACAGACCTGTCAGGTAAATGGCGGGTGTGTGTCGTTTTTTGCTTGTCATGTGTCCGAATGCAGCAGCTGGCGGCAGGTTCTGCCGTTTTTGATCGACCGATCTGCATGGTGACACTTTTTATGAAAAGCCGCACATTTGCCGCAGAAAATCAAGGAAAAAGCAAGAAATAATCACCTTGACACTATGTAGTGCGTTGGATAAAATAGAGAATGACAGTTGGATTGTGCCGATCTGCAGTCGAAAGCGTGCTGCAAGCTTGCCAGCATAAACGCTTTTGAATGAAAAGCGGTATAAGGGCAATGCCCGGAGCTTCTTGGGCGCCGGAGGCGAACAAGAAGAGAGCAATCCGGTAACTGAAAATAAAAAAGGCAGGATGGAATCATGAAAAAATTAAGAATGCTTCTTCCGACAGGCGCTGTGATCGGCATGCTGGTGGTGGGAACAGCGTTTCCTGCGATGGCAGCGGCAGATAGCGATACGGCAAAATTTGTACGCGGCACTACGATCAATGCGGTGGATGTCTCCAAGCAGACGGCACAGCAGGCGAAAGGATATCTGGAAGGTTATTTCAACGAACACTACGAGATTAAAATACAGGACGCGGACGGCAACCTGGAAGTCTTAAAGGGAACCGATGTCGGTTACCACTTAAACGTTACCGGCAGCGTCGATGATATTTTAAAGGAGCAGAATGACACAGGAAGAAAGACGGGGCCCGGCTCTGACCAGAGCTACACAGTGACCGTGGAGGCAACTCTCGATGACGGGAAGCTTGCCGCAGCGCTGGCAAACCTGCACTGTGTGACGGCGGCAACACCGACTTCCAACGCGTATATCTCTGCTTACGAGGAAGGAAAACCCTTTACGATCGTTCCAGAAGTTCAGGGAAACGAACTGGATATGGATAAAATGAAGGCTGCCGTTAAATCAGCACTTTTAAGCCAGAAAAAACAGATCCGGCTTGCAGACGAGGATTGCTATAAAAAGATCACCGTAAAATCTGATGACGCGAACTTGGTACAGCTCTGCACAACATTAAACGCATACAAGGATATCCAGATTACATATGTGTTTGGATCCAGCAGAGAGACCCTGGATGGTTTGGAACTGGCAAAATGGGTGACCGGGACGAACGGCACCGAGATCCAGGTAGACCGTGACAAGGCAGTAGCATATGTGAAGTCTTTAGCGGATAAGTATGACACTTACGGAAACCATAAGTATAAGACGACATCCGGCCGGGATGTTGTTGTATACGGAAAATATGGCTGGAAGATCAACCAGACAGCCGAGACAGATGCCCTCGTGGAGGCAGTAAAAGCGTGCCAGACAACGGAGCGCGAGCCGATCTACGAGAGCCGCGGCGCGACCCACGATGGTTATGATTTCGGACAGACTTATATCGAGGTGGATCTTGCCACACAGCATCTCTATTTCTATAAAGATGGAAAAGTGATCATCGACAGCCCGTTCGTATCCGGAAACGTGTCAAAGAACTACACGACACCTCCGGGACTCTTTGAGCTGTATTATAAACAGAAAGACCGTGTATTAAAGGGAGAAGATTATGCGGCTCCTGTAAAATACTGGATGCCGTTCAACGGTGGGATCGGACTTCATGACGCGGACTGGAGAAGCAAGTTCGGCGGAACGATCTACCAGACAAACGGTTCCCACGGATGCATCAACCTGCCGCCGAAGGTAGCAGCACAGGTGTATGAGAACGCATATAAGGGAATTCCGATCATCTGCTGCAATTAAAGCGGGGACGGATCTCAAAAAGGATGAAAAGTAGCTGTTCAGTATGGCTGCGCATTTACGAAAAATAATTATGGAAAGAATATTCATCAGAGGGAGATATGCACCGGAAAAGGTGACAAAAGCCGCAGCATGAATACCGAAAGGGAAAGAAAAAATGGATAAACAGCAGGTTTTAAATCAGTTAAGAAACGCAAAGGAGATCTATGTTATCATGTCTCTGTGCACAAAAATGCCGTATGTGGTATGCGACAAAGAGACATTCGATGACGAAGTTCTGCTCTATTTTAAGGAAGAAGATATCAGACGTGAGGGCAAGCGCCTCATCGAGGAGAAGATTCCGGTACAGATCGCGAAAGTCGACGCGAACCAGATGCTTCACTTTTATGGAAACCTTTACACGATGGGTGTAAACTGCCTGATGGTAGACCAGTATATGGAGAGCGAGTGCCGGATCCAGCTTTCGGAGCTTGTGAACCGTCCGGGCCAGAATAAGCCGGATGCACCGGAAGAAGAGAAGAAAACCTGGATCGAGAACCCGAGCCTTCATCTGACCGCCCTGTACTTTATGCAGGAGCTTCGCAGACAGAAATTCGAGAAGATGCCGGATGAGTTAAAGGAGATGCAGGAGGAGATCCTTGCGGATTTCACACGCGGAACATACATCACCGCATTTCAGGAAGGTGCGGGCGTTCCGTTATTAAAACAGAAAAACGGTGATGCGTACCAGCCGATCTTTACGGACATCATTGAGTTCGGAAAATTCAACTCGAAGAACCAGTTCAAAGCGATCGCGGTAACCGCAGATAAGATCCCGAGCATCCTCGTAAAAGAGGCAAAGGGAGTGGTTGTAAACCCATTTGGCGTTAATCTCCAGATGCCGATCACAAAGCGTACTGTTCCGAACCCGGAAGCTGCTGCACATGCGGATGCTCAGGCGGCAGTTCAGGCAACTCAGGTCGAGGTCAATGCGACTCATGAGAGAGCAGGCGCTGAGGAAGAGAGCGGAGCCGGGAATAAGGCAGAAAACTAAAGAAAAATTATGAAACTCCGGCGTGTCCGCATCACGGAAAACAGTGAGCAGGATACGGCGGAGTTTGTAATACTTCCCGGTTTCAGGGAGCAGGCCCGCAGAGGTGGGATAAGGAGGTTGACAGCTTTGGAGAGTGACAGAAGGAAGATCGAAGAAACATATTTAAAGGCAGTGGATATCGGATATTCCTACCGCCTCGCAAAGAAGATGGAGGAATTTAAGAGCAATCCGGTCCTTGGCTACCGCACAGCGGGATCGAAGGCGGAATTTGATACCGGGGAATTCCTGAAGGCGGAGATGGAGCGGATCGGGCTCTCTGATATCCATAAAGATGAGATCTGTCTGGATTCCTGGGAGTTTGAGAAGGCGGTCATGCGGTTTACGGACCGAGACGGAGAAAAACATGAAATCCAGCTCGGCGCTTATCAGACGGAGTTTGTGACGGATGGATGGAAAGAGTATCCACTTGTCTACGCCGGACGCGGAAAGGAAGCGGACTATGACGACGTGGATGTGACAGGATGCCTTGTGATGGTGGATATCAATCAGCGAGATGAGTGGTGGATCAACTATCCGGTATATCAGGCCCGCTTAAAGGGCGCGGCGGCGGTGATCGCGGTTCAGGACAACGGCTATGGGGAGATCGACAGTGAGGCGTTAAATGCCCAGGATATCGCAGGACCGAAGGACGCCCCGGCGTTTTCCATGTCGAGAAAGGATGCGGAGATCCTGAAAGCGGCATTAAAGGAGACACCGCGGATCACGGTACAGTTTGATGCGAAATCCGTAGTGAAGGAAAATATGCCGTCCTATAATGTCTGGGGAACCATTCCCGGAAGGTCGGAGGACATGATCCTGCTCAGCGGCCATTATGACTCTTATTTTGATGGATTTCAGGATGATAACTGCGCTATCGCGCTGATGTTTGGGATCGCCAGGACGCTTTTAGAGATTGGATATAAACCTGAGAAGACCATCGTTTTCTGCTGTATGGCGGCGGAGGAATGGGGGATCGAGAACTCCAAGTATGACTGGTCTACCGGTGCATGGCAGCAGGTATTTAAGCTCCGGCCGGAATGGCAGGGAAAGGTCATCGCGGACCTGAATTTCGAGCTCCCGGCCTACGCCCACAATCCCTGGGACGCGATCCGGTCCACCTACGAATATGAAGACTTCCTGACAGAATTTGTGAAAGAGTTTCCTGTGGACGCGAGAAAGGTCTACCCGGAAGGTCTCGGGGTCCAGTGCCCGATCGAGACGTGGTCAGATGATTTCTCCGTTGCGATCTCAGGAATTCCGTCCATGGTGAATGAATTTAGCAGCGCGGAGTTTATGGAGACCCATTATCACTCCCAGTTTGACAACGACGAGTATTACAACGCGGATGTGTTCCGGTTCCACCATGAGCTGTATGGACTTCTTGTCATGGCATTCGACCGGGTGAAAGTTGCGCCGGTGAATGTTGGAAGAACGCTCCAGGCGCTCCAGGAGAGCGTCAGACCGGTTACGGGACGGGAGGACGAGAAGAGTCTCCGTGTTCTGCTGGAGCGGACGGCTGAGGCGAAGAAGATCGCGGATGAGGTGTACCGGAAGGTAAAAGAAATTAATGATGTGAAGAATGCCGATGCTGCATGCTGTATACATAAAGGTGGTCAAGAATCTCATATAGAAGAAAAATCCGAGGCCGATGGGGCGGATGAAGCGGAAAGTGCGACTGTTCAACGTGGCGAAAATGCAGCGGATACAGAAGCGAATGATAGAAACGCTGCGCTCCAGAAACAGCTTCTTTACCTATTCCGCAAATGCCAGGACTATTTCGTCCGGCTGAACTGGCACGATGAGGTTCTGTTCCCCCACGAGGCTGCCCAGAGCAATCTGCGCCATATCTGCGACGCGGTCCGGAGCCTGGAGAACAGGGATGTGCAGGGGGCTCTGGATGCCCTGTACCTGGTGGACAACAACCAGTACGCGTTCCAGTTCGATGATGAAGTGTACCACTACTTTACGGAATATGTCCTGAATCAGGACTGTGACCGGTTACAGTGGGGTGCCGGACGGATCGTCCACCATGTGGATCTCTCGAAGGAGGTCAAGAGCCTCCAAAAGAAGATCGCGGAAGGCAGACATGACGTGTCGGAGGAACTTGCCGCTCTCAGAAAAATGGAAGAAGAGCAGCTTGTCTGCTTTGACGATGATATACGATATATGACCCAGGCCGTGGATACGTTGACGGCGGGGTTAAAAAAAGCGAAAGAGGTGTTAGATTTTTAGTTATGGACAGCCAGATATTGTACCGGGTACAGAGAGAAGATCTGCCCAGGCTCCAGAAGATGCTGGTAGAATGTTTTGCCAGGGACCCGCTCTATGAGACTCTGATCCCGGATGCCGAGACGAGAAAACGGCTGATGCCGGAGCTTTTTGAGTGTGATCTGAATGAATTTTATGAGACATGTGAGATTTTTGCGGACAGCCCGGAGTTAAACGGACTGTTGGTCGTCTCCGATGAGGCGGAGGAGTATGATCCGGTCCGCTTTTACCTGACGGAGGCGTGGGCATCCTTGAAGACAGATGAGTATCTGATCAAGGAGGATAAGAGCTTAAAGACGCTGTGGAATTTTATCAGGGGACGTGATTACTTAAACTCCCACTGGACCGCCCAGCTCCACCAGGAGAACCGTTTACATATCATCTATCTCGCGGTGAGCCCGAATGTGCAGCACCACGGAGTTGCGGAGAAGCTTATGGATGACGCGATCCGCTATGCGGAGGAACATCGGATGATGATCTCGCTGGAGACACATAATGAGAAGAATGTGGCGTTTTATGCGCATTTTGGATTTAAGGTGTTTGGGATTGTCGAGAAGGGGATGGGACTAAAGCAGTATTGTTTAGTAAGAGAAATTTGACAATAGAGATTTAACTCAACATTTTGTACATAAAACAAGGACCTCAGCGATTGGCAGCCGCTGAGGTCCTTGTTTTATGGTATATATTGAGGAATAAATTTGCCCTTATTGGCAAATGGGGCAACGATATAAATTGAGATCAATTATCTCTGAACACGTCCGGATCCGTCTCCGCCAGCTAATTTCTTAACCTCGTCTACGGAAACCATGTTCATGTCACCTTCGATGGAGTGCTTTAAGCAGGAAGCAGCTACTGCGAACTCGATGATGCTCTGAGCATCCATGTCGCTTAAGCAAGCGTAGATCAGTCCGCCGCCGAAGCTGTCGCCGCCGCCTACACGGTCAACGATGTGCATTGCGTATTTCTTGCTGAAGTAGTAGTCCTTGCCATCGTATAACATAGCGGACCAGTTGTTATCGTTTGCGGAGATGGACTCACGAAGTGTGATAGCAACCTTCTGGAAACCGAAACGGTCAGCAAGCTGTTTTGCAACGTCCTTGTAACCCTCGTGGTTTACAGCGCCCTTTGTAACGTCTGTGTTGGAAGCCTTGATACCGAATACATCGGAAGCATCCTCTTCGTTTGCGATGCAGACATCAACATATTTGCAGAGCTCACCCATAACCTCGCCTGCTTTAGCCTTTGTCCAGAGCTTATTTCTGTAGTTTAAGTCGCAGGAAACTGTGATGCCGAGTTCTTTTGCTTTCTTACATGCCTCAAGGCAGATAGCAGCAACAGTGTCGTTTAATGCCGGTGTGATACCTGTGAAGTGGAACCAGTCAGCGCCCTCGAAGATCTTAGCCCAGTCGAAATCTTCCGGAGTAGCCTCGGAGATTGCGGAATGTGCACGGTCATAGATAACCTTGGACGGTCTCTGGGAAGCACCTTTTTCAAGGAAGTAGATACCTACACGGTCACCGCCGCGTGTGATAGTGGAAGTATCAACGCCGTATCTTCTTAACTCGTTGACAGCAGCCTGGCCGATCTCGTGCTTCGGAAGCTTTGTAACGAATGCAGCGTCAAAACCGTAGTTTGCAAGGGAAACAGCTACGTTAGCCTCGCCGCCGCCGTAAGTAGCGCCGAAGTTGTTAGCCTGAACGAAACGATAGTATCCCTCCGGAGCGAGACGGAGCATGATTTCACCAAATGTAATAACTCTCTTGGACATGAGGATTCTCCTTAAATTTTAATATAATTTATGATCAAGAAATGTACGTAAACGGGAAGTGCGAACTCCACTTCGTTTCGTTTGCGTAGCGTAAAATTGCACGTTGTGCAATTTTACTTATTTCTGAACAAGGTGTACTGCGAAGCCGCCGATCTCGTCTGCGAGATAGATTGCTGTCATCTTGTCGCCTTTGAACTTAGCGGACTCTTCGTTGAACTTGTAGCCCATCATCTCAAGGTAGTTTTTAGCTCTTACTACAGAGTTTGTAGCAACGGCGATATGACCCTTGGAGCCAAGTCCCTTGGACTTCATAGCCTCAACAGCGGTTCCTGCGAATACGGAGCTGTTGCCGACTTTCTTTGTGAATCCGAACAGACCGTCGAATGCGTCAGCAGTTTTTTCAGCTTCAGCTTCGCTGTCGCAGTTGATTCCGATATGAGCGAGCTCAAAACCGAGCATTGTCTGAACAGCTTCCTTTGTGAGGTCGCGGATCTTATCGAACTCACCGGCAGCTACGAGGTCTTTCTTAACCATCCAGCTTCCGCCGCAAGCAAGGATCTTGTCAAATGCAAGGTAGGAGTTGATGTTCTTAGCGTTGATTCCGCCTGTCGGCATGAACTTCATCTGTGTGTACGGAGCTGCCATAGCTTTGATCATGTTGATTCCGCCAGCCTGCTCAGCCGGGAAGAATTTAACAGCTTCAAGACCAAGCTCGATTGCCTGCTCCATTTCACTAGGTGTTACAACACCCGGAGTAACAGGGATTCCTTTCTCAAGACAGTATTTTACTACCTTTGGGTTGAGTCCTGGGCTTACGATGAATTTTGCTCCGGCATTTACTGCACGGTCAACCTGCTCAGTTGTAAGAACAGTACCTGCGCCAACTAACATCTCCGGGAACTCTTTTGCCATAATACGGATGGACTCTTCTGCTGCAGCTGTACGGAATGTAACCTCAGCGCACGGAAGACCGCCCTCGCAAAGTGCCTTTGCAAGCGGTGCTGCATCCTTTGCATCGTCAAGTACAACAACCGGAACAATACCAATTTTCTGGATCTTCTCTAAAACTTCGTTCATGATTCCTGTCTCCTTTTTTGCTTTATAAATTTAGGAAATTCAGTTTTAGTCAATAATCAAATCATATTGAGTCTTAATACCGAGTTCCATAATACGGAACTAAGTTTCGCATTGCGGTATCATCTAAATTAGATTATACTCATGAGATTCGAATTGTCAATAGCGAAAAAGCCTAATTTTACTGGATTTTCTGAGTAAAACTGCCGAAAAACAAATTGCTTCATTTTATTATGGAAGTGTGGTAAACTATAAAAAGTAAAAAACAAGGGAACCATAAGAACAGAAAAATATTTCCTGTGAAAGACCGGGAACGGCTGCCGGAGATGAGCGGCAGTTAGAAAGGGAAAAAACAATTATATGGATATACAGTTTCAGAAGCTGGGCGCCGAGAATTTTGCGGAACTCAGTAAGTATTATGGAAGGCGCCACGACAATACCTGTGACAGTGTGATGCTTGACAATTTCCTCTGGGCGGATTACTATCATGTCCACTTTTGCGAGAGAGATGACAAGGCAGTTCTCTGGATCATGAAGATTTTAGGAAAGATGTATGCCTCTCTTCCTGTGTGCGCCATCGAAGATATGCCCCACTACTTTAAAGAGATCGAACAGTATTTCAACGATAATCTTCATCTGCCGCTTGAGATCTATCTGGCGGACCAGGAGGCGGTGGACTGTTTAAATCTCCCGGCGGACCGCTACTCCGTAACGGAGCTTCCGGATGCAAAGGACTACCTTTACAGCGCGGAGGCGTTGAAGACATTGGCCGGAAAGGCGCTCCACAAGAAGAAAAACAACCTGAACGCGTTCAAAAAAGCATATGAAGGAAGATATGAGTACCGGACGCTCTGCTGTTCGGACGGCTGCGAGATCTGGAAGTTTCTGGATCAATGGAGAGAGGGAAAAGGCCAGGAGGTCGAGGGACACTTGGATTATGAAGTGGAAGGAATCCACGAGATCTTAAGGAACTGCTCGATGCTTTCGGTCCGCATGGGAGGGATCTATGTGGATGACCGGTTGGAGGCGTTCTCCATCGGAAGCTATAATAGTAAGGAAAAGATGGCGATCATCCACATCGAAAAGGCGAACCCGGAGATGCGCGGACTTTACCAGATGATCAACCAGCAGTTCCTGATCCATGAATTCCCCGAGGCGGAGATCGTAAACCGTGAGGATGATATGGGACTCCCGGGACTCCGTCAGGCGAAGATGTCCTATGCGCCGATGGATTTCGCGAGAAAGTATCGGATTAAACAGTTAGATTTTGAGGCACAGAGCGCGGAGTAAAGTATGATACGGTATTTGGAGACAGAAGAAAAGGGAAGATGCCTGGATCTCTGGAGAGAGGCGTTCCCGGAAGATTCCACGGAATTTTGTGATTATTATTTTAAGGAAAAAATGAAGGACAACAAGGTACTTGTCCGGGAGGAGAACGGTGAGATTGTATCCATGCTCCACCGGAACCCGTACAGGATCTATATGCGGGGAAGTGAGGCTGTGTGCGACTATATCGTCGGCGTTTCCACACTGGTTGCTGGGCGCCACAAGGGATACATGAGAAGTCTCATGCTGGCGATGCTGCGGGACATGCAGGAAGAACGGATGCCGTTTACGTTTCTGATGCCCGCAAGAGAGTCCCTGTACCGTCCCTACGATTTCCGGTATATTTATGATCAGCCGCGCTGGGTCCTCAAATATAATCCCCACATCCACAGAGAGCCCTGTAACCTGAAGACGCTGGGTGCAGATCTGGCGGAGTGGCAGACTGCCTGGTTAAAGAGAAAATATGAGGTCTTTGCGATCCGCGATGAGGCATATTTACAGCGGATGAAGAAGGAGCTTGCCAGCGAAAATGGAACCTGCACACTGCTCTATGACGATGACTGGTTTATCGGAATGCAGAGTGAGTGGGGCTTAAAGGAACGGGAGATGCGTTATCTCTACACCGGAGAACATTACCGGAGCGAGGCGGGACGGAAGCCGGCGATCATGGCGCGTATCGTCTGCATGCCGGAGTTCGTAAAGACGATCCGGTTAGCGGAGAACTGTCCGCAGGATGAAGTGACGGTGGAGATCGGGATCAACGATCTCTTCGTACCGCAGAATCAGGGTGCATGGCTGTGGCAGCTGACAAAGGAAGGCTCGAGGATGATCCAGGAATCCCGGTTTATCGCAAAGGGGAAAATGGAGGTCCTGACGATCTCGGAGCTTACCGAGTGGCTGTTTGGATACCGGACACCGGCGCAGGTGGCGAAGATTCCGTATGGGGAGTATATTGAGCCGTTTCACGGAGTGTTCTTAGATGAAGTTGTATAAATGATATCAGGGTCAAACGGTGCATGATCCGCTGACAGCAAAGCAGAAAAGCGCATGATATCAGATGTGAGATGACTCCCACCTCTTTAGGTGGCGAGCAGCAAGAATGCCGAGACGTTCTTGAATACAGAAAGGAGAGATCTGTCATGACAGAGCGGGAAACATTAAAAAAGTGGCTGGATGAGAGCAGCAATATCGTATTTTTCGGCGGTGCCGGCGTGTCCACGGAGAGCCATATTCCGGATTTCAGGAGTACGGACGGACTGTACAACCAGCAGTATGATTATCCGCCGGAGACGATCTTAAGCCATTCCTTCTATATGAGAAAGCCGGAGGAATTTTACCGATTCTACCGGAACAAGATGCTGTTTCCGAACGCGGAGCCGAACAGAGCTCATAAGGCACTTGCAAAGTTAGAGAAAATGGGAAAATTAAAGGCAGTCGTAACACAGAATATCGACGGACTGCATCAGAAAGCGGGCAGCAGGGAGGTTTTGGAACTCCATGGTTCCGTACTGCGGAATTACTGCACACGCTGTGGAAAGTTCTATGGACTGGATGCAATCTTAAATTCTACGGGAGTCCCGAAATGTACCTGCGGCGGAACGATCAAGCCGGATGTAGTCCTCTATGAGGAAGGTCTGGATCAGGAGACCATCGAAAAATCCGTGAAATATATCGCGAATGCGGATGTGCTGATCATCGGCGGAACGTCCCTCACGGTATATCCTGCAGCGGGGCTCATCGATTATTACCGGGGACATAAGCTGGTCCTCATCAATAAATCCGTGACATCGATGGATAACCGCGCGGATCTCGTGATCAGCGGGCCGATCGGGGAGGTTCTCGGGGACGCAGTCGGAGTATAAACAAATATTGTTTAGAATGATCGATGAATGCCGCAGTAAGTTTGAACATAATACATAGGCTGGAATGGGCGCACATATAAAGCGCGCGGCAAAAGCGCAGAAAACAGGAGGCAGAAACTATGTATCAGGCAGCAGAGAATCGTTATGAGACTATGGAGTATAAACGCTGTGGAAGAAGCGGTTTAAAGCTTCCGCGGGTCGCGCTGGGATTATGGCAGAATTTCGGACTGGAAAAGACGATTACAGATCAGGAGGAGATCCTGTGCCATGCATTCGACCGCGGGATCACACACTTTGATCTTGCGAACAACTACGGACATCCGGCAAACGGCCTTGCGGAGAAAAATTTCGGTCAGGCGCTTAAGGACTGTCTTGGTACATACCGGGATGAGCTTGTGATCTCCACAAAAGCCGGATATGATATGTGGCCGGGACCTTACGGAAACTGGGGTTCCAGAAAGTATTTGATGGCGAGTCTCGACCAGAGTTTGAAGCGCTTGGGGCTTGATTATGTCGATATTTTCTACCATCACAGACCGGACCCGGAGACACCGATCGAGGAGACGATGGGAGCACTGAGCGATATCGTCCGCAGCGGAAAAGCGCTTTATGTCGGACTTTCCAATTATAAAGAGGAAGAGACGAGAAAAGCAGTAAAGATCCTGAAGGAGAACGGAACGCCGTGCCTGATCCACCAGCCGCGCTATAATATGCTGGAGCGCTGGGTGGAGGACGGACTTCTCTCCGCGCTTGATGAAAACGGAGTGGGCTGTATCTGCTTTTCCCCGCTCGCTCAGGGCGCACTGACAGATAAATACCTGAAGGGGATCCCGGCAGGTTCCCGCGCATCCCGTGAGGGAACGACGGTGGCACAGCGGTATCTTTCTGATGAACAATTAGAAAAAATCAAACAATTAAACCAACTTGCGGAAGAACGCGGACAGACGCTGGCGCAGATGGCTATCGCCTGGATCTTACGCCGCCCGGAGGTGACAACGGTCCTGGTGGGCGCCAGCAGAGTTTCGCAGCTGGATAACAGTCTTGCGGCGCTTGAGGGCACGGGATTTTCGGAGGATGAGCTGAAAAAGATCGACGAGATCCTGGCATAAAAGAACTTAGAACAGGATCAACACGCAGAAAACGTATGAAGCGTGAAAATTTGTAAGAAATAAGAGATCGTTTGAGAAGACAGGTTTCAGGCAACAGGAGACATAGAGAATGGTATATGAAGTAGGCGATATCGTAAAATTAAAGAAACCGCATCCCTGCGGCAGTCAGGAATGGGAAATCCTGCGCGTGGGCGCAGACTTCCGTTTAAAATGCATGGGCTGCGGCCATATGGTCATGGTGACGAGACGGCTGGTGGAGAAGAATACCAGAGGACTCAGGAAACCGGATGGGACGGAAGTAAAATAAAGGAAACTTGAAAAACAAAAACCAGCCACATGGGATCCATTAGAGCGGGAAGCGTAATGGAAAACATGTGGCTGGTTTTTGAGTTCGGAGGCAACTATAAAAGCGCACAGATCTTCTCAACCGCGTCCTGCGGCCCCTTGGTATTCGGGATATCGTACTTTGCATATTTCTTATATAACCCGCGTCGCGTGAGATAGGTATTCTCGATTTCCTCTTTTGTATGGTTCTTAAATAACGGTCGTTCCGGGTGTAACGCAAGGTTCCGGTAGCAGTCCTCGAACGGGCGGTCGATATAGAAGATCGTGCCGCTCTTTTCGAGGATCTCCCCATTCCGGTCAAAGGTCAGCATTCCGCCTCCGGTAGAGACCACGGACGGGCCGAGGTCGCATACCTGATGGGCGATCTCATGTTCATAGTCCCGGAACAAAGACTCCCCGCCTTTTGCGAAGATCTCCGGGATTGTCATCTTGTAATGTTCGATCAGCATCTGATCCGTATCGTAAAAGGGGAGACCGAGCTGTTCGGAGAGAAGTTTCCCGATAGTGGTCTTTCCGCTGCTTGTGAAGCCGCATAAAATAATTGGATGTTCTGGTGTCATGTCTGGTTCCTCTCGAAAGGTCTGCTGATTCTGGCGAAAGTATTCTGCGTTTTTGATAATACCGCACCGGGTATCAAATGAGCCGGCAATGTCGGTCTGTAAATGAAAAGCACATATAAAATACCATAGATATAGAAGAAAGGCAATAAGAGTGAGGACAAAGTTTCCGGGAATAGCAGAAGCGGTTTCCTAAAACGTGGGCGGGCGAGTCTGCCGACACATATTTTACTCCGACTTCAACAATGGATAATGCCCCAAAAACTGCTGCAGCGCCAGATTCCCGGAGGATCTTTTCCACGCCGCAATGATCTCAACGACCTCCTCTTCGCCGATCAGCGGGATAAACACAAGGTTTTCCGCATTTGTCAGCTTATGCGTCACATAGGAAGGAATAATGGAGATCCCTTCCTCGATGGATACCATCATGAGAATACTCTCCACATCGTTGGAACGGAAGAAGATGTCCGGATGATATCCGGCCTGCTCATACATCTCGTAGAAGCGGAGGTCACTGACGGAATCCCCGGTGCTGGACGGGGTCATGAACAGCAGGCGTTCGCCGTGGAGCTCTGACCGCTGAAGGGATTCCCGCCTGGAAAGTGGATGATTGCTGTAAACCGCTACCATCAGAGGACTGCGTTCAATGAGCCGGTATTCAATGGACTCGTTTTTCACGAGCTCCGTGCTGTCCCAGGTAAAAATAATATCATATTCGTCCTTCAATAGCCCCGCGGCGAGAAGATCGGTGTTCCGGCGGTAACAGGAGACAAGAATATTTGGATACTTATTATGGAAGAAACGCAGGGAGTTGGAAAAATTGCTTCGCTCAAAGCCTTTTGTATATCCGATCCGCAGGGTTCCTACCATACCGGTTGAAACCTCCTGAATCCGGTTTACCGCCTGATCAATGCGGCCGAGGATCGACCTTGCATCACTTAGAAATGCGCTTCCGGCCGGAGTCAGGGAGATCGGGCGGCTCGACCGGTCAAAGAGCGGGATGCCGAGGCTGTCTTCTAACGCGCGGATCTGCTGGGTGATGGCAGTCTGGGTAATATAAAACTGGTCCGCGGCTTTCGTGAAGCTGCGGCATTCAGCGGCGGTCACGAAGTAGCGCAGCTGGTTTGTGTTCATAAGCTCCTCCTAAAAAATAGGAATAAATCGCCCCACTCTGTGGGAAGCATCGTTACTCTTCGTAAAAGATAAGTTTTTCTTATGATATCATACAAAATGCGCGGTTGCAAATCCTTTTACCGGGCGGTATCATAAGACTACTGATGCTGGATGGCGCAACAAGGGCAGATATGTTCCAAACGGAACATGCTGTACCATACCGAATACAGTAAGGCAGCAGGATAAGAGCTGCGGATAAGACAGGCGCGGGCCGCAGCTGTAAGAGGGGAGTTATGCTTATGAAACGAGAAAATTTTGGCTCACGTTTAGGCTTTTTACTGGTAAGCGCGGGCTGTGCGATCGGAATTGGAAATGTGTGGCGGTTCCCGTATGTAGCGGGACAGAACGGCGGCGGCGTGTTCGTCCTGTTCTACCTGCTGTTCCTGTTGTGTATGGGCGTCCCGGTCCTCACAATGGAGCTTGCGGTGGGTCGTGCGGGACGAAAGAGCGCGGTCGGCGCGTATCGGGTCCTGGAAAAGCCGGGCAGTAAATGGCATGTACACGGATGGTTCTGTATCCTTGGCTGTTACCTGTTAATGATGTATTACACAACCGTATCCGGCTGGATGCTCAGCTATTTCGTGAAGTTCGCGATGGGAACATTCACCGGAATGAATACGGATCAGGTCGCGGGAGTATTTGGGGATATGCTTGGCAATCCCGGTGAGATGGGATTTTGGATGGCTGTGACTGTTGTTGTCGGATTCTTTATCTGCAGCAGAGGTCTTCAGAATGGCCTTGAGAAGATCACAAAATGGATGATGGCGGCGCTGTTATTGCTGATCCTGGTGCTTGCGGGACACAGCCTGATCCTTCCGGGCGCGAAAGAGGGACTGAGCTTTTATCTTCTCCCGGATTTCAAACGCGCATCGGAGGTCGGGCTCGGATCGGTGATCATGGCGGCCATGAACCAGTCCTTCTTTACATTAAGCCTTGGCATTGCGGCAATGGAGATCTTCGGGAGCTACATGTCCGAGGAACATACGCTTGCAGGTGAGGCGGTACGGATCTGCGGCCTTGATACGCTGGTAGCCCTTTCCGCCGGACTGATTATCTTCCCGGCATGCTTTTCCTTCGGCGTACAGCCGGATGCCGGCCCACAGCTGATCTTCATCACACTTCCGAACGTGTTTGCAAACATGGCAGGCGGACGGATCTGGGGCATGCTGTTCTTCTTATTTATGTCGGCGGCAAGCTTCTCAACCGTTATCGCCGTGTTCGAAAATCTGCTTTCCAGCTGCATGGATAACTTTGGATGGAGCAGAAGGAAGGCTTCCGTGGTCAACTGCATTTTCGTCCTGATCGCCAGCCTGCCCTGTGTTCTGGGCTACAATGTATGGAGTAACCTCCACATCATCGGCGCGAGAGATGTTCTGGATTCTGAGGACTTCTTAGTCAGCAACCTGCTTTTACCGCTTGGATCCCTTGTTTATCTCTTATTCTGCGTGAGCAAGTGGGGATGGGGATATGATAAGTATCTCGCGGAGGCAAACAATGGAGCGGGACTTAAGATGCCGGGGGCGAACTGGGCGAAGATCTATTTCCGGTATGTTCTTCCGGTGCTGATTTTGGTGATCCTGATCCAGGGACTGATCGGATAACAGACTGACCGGTATGCACGAAATTCATAAAAAGACAGGAATTCATGAAAAACATATCGGTTTAACGCGATATACACATAAAAACTTTAAAGCGTAAAAGCTTTTATGTTGAATATCGAAATAACCTGTGTTATAATAATCATCGCAAATACAAAAAAGAGGAGAGTACCACAATGAAAAAGATGATTGCACTGGGCATGGCCGCTATGATGTGCCTGTCCATGACTGCATGCAGTGTCTCCACATCTTCCAAGACCGAGACGACCGCAGCAGCAACAAAAGCAGCTGAGACAACTGCAGAAGCAGCAAAAGACAGCGAGACAACCGCAGAGGCTGCCGGCGATCTTGTTGCGACCGCAGATTATCCGACAAAACCGATCACAATGATCATTCCTTACGGTGCAGGCGGAACAACCGATACCTGGGGCAGAAAGCTTGCAGTTCTGCTTGAAAAATATTTAGGACAGCCGATCACCGTTACAAACCAGGGCGGCGCGTCCGGATCCATCGGAAGCCAGTTCGTAAAAGAGCAGCCGTCTGATGGCTACACACTTCTTGTCTGCGCGGAGACGATGGGAACCTACAGAACCATGAATATCTGCGACCTCGGATACGATGATTTCACCGTTATCTCTCCGTTAGTTGGTGATCCGAAGGTTCTTGTAGTCGGAAAAGACTCCAAGTACAACACACTGCAGGAGCTTCTTGATGCGATCAAGGAAAACCCGGGAAAGATCACAATGTCCCACTCCGGCCCTGGAGGAAGCGGACACAATCAGGGACTTGTATTAAAAGAGCTCGGCTACGAAGTTGCTATGACAAGCTTTGACTCCGGTAACGACGCGCTTCTCGGTGTCATCGGCGGACAGGTTGACTTCACAAACCCGAATATCTCCACCCTCGGCGGCTATATCGAGAGCGGCGATGTGAAACCGTTAGCAGTATTCTCCGATAAGAGAATGGACGCTTACCCGGATATCCCGGCGTTTACAGAGACAGTTCCGGAAGCTGAAAAGTACTTAAATATCCCGTACACACTCCTTTCCTTCGCTGTAAATAACGATACACCGCAGGAGGTTGTTGATGTATTAAAGGCAGCATCTGAGAAGGTATTCGCAGATCCGGAGTGGACCGACTTCGTAAAACAGAACGCAGCGGATCCGGTATATGACGAGTACAAAGATGACGCATCGATCCAGGCATTCTATGACAACTGGAAATCCGTAATCTGCTGGTTACAGTATGACAACGGTGTTGCCGAGAAGAGTCCGGAAGAGTTCGGCATCAAGAGAATTGGAGAATAATCAATGAAGAATAAGATTCATTCGCTGATCGTCGAAGGAATTGTATTTTGCGGGAGCGGCCTTGTGCTGCTCTCGTATTCTCTTTCATCCTACGCGAAAGGGTTTAACAAAAGCTGGGCACAGTCCCCGTACCTGTTTCCGCTGATCGTGGCGATCGCCATGATCGGTCTGTCCTTATGGATCGTCGGAGAGGGAGTTACGGCGATGAAAAAGGCTGCCGCAAATCCGGATGACAAGAAGCCGGAAAAGGCAGGAAAAACAGAAAAGCGGCGCTGGGTCGTGATCGCCCTGATCCTCTGTGCGATCTACTATGCGGCTCTCGCCTTCATTAAAATTCCGTATATCACCATCGGAATTTTATCTTTTGCGTATACATTTTCGACATTTGAGGTTGTGACGGTGGTATTCCTGATCGCCATGATGGCATTTATGGGTGTGCGCAAGGTGCCGGTTCTGGTCCTGGTCCCGCTTGGAACCTCCCTGTTTTTAAGTATTGCATTCCGCACATGCCTGCATGTGATGCTGCCATAGTAAAGAAAGGAGAGAAAACAGATGTTAGAAATGTTATCCATCGTAGATCTGCGGTTCCTCCTTATGGTCCTTTTGGGAT
>ERZ839947.1425-NODE-1425-length-22608-cov-5.517492_pt1 | contig 22608 bp, 21 predicted proteins | sample MGYA00519908_ERZ839947 | MGnify/ENA primary metagenome ERZ839947 (study PRJEB31850, sample SAMEA3708857) | human gut metagenome | biome: human gut; feature: human-associated habitat; material: faeces | place: China | collected 2014 ... | reverse complement strand
GTTAATGAAAAATCAAAAGAACCTAAACAGGCTTGTGGCTGATTGGGTATCTGAAAATATTGTTTATAATTATAATCATCTGCAATACTTTTTTCGTGTGTTACATTGTCAGTGTAAATTTGTTTAGTTAAACCACTAACGATGATATTTTCGCCTGCTTTGCAATTATTTATCTTCATATTTGGGTATGTACCCATCGAATATATACTCTCTAAATTGTTGCTGATTTCTAAATTACCAGCAGATGAAGATGAAATACCAATTTCAATCTCATCAGGAATGATATACCCTAAATCATCAGAGTCATTATAAAGATTAAAAGGTGTATTTGTTACTATATCAGCTATCTGAATGTCCGAATATCCCCAAGGGGCATCGCAAGTTAGTGTGAGAGTAGCACCAACAATTTTTCCCCCAATTTTATACCATTGTAGTGCAACTTGTGCATTATAATAAACATCTTCATATCCATCAAACATAAATCGAAATAACTTATATCCGTCAGATCTGACAAGCCATGAATGTATAAAAGCTTGCTCCCTTGTGGATATTTCTCCAATTTCATGAGGACATTTAAATTTCATAATTTGAACAGGGAAAGAGTATTGTGTCTCGTATTTACGACCTACGTAGTTCCAACGTTTCCCATTTATTGCCTTTGATGTATTGAAAGTAACTTCGCCACCAGCAGTAACTTCATTATCATCGTTATTACCAAAACTGACAATTCTCCAATTCACATCTGTTAATTTAGTTCCATTAAATTCAAAATCTGTTGCCACCATTCGCAAAGTCCCTCCTTATGTTATTTTTATCTATTTTTTGAAAAACTTCTTTCTTCTCCCCATCCTCACTTCTCCCATAAACATCTTCATTTCTTTCTCATAACCTTCCCTTACATCTTCAAGCTCATCAATCAACTTATGGTATTTTTCCTTCAACTCTATAATTTCGTCTAAATTGTCCTGAGTTTCTTTTATATATTCATCTGAGATTTTCTGTGCTTTCTTGGTAATCTCTTTTGTATCACGGTCTTTAAGCATTTTATTTTCTCTACGTAAGCGTTCAACCTCGGCAGTTAAAATCTCTATTTTTCTATCTTTACTAAACATTGATTTCTCCTTTTTCCTTAATTTTTTGCATAGAAAAACAGCCTAGCGATTATCTCACTAGACTGCCTTTGTGGGTAATAAAAGTATTTACTTGTTTATTTCTGGAATAAATTTTCTAAAATGCACTGACCACCAGCAAATTTTATATCATCCCATCCCCTAGATTTTGCCATTTCCGTAATCCAAGTCTGTACTTTATCAGTAACTTTCTGCATATTTTCCTCTTCGGGATGCCCCTGATTATATATACCTAACACCTTTTTATTGCTAATAACTATACATGGGTCATTCTTTGAACGATCGTCTGGATCTGGGAATACATATTGTCCTGCCATTTTCATATTATCTCCTTTCTAAGAATTACGATTATATCGTATTTCCATTATATACCTTTTTTCGACATTTTTCAATAACCGTCACAACAAACTTAAACATAGGAGAGTAGCAGCACCGCTACTCTCCATAAAAACTAATACTTCATCATACCAAGTTTATTCCCCTTTTTCATCTGACCGATTGTTACATCACGCATAAGATTTTGTAATGATGTATCTTGTTTAATTGCTTCTTTCATTGAAGCTGGATCAGTTACATTAGGAAATTCAATCGTATATGAAATATCACCAACATTTACTGAATTTCCACCATTTTTAACTTGCATATTAGTAGCCATATCTGGTATTTTAGGCATATATTCTGACATACTAGGTAAGTAATCAGCTATATTTACAAGTTCTGGAAGGTTTTTTGTCCATTTTTCCCAGAGATTATTTTGTCTTGCTGTAAGAACCCTTTCTTTAGTTTTTACAGTAATCCAACCATCGTCACCATTGTCTGTAGCAACTTTGTTTAATTCACCTACAACACCACCTGTTGAAAAACCAAGATGTGGGTATTTCTTTTTAAGTTGCTGATACACTTCGTCATTTTCACCATATCCACCATTAGAACCAACAAGTCCAACGGCTTTAGCAAACATATCAATATATTTTTGTCCGTGATTTCCTGCACCAGATTTAACAACGACACCATAATCCGCAGACAATTTTTTGTTTAATGCACTCTTAGAAGTTTCACCCTTTTTTACTTTTCGAAGCGGTTTATTTGTATCATCAGAGCTTCCTGTGTAGTTCTTTATAATTTTTTTGAGACTTTCTTTTTCCTTTTGCTTGTCAGATTTAAAGTTATCTGAATTTATAATAGCACTAGAATCAGATTTAAGGATGCCTGAATTTAAAATAGCACCAGAATGTGTTTTATTTTCAGCCTCTTTTTCTTCTTTATCAGCAGAATATTCCTTTATTCTCTTTTCGCAAAGTTCGATTTCCAATGTCTGGAATTCGATTTCTTTCGTCAAGAAGTCATATTCACGGTTATTGCGAACATTGTCTTGTTGTGACTTATATTTTTCTACTGAAGCCTTTGCTGTTTCGATTTCTACTCTCTTGCCGGCAATAGCAGATTTCAGTTCATCCACTTCAGCTTTGATCTTGTCGATACGGGTACTCAAACCAGCAATTTCATCTTCAAGGTCTTGCACTTCCAACGGAAGTTCACCTCTCAATGTCTTGATTTCATCAATCTTAGACAACATCGTTTGCAGTTGGAACAGTGTCTTCAGTTTCTGTTCTACCGTCAACTCATTCGGATCTTTTTTTGCTTCTCTAGCCATTTTACTTATAAATATTTTATGGGATTCGTATTTATTTTACTCAATTGGAGTGCAAAATTAGGAAATAAATCCCGGATTATGGAATAAAAAATTTCTTTTGTATATTGTTCGCTTTCGTAATGACCAATCTCTGCCATCAGAATATCACCCTCGTGGCCGAAATAATCATGATATTTGATTTCTCCCGTAATAAAGACATCCGCACCCGTCCGAATTGCCTGTGGAAGCAGGAAAGCTCCGGCACCACCACATAAGGCAACCTTCTGTATTTCTCTCCCCGTCAGTTTGTTATGACGTACACAACCCACTTCAAAGATTTTCTTGATGCGTTTCAGAAACTCGAGTTCCGTTTCCGATTCATCCAATTCACCTACAATTCCCGAACCTGCCTGCAACCAGTCATTCTGCAACGGATACAAGTCGAATGCCGGTTCCTCATAAGGATGTACAGACAATAAAGCCTTTATAACTTCCGCTTTCTTATATATAGGAAGAATGGTTTCAATCCTTACTTCATTTTCATGATGCAGTTCACCGATTGTTCCACAGAAAGGATGCGTTCCCTCTTTTGCCCGGAAGGTTCCCTCTCCTTTCAGATTGTAACTGCATGAATCATAGTTACCTATATTTCCGCATCCGGCTGCGAACAATGCTTCACGCACACTATCGGCTTGTGCATCAGGTACGAAAGTCACCAGCTTAATCAGACTGTTCTCTTTCGGTTCGAGCACTTTCAGATTCTTCAACCCTATTTTCTCTGCTATCTTATAATTAACTCCACCTTGTGCATTATCAAGATTAGTATGTGCTGAATAGATCACAATATCATTCTTTATTGCTTTCAGTATGCAGCGTTCCACGTAATCTTTGCCCGTGATAGATTTATAGCCCTTGAAAATGAGCGGATGGTGCGATATAACGAGATTGTACCCTAGCGCGATAACTTCATCCAACACAGCTTCGGTAACGTCAAGACACAACAAAGCCCCTGTTGCTTCCGCTTCTGTCAATCCGATTTGCAGGCCGGCATTATCAAATCCGTCTTGCAATGGCAGAGGCGCGAATCGTTCAAGGGCGCTTACTATTTCCTTAATTTTCATTATTGGTAGAAAATTTGGTTGCAAAGATAATAAATAAAATAGGAATTAACATACTAAGTGATCGTTTTTTAGAGAATTTATCGTTATCCATTTTTTGAGATCCCCGTAAAAGATATAAAATACCACCCAGAAACTATCAAAAAGGACCTAAAAACTATCTGTTGATAGAAATTCCCCTAAATTACGTCTGATTCTCCCCTACCAAGGTCGACAAAATATCTTAAACTTGCATCATCAAAATTTTTACAACGAATACTCACATTTTAAAAACAACACATATGAAAAGTTTAAGCTTCAGAAAAGATTTGGTAGGAGTTCAGGAAGAATTACTACGTTTCGCATACAAACTGACAACAGACCGCGAAGAAGCAAACGATTTGCTGCAGGAAACCTCATTGAAAGCATTAGATAATGAAGATAAATATACACCCGATACAAATTTCAAAGGATGGATGTACACCATCATGCGCAATATCTTTATCAATAATTATCGTAAGGTAGTTCGCGACCAGACATTTGTCGACAAGACCGATAATCTCTATCATCTTAATTTACCGCAAGATGCAGGGTTTGAAAGTACTGAAAGGACATACGACCTGAAAGAGATGCACCGTGTAGTCAATGCTCTTCCGAAAGAATACAGGGTTCCGTTCGCCATGCACGTTTCCGGCTTCAAATACCGTGAAATAGCAGAAAAATTGAATCTTCCGTTGGGTACCGTAAAAAGTCGGATCTTCTTTACCCGTCAGAAATTACAGGAAGAACTGAAAGACTTCCGCTAAACCATAACTATATCCATATAAATTTTAGATTAAACAGTTAATTTCATTTTTCAGTTTTATCAACAGGCAAAAGGCAAAAAGAGTTTATATTCTTTTTGCCTTTTGCCTGTTTTCATCGGATAAATTCGGATAAAAACCGGTTCCGAAATAAAAACTAATTATAAATTTTCGCCTAAAGCTTCCGTTATTTATTGAAATTCTGTACTTTTACTTCATCTAAATAATGAATACGATGAAAACAAATTTGACTTTACTGTTCCTGCTAGTTATGATGGTTTCTTGCCAGCCCAAGAAAAGTGATAGTATCGAAATGTCCGTAGCCGAGGCTGCAAAGATTGACAATATCGAAGATTGTGCGGCAGATACGGTCAAAGCTACCGCTATCTTCTGGATTGATAAAGTAGAAACCAAACACTGCAAAGAGTACGGTTTTCGCACAATCAAAGCTAAGGTGCTCATTCGCGAAGACGGGAAGGTTGATTTGCTGTCATTCGTCAAGAAACAATCGCCTGATGTAGAGAAGTATATACGCCATCACCTCTCTAAATTTCAAGTAACGGAAAAGATGTTTGAAGGCAGTTATGTGCAACCCGGAGAACAATTCGTGCAGCTTCGCTGCTTATGGGGAATGTTGAAAGGCAAATAATAAATACGCTAATAACCGGTTAGCTTTTGCTTTTCATTTGCACCTCATTTTTCATTTGTACCTTGTTTTTCAGTGCATACCGTTCGTCTACGACTCTGTCCGTAGGGAAGAAAGTGAAAATAAGCCGCCACTCTCCTTCCTTATAGATAAATTTACGTCCACTGGCTCCACGAAGAATTGCTTCGTATTTTTCCTGCAGGAAAGCCTCGATATGTTCCGGCATTTCTGTGCCGGATGCTGAAAACTCCACTGTTATAAAGAAGTGTGGAATAGCTATTTCAGCTACTTTATGGAATATCTGGTCAATAACAGTCATTTCCTGGGTTCTTTTGTTACCTCCAGCAGTTTTCCGTATGCATCAAAAGATCGACGCGAAGCCAATGAAATAGTAATCATTAGCGATAGCATAGATGCTGTGAAAGTAATCACCATAATCATCATCTGATACTTGATAGCGACATTCGGGCTGCTTCCTCCCAGAATTTGTCCGATCATCGTGCCCGGAAGAGCCACCAATCCCATCACGGCAATGTTCGCAATCAGGGGACTAAACGATTTAATGATGGCCTGCCGGATAAATGGAGCCTGCGCTTCCTGCCTTGTTGCTCCGTTTCCCAATAAATACCGATATAGTTGCTGTTCACGTTTCAATCCACTATAATAAGTATTCAAAGCTATTACATTGCTCGACAGCATATTACCCATCAGAATTCCAAATATTGGAATAAAGTATTGGGCGCTAAATATATTATCCAGTTGGAGAACAATACCGATAAAATAGATGCCTACCAATACAACACTACAAAGAAATCCTACCGTAATAGGGATTAATAAAACACTACGTTTCAACTGGGTACGTACCAATGCGGTCTGCCCGGCCACGAATACCATAATTATCACCCAAAGAAAATTAATCCAGGGATTGTTCCATAAAAAGAGATATTTCAGATACATGCCGATAAAGAACAGCTGGATAATCATCCGTAATGTACCAATCACGGCAGGTTTCAGCAATCCCGTTTTAAATTTCCAAAGGTAAAAAAACGGAATGGCAAGCAATAGTAGCCCTATAAAGAGATTATAATATGATATATCAATCGTTCCCACAATATATTCTTAACAATTCTATCCGATTTGCATTACAGTTCAATTAATTACAGTTCTATTAAATAATGACAGCCCGAAGCAAAGTCCTTATCATGTGATACGGCTAACACAGCCGTTCCCCTTTCCGCCTGTCGCCGGAAAAAAGACAGGACTTTACCGGTCGATCCGGCATCCAAAGCAGAAGTCGGTTCATCTATGATAATGAGAGGTTTGTTGAGCATTGCAGCCACAGCCAGCATAATACGTTGGCGTTGACCACCCGATACTTCATTCACCCTCTTTGTATATAATTCGTGTTCCAGCCCCAATTCATCGAAACAAGTGAAAAGTCTTTCTTCCGAAAAAGGAACAGAACGATTCACTTTCAATCCGAACGGGAGAGCCACCATCTCTTTGACCCATTCAAAAGGTAGCGCCAATTCTTGAGGAATCCATGCAATCTGTCTGCGGACACTATCAATAGTCGATATATCAAGCAATGTTTCCCCTACCTGTATAGATCCTTCTTTCAAAGGCACAAACCCCATTACCGCATTCAGCAACGAAGTCTTTCCACAACCGGATTGACCGACAATGCAAGCCGTTTCTCCCCTTTCCAACTTCATACTGAAACCGGAGAAAAGCACTTCCGTACCAAAAGCAATACAGGCATTATTAATATGTAACATCTATTTGTTCTCTTGAAAATCCTGCCAAAATAATATTTATTGAAGTTCCGCCACCCACTTCTCAATGTTTCGTGTTTCAGCACTAAAATTCACTCCAATCTTAAAAAGTGTTCGCCCATCACTTTCGAAAGGTTTAGCATAATGCTTTTCATTGATCTGCTGCAAGGCTTCTTCAGCCGTACCCTCCAGCTTGAATTCCATGACATAGATAAATTTATCAGTCTGCAAAACAAGATCGATACGGCCCTGGCTCGTGTGATATTCCGCTTTTACATAAAAACCGACTAATTTGAACACGATAAAGAGGACATTCTGATAATGCAATTCCAAATCGCGAACCAATTCATAAGGAGTATCTGCAAAGAAACTCTGAAGACGACGGAAAAAAGAATCATAATCTCCCGAACGGACTTCGCGGACAAACTTCTGAATCTCAAAAGATGATTCTACGGCATTTATATTGGCATAAAAAGGCATGAGATATTTCACAAAACCTTCCTCCACTTCACGATTGGGAAATCCCAGGCGATAAGTTTCAAATTCACGATCGTAGCCTTTTATGGTAAGATAACCGCTCTGATAAATCACAGGGATAGGATTGTCGGAAGTTGAATCAATACTATTCAGTACGTCGGCACTGGTTTCTTCATGAGCCATCCGGTGAAGATCGTAATGATGTTTTTTTAGTAATTCGACCAGATAAGTAGGTGTGCCCGTTTCAAACCAGTAGTTGCCAAACACATTGTATTTAAGGGTATTAAGTACACTGAACGGATTATACATACCTATAGAATCATGAGTGAAATGATAACCATCATATCTTTCACGCATTTCTGTGCAAATTTCATCATACGTCAAACCTTGCGCATCGGCAAATTCATGCAATTCAGTTTCAAAGTTCTCATGCAACTCACGATCACTGATTCCGCAGATTTCTATATACTGCTGACGCATAGAAATATCCTCCAGATTATTCAGATCGCTGAATACACTTACCTTTCCGAATTTTGTAACTCCCGTAAGCATACCAAATTTAATGCAGCCATCCTTGCTTTTTAAAGCTCCATAGAAAGCCTTCAATGTATCACGAAAACTCTTCTGGAGTTCATCATTACCAATCGCCTGTAACATAGGCTTATCGTATTCATCCACAAGAATAACGACACTCTGGCCCTCTTTCTCACAAGCACGCTGAATAATACCTTGAAAGCGGGAAGCGAATGTTTTCTCATAATCCTGTGCACCATAGAGAGCTTCCCACCCCCGTAAAGCACTCTCTAAAACCTGGTCGAGTGCTTCAGGAGTCGTATATTTCTCCGCATTCAGATCTAAATGCAGAATGGGATATTTGATCCAATCTTTTTCCAGTTTCTCTATCGCCAATCCTTCGAAAAGTTCTTTCTTCCCCTGAAAATAGGCTTCCAATGTAGATAGTAACAAACTTTTCCCAAAACGACGTGGACGACTAAGAAAATAATAACTGCCAGTTTTCACCATTTGATATATCCAAGCAGTCTTATCTATATAGCAATAACCTCCTTTACGGATTTTCTCGAAGTTCTGTATGCCGATAGGATAAATTTTATTACTCATATACTCATAACTTTATAAGTTGACAGATACAAAGATAGCCTTTTCCGCCCAATAACACAAAGTCCGATACGAAAGTTTTTTCATATCAGACTCAAATGATAGCCCCTATTTATTTCATCATCTAGTGTAATTTTGCCAATTTTCATTTATCTTTGCCTTACTAATTAATTCAAGAAAGTTATGATACTGAACGAAAGAGACGCTCGTCACGAGCATATATTGCAGGTAGCACGTCAGATGATGACGGCTGCGCGCACTGCTCCGAAAGGAAAAGGAATCGATATTATTGAAGTGGCCCTCATCACTGATGAAGAGATTAAACAATTATCGGACACTATGATAGCTATGGTAGAAGAACACGGAATGAAATTCTTCCTTCGTGATGCCGACAACATCCTAAGTGCCGAATGTGTTGTACTGATAGGAACACGCGAGCAGACACAGGGCTTGAATTGCGGCCATTGCGGATTTGCCACCTGTGCCGGACGTACTGATGGAGTTCCCTGCGCATTGAACAGCATAGATGTAGGTATCGCAATAGGTTCCGCGTGCGCCACGGCAGCCGATTTACGCGTAGACACACGCGTCATGTTCTCCGCCGGATTGGCAGCACAACGCCTGAACTGGCTGAAAGACTGCAAGATGGTAATGGCGATCCCCGTAAGCGCATCCTCCAAGAATCCGTTCTTTGACCGGAAACCGAAGCAGGAAACCAATGCATAACAGTCACATCGATGCAGAAAACAAACTGACTTTAGATGCAGACAATAAACTGATTTTATAAAAAACTAAATATATATAGTCTAATGGGAATCATGGTTGGACTCCCCAGCCCAAGCGGCTCGGAGAAAGATTTGCAGTTGAACTTCGGCAAAAACATGACCGTACAGGTAGAAATGAGAGCACCTCATTTGCCTGCCGAATGGCACATGCAAAGCGGTATACAGTTAACATGGCCACATGCCGGTACAGATTGGGCCTACATGCTGGCGGAAGTGCAAGAGTGTTTTATCAATATTGCCAGAGAAATAGCGAAGCGTGAATTATTATTGATCGTCACTCCCGAACCGGAAGAAGTGAAAAAGCAGATAGCTGCTACTGTCAATATGAATAACGTCCGCTTTTTGGAATGTGCCACCAATGACACATGGGCCCGCGACCACGGAGCCATAACAATGATAGATACCGGCACCCCTTCCCTGCTCGACTTCACCTTCAACGGCTGGGGACTGAAATTTGCTTCCGAACTGGATAATCAAATTACCAAACATGCCGTAGAAGCCGGAGCTTTGAAAGGCCAGTATATAGACCACCTTGACTTCGTACTCGAAGGAGGTTCTATCGAAAGCGACGGAATGGGTACATTGCTTACCACTTCCGAATGTCTGCTTTCTCCCCAACGAAACGGACGACTGAACCAGGTAGAGATAGAAGAATACCTGAAATCAACCTTCCACCTGCAAAAGGTGCTTTGGTTAGACCACGGTTATCTGGCCGGTGATGATACTGACAGCCACATCGACACTTTGGCACGCTTCTGTTCTACCGACACCATCGCTTACGTGAAATGCGAAAACAAAGAAGACGAACATTACGAAGCACTGCTCGCAATGGAAGAACAGCTGAAAACATTCCGCACCTTAGCAGGAGAACCCTATCGCCTATTGGCCTTACCCATGGCAGACAAGATAGAAGAAGACGGCGAACGCCTGCCTGCAACTTACGCCAATTTCCTGATTATGAACGACGTTATTCTCTACCCGACATACAATCAGCCGGTGAATGACAAAAAAGCAGGAGAAGTATTGCAGCAAGCCTTTCCAAGCCATCAAATAATTGGAATAGACTGCCGTGCCCTGATTAAACAGCACGGTTCCCTACACTGTGTCACCATGCAATATCCGCTAGGTGTTATAAAGGAGTCATAAAAGAATTACAAAGGAGCTATAAAGGAATTATAAAATAATGAATGAATCAACCCACTAATTATTCATCATGAGAAAGATAAAAGTCGGAATCATCCAACAATCCAATACCGCAGATATTAAAGCCAATCTAATGAACCTCGCAAAGAGTATCGAGGCTTGTGCCGCTCACGGTGCACAACTGATTGTGCTCCAGGAGTTGCACAATTCACTTTATTTCTGCCAGACAGAAAACACTAACCTGTTTGATCTTGCCGAACCAATTCCCGGGCCTTCCACAGGCTTTTATTCCGAGTTGGCAGCAGCTAATAAAGTAGTCCTTGTCACCTCTCTTTTTGAGAAACGTGCTCCCGGACTTTATCATAATACCGCTGTCGTATTCGACCGCGACGGAAGCATTGCAGGAAAATACCGGAAAATGCATATTCCCGATGATCCGGCTTACTACGAAAAGTTCTATTTCACTCCGGGAGACATTGGTTTTGAACCGATTCAAACTTCTTTAGGAAAACTGGGCGTATTAGTATGCTGGGATCAATGGTATCCGGAAGCTGCCCGCCTGATGGCACTAAAAGGTGCGGAACTTTTAATTTATCCTACCGCCATTGGCTGGGAAAGCAGCGACACGGACGATGAAAAAGCCCGCCAACTCAATGCCTGGATTATTTCACAACGCGCTCATGCCGTTGCCAATGGACTTCCTGTTATCTCCGTCAACCGTGTAGGACACGAACCTGATCCTTCCGGACAGACAAACGGTATCTTATTCTGGGGAAACAGTTTTGTAGCAGGACCACAAGGGGAATTTCTGGCACAAGCCGGAAACGATCACCCGGAGAACATAGTAGTGGAAATAGATATGGAACGTTCGGAAAACGTTCGTCGTTGGTGGCCTTTCCTTCGTGATCGTCGGATTGACGAATATGATGGACTTACCAAACGCTTTCTGGATTAAAGGCTTATCCACATACCTTCATTGCAGGAGGTTTATCTAATAAAGAAAAAAGAAGGGCACAGAGTTCAAATCTAGATTTAAAACTCTGTGCCCTTTCAATATATCATCATAAATAACTATCTCATTGAAACGTTATTTTTTTGTTGGCTAGGAAATTAGCCCCTCCATAAATAAACAATCCCAGGAATTGAGCCAGATATTCATTCACGTCCAATCCTTCTACCAATAACACAAGAAATAAGAACTGTGCGGTGCAAGCCACGGCAAAAGCAGAACAAAAGAGCAGTATCTGTTTCCAGATACTATTCTTTTTATTTTCTACGGGGAATATCCAGTATTTGCACCAGATAAAGTTATGGATTTGAGCTATCAGATACGCTGTTATATTAGCCACCATATAGTCACCATCGAATGACATTTCTTTCATCATTAACCATACAACCAATGCCATAATTAAGGCGTTCATTGTACCGATGACTATAAAACGGAATATGCGTACAGATTCTTTCACTCGCCCTCTTTCAGATCAACGATCAAATTCAGTTCATCAAGTTGAGTCTGGTCGATTGCAGACGGTGCATCCAGCATCACATCACGTCCGGAATTGTTTTTCGGGAACGCAATACAGTCGCGGATAGAATCCAAACCAGCGAACAAAGATACCCAACGGTCAAGTCCGTATGCCAAACCACCGTGAGGAGGTGCACCATACTTAAAGGCATTCATCAGGAAGCCAAACTGCGCCTGTGCCTTTTCCGGAGTGAATCCAAGAATCTCGAACATCTTTGCCTGTAATTTCGCATCGTGGATACGGATAGATCCGCCACCAACTTCCACACCGTTCACTACCATATCATAAGCATCTGCACGTACAGCTGCCGGATCAGTATCCAACATCGGAATATCTTCCTCTTTCGGATGAGTAAACGGATGATGCATAGCCATCAGACGACCTTCCTCCTCGCTCCATTCGAACATCGGGAAGTCGATCACCCAAAGACAAACAAACTTATTCTTATCACGCAACCCCAGTTGAGCGCCCATTTCCAGACGAAGCTCACAAAGTTGTTTACGTGTTTTCATCACATCGTCGCCGGACAAGATCAGAATCAAGTCACCCGGTTTAGCACCGAATGCCTCTTTCATTTGCTGCAGCACTTCCTGCGTATAGAATTTATCCACGCTCGATTTTACAGTTCCGTCCGCTTCTACACGGGCATACACCATACCTTTTGCACCAATCTGCGGTTTCTTTACGAAGTCCGTCAGTGCATCCAGTTGTTTACGAGTATAAGTTGCAGCACCTTCGGCACAGATACCACCCACATAAGCAGCATTATCGAACACAGAGAATCCATGACCTTTCATGATATCCATCAGTTCCACGAATTTCATGCCGAAACGCAAGTCCGGTTTGTCACTACCATAATATTTCATGGCATCCGCCCAAGACATACGCTGGAACGGTTCAGCCAGTTCCACGCCACGCAGTGTTTTGAACAAATGTTTAGCCATTCCTTCGAAAGTAGTAATAATATCTTCCTGCTCAACGAAGCTCATTTCGCAGTCAATCTGCGTAAATTCCGGCTGACGGTCGGCACGCAAGTCCTCATCGCGAAAACATTTTGCAATCTGGAAGTAACGGTCGAAACCGGAAACCATCAACAACTGCTTCAATGTCTGCGGAGATTGCGGAAGTGCGTAGAACTGTCCCGGATTCATACGTGACGGCACCACAAAGTCGCGTGCACCTTCAGGAGTAGAACCGATCAAAACGGGTGTTTCCACTTCGATGAAACCTAGACTATCCAGATATTTGCGAACTTCAATCGTCATTCTATGACGCAATTCCAGATTAGAGCGGACAGCGTTACGACGCAAATCCAGGTAACGATATTTCATGCGGATATCATCACCACCATCCGTATTATCCTCAATAGTGAACGGAGGAGTCATAGCAGTATTTAGTACGTTCAGTTCGGAAACGATGATTTCAATGTCTCCGGTAGGAATGTTTGCATTCTTGCTGAAACGTTCATTAACCGTTCCTGTCACTTGAATGACGAACTCACGTCCCAGTTTATTAGCACGTTCACAGAGTTCAGCATTAATTTCTTCGTTAAAGACCAACTGGGTAATTCCGTAACGGTCGCGGAGGTCGATAAAAGTCATTCCTCCCATTTTACGGCTGCGCTGTACCCATCCAGACAGCGTAACTTGCTTGTTTACATCAGAGATTCTTAGTTCTCCACATGTGTGCGTTCTGAACATATATTTTTTATTTAAACGATTATCACTCGCGTTTCTATTTTGATTGAACCAAAACTGCGCAAAAGTACGCAATAATTTGTAATTCGTTGTCAGTAATCCGTTATTTTATCAGACTTTCTTTGTCAGCTTTTTCAATATTTTCTTGTTTCTGTCTGTTATATTGTCGACGATGGCTTCATTCATCAATTTGATGCCATTCATATATTCCTGCGCTCTTTGGAGCACATTGGCAGCATCCTTTTCCGACGCTTGCGGCACCACTACGCGCAATCCCCTTTGAATCAACTCAATGTTCACATTGGCGTCCGTTTCCATGGGGTCGCCGTCAAAGTGCACTACTCCCGGAGTAGTGCGACGGATGCACAACTGCTTGCAACGGAAAGTCTTGATACGGCTATTCTGATCGATTGTCTTATTGAATAACTGGAAAGCCAATGAAGGGACATCCAATACGGTAAACGGTTCGAGAATGGTCACATCCAGCAAGCCATCCGTCAGCGTAGCTTGCGGGGCGATATAAGCATTGTTTCCATATTGCGACGCGTTTCCGCAGGCAATCAGGAAAGCCTTATACTTGGAAACTCCGTTTTCCGTTTCCAGTTCATACGTTTCCGGTTCATATTTAAGACTCTCTTGCAGGGTCTTTTCCAGATAAGTCAACACCCCGCGTTTACCGGCATGCGCAAACTTCAGACTAACAAAAGCATCGAATCCCACTCCGCAAGTGCAGAAAAAATCCGTCCCGTTAATCTTACCATAATCTATTACGTCCATGCAACCTTCGTTCAGCACTTCCAGCGCCCTCTTCGGTTCCATCGGTATATGCAGATGCCTCGCCAGTCCATTACCCGATCCGCAGGGAATAATTCCCAGTGCGGTATCAGTATGCACCAACGAACGAGCTATTTCATTGATTGTCCCGTCCCCACCGATAGCCACTACTATATCAGTCTTCTCTTCGGCAGCTTTAGCAGCTATTTCTACTGCATGACCGGCTCTCTCCGTATTCACTACTTCCCAAGAGTATCTCGCCTTGTCTATTTTTTCGTCCAGCAAGTTAAGAATCAATTCTTTACTTTGTGTTCCCGAAATAGGATTGACGACGAATTTTATTTTTTTCATTCTTTCGTTCATGCTATTCTTGTCGATTGTAGACGACAAAAGTAATATAAATATCTTAAATTTTAATCTATTAGAGGTTTCTAATCACATGAGGGCAACTTTTTTCTCTTAAAAAGAACAGATAAAAGCAAATTTTGTTATCTTTGCCCCCTGTTTTTAAACACTTGTTAAGATAAAAGGATGTAAGATCGTCAGCGAACGATCTGAGTATGAGTATAATAAATTATAATTCATGGGATTATTACAAGAGAAGTTAGCTAAGTACGACCTGCCACAAAAGTTTATGGCACAGGGCGTTTACCCATATTTCCGTGAGATAGAAGGAAAGCAGGGTACAGAGGTAGAAATGGGCGGACACGAAGTGTTGATGTTCGGTTCCAATGCATACACTGGCCTTACGGGAGATGAAAGAGTGATTGAAGCAGGTATTAAAGCCATGCATAAATATGGTTCCGGATGCGCAGGCTCGCGCTTCTTGAATGGTACACTTGACCTGCACGTTCAGTTGGAAAAAGAACTGGCTGCCTTTGTAGGCAAAGATGAAGCACTCTGCTTCTCAACCGGTTTTACGGTGAATTCGGGAGTTATTCCTGCTTTGACAGATCGCAATGATTATATCATTTGCGACGACCGCGACCACGCATCTATCGTAGATGGCCGTCGCCTCTCCTTCTCTCAACAACTGAAATATAAGCATAACGATATGGCGGATCTGGAAAAGCAACTTCAAAAGTGCAACCCGGATTCAGTGAAGCTCATCATAGTAGACGGTGTGTTCTCTATGGAAGGCGACCTGGCAAACTTGCCCGAAATCGTACGCTTGAAACATAAATACAACGCTACTATCATGGTAGACGAAGCTCATGGCTTGGGTGTATTTGGAAAACAAGGACGTGGTGTTTGCGACCATTTCGGTCTGACTCACGAAGTTGACTTGATTATGGGTACTTTCAGCAAATCACTGGCTTCTATCGGTGGATTCATTGCTGCTGATTCTTCCATCATCAACTGGTTACGTCACAACGCACGTACTTATATATTTAGTGCGTCCAACACTCCGGCTGCTACTGCATCTGCTCTTGAAGCTCTCCACATCATCCAGGATGAACCGGAAAGACTTGAAGCGCTGTGGGAAGCTACCAACTATGCATTGAAGCGTTTCCGTGAAGCAGGTTTTGAAATCGGTGCAACAGAATCACCTATCATCCCTCTTTATGTACGAGACACGGAAAAAACATTCATGGTCACTAAATTGGCTTTCGACGAGGGTGTATTTATCAATCCGGTTATTCCTCCGGCATGTGCACCGCAAGACACTTTGGTACGTGTGGCATTGATGGCTACCCATACAAAAGATCAAATTGACCGCGCTGTAGAAAAGCTGGTTAAGGCATTTAAAGCATTGGATATTTTATAATCCGATTATATAAATCATCTAAAAAGTCTGGTACAGTAATGTATCAGACTTTTTTTATTACCTTTACCCCTACAACAATATGTGTGATTATGCAAGATATAGTAAACGGACGCTGCGGTTGGTGCGGAACTGACGAACTGTATGTGAAATACCACGATCAGGAGTGGGGAAAGTTAGTGACCGACGACAAGATGCTGTTCGAGTTTCTTGTGCTGGAAAGTGCCCAAGCAGGATTGAGTTGGATAACCATCCTTAAAAAACGTGAGGGATATCGCAAAGCCTTTTGTGACTTCGACCCTGAACGGGTGGCACAAATGAACGATGAAGATATTGAACGATTGATGCAATTTGATGGCATTGTGAAAAACCGTCTGAAAATCAAAGCAACAATTACAAATGCAAGACAGTTCCTCGCCATACAAAAGGAGTTCGGTAGTTTTTACGACTATACACTGTCGTTCTTTCCCGATAGAAAACCGATCATTAATGCCTTTCAGTCATTGAGTGAGATTCCGGTATCATCTCCCGAATCTGATGCCATGAGCAAGGATATGAAGAAACGAGGATTTAAATTCTTTGGAGCTACGATTTGTTATGCTCACTTACAGGCTGCAGGGTTTATTGACGACCATCTGGCAGACTGCATTTGCCGAAAGAACAAATAACAATATAACTTCATGCTATAAAATGACTATTCAAGAGGAATAAAAAGCCCACCGGGACTTTTCGGGTTCCGGTGGGTCATATCTAATGATGCAGTTATCAAATAGAATTATTAAGCTAAAAGTTACTATGCAATCTTTAGTTTCCGTTGAGAATTACTGCAGAAACAGCACGAACCTTATCATACGGACCTGTTTTACCGCTACCTACTGAATTTCCATTGCTGAACCCCAAAACTTTTGCCCCCTTGCCATTACCATTGCTATTATTCTCTGTTGAAGACCAATAATAACCAGAAATAATTACTCCTCCTGAATCTGTCAGTTTTTTATTAAAGTTATTACGTGCAGTCTCGTCATTTTTTTTACTATCGCCATTCCAAGCTAAATAAAGCATCGATAGCTCATCTATTGCAGGTAAATACCAAGTGTTCCCACCATCTTTTAATGCCACACACCAAGCTACGGCAGGGTACATTGCAGCACTATAAGTACCTAAGGCCTTTACTGCATTGGTATTTACAAGGCCATCAGAATTAGAATCAGCACCAATTACAATCATTTCCATACTCCATTCAATTTCTGGTGCTTCATTCAATGATACAATTTTAGCTTTGGTATCATCATTCGGATCTTGCCAGAATATAATCCCAGTAACTGTTTTGCCTGCTACCTTTTCAGCAGAATAAGTACCGTCACTATAATAATAATGTCCCACAATTATTTCCTTTATTTTTTCTGTTACCGTCACCTTGCAAGTAGCAGTAAATCCACCATCTTCGGTAGTCACCGTAATAATAGTAGTTCCTCCCTGGGCGACACCTGTTACTGTACCGTCAGCAGCAATGGTGGCAACTCCGAGTTCGCTGCTCGTCCATGTCACATTCTGATTCGTTGCATTAGCAGGAGTGAAAGTTGGAATCAACTTCACTGTGCTACCCTCCGGTACGGACTTATCTGCAAGAGCAACGCTTTCTACACTGATGTCCGTAGTATATACGATAACACGAGTAGCAGAATGTTCCGTTCCGTCTTTGCCAACAACAGTTACTTTCAATAAAGCAAACTCACCTTTCTCAATATTTGCTGGTAGGGTGAAAGTTACTTTAGCGTTAATATCAATCGTCTTATCTTCTTTGAATGTCGGGCTGGTAAGTTCTACGCCCCACGGAGTAGAAGCTGCACGAGTGGTAGCTTTTACAACGGCTGTCGTCATTCCTTTACTGCTGGTGAGCTCGGCTTTGATAGCCGCATAATCACCGTCTTTTACGTTAAGCGCCAGTGTGAGTTCATGTTTTTCGCTGTTCACTTTAAACTCGTCGAACTTATCGAATATCTTCATTTCGCTTGCCATCGGCAGGGTGAATGTTGCACCGTCTTCACCTGCAAGAGTAAAGGTTACCGTGCCTTTGGTTTTGTCTACCGTTACACCGTCTGCGGCAAATACGGCATCGCCTTTTGCACCGGCTGCTCCGGCAGCACCTACTGAACCTGTTTCACCCTTGTCGCCTTTATCACCTGTGGCTTGTACTTTCTTTCCACCGTTCAACAACCATTCGCCGTTTACTTTCCAGTAAACTTTGCCGTCAGTGTCTGTAGCTACGCTCAATACAGGAGAAGTTCCGGCTACTCCTGCGCTTCCGTCCACACCCTTATCGCCAGTGGTGCGAATCTTCTTGTTGTTGGCGTCGAGCATCCAAGTGGCAGCGGCAGTGCCTGTTTTTACTGTCCAGTAATACTCTCCGTCGGTGTCTTTAGCTACTCCGATGATGGGAGTAATGCCGTCGGCACCTTTGGCTCCGTCCTTACCGTTGTGGATGGTGATGGCTTCGCTCTTGGAGAAAGTGATGGTATAGCCATCATTAGTTGTCGTGGGCGAAACTCCTGTCACGTAGTCTTTCGCTTCGAGGGCACTGACCAGTCCTTGAAGGGCACTGATTTGTCCGTTCACGGTGGTACACCATGTTTCCAGTTTTTCTACTCGCGATTGTAAATCTGCAATGTCGTTTTTGATAGCGGTGTCATCATAATCTTCACCGCAACTTGTTACAGATACTGCTACTGCTATGAGCAGTAAGCCAGCGTAATACTTGAATTTTTTCATTGTTTTGTTATTAAATGAGCTGTTTATATATTGTTTCTTCTTCAGGTGTCATCGGGGCAGTCTGTTTCAGAGCTACGCATTCGTACAGTTCTTCTTCCGAAGCGTCGAGATAGCGGACGGTTACGTAGTCTATTTTGTGCAATCCGTAGGCTTCCTTTATCACCCCCAAGATACGTGCGGGACGTTTCTTGCCCGATAGCGTGTTTACCCACAGGTATTTGTCTTCGTTTTCTGCCATGGTATTTCTTGTTTTACGGGATTACTGCTTGACTTGGCTTCGCCGGTACTAATTCGGTGGACATTAAAAGCCCACCGAAAGAAATAAATCAAATGAAATGGATGCTCGCAAACAAGTTGCTCTTAATCTCGGACGCAACGCACGGCAAGCCCATACGCCCGATTATGGTTGTAGCTCGGATGCACAAAGTTACTGCCGAAGTATAGGCCGTACCCATTGTTGTCAGCGTTCGGCGATGCACTCCAACAGTAGCCGTAGTTTCCAATGTACAGGAAGCCATTGTTGTAGATGCGATAACCCGAAGCCGGGAATTTCTTACCATCAGTGTATGTAGCGGAAGCAGGAGAGGCTGTCCAAGACCAACCACCGGAATCAGCCCATTTGCCAGAAGTGCTATTATTGAACAATGACTTATATTCGTCTGTTGTCGGCAATCTCCAAGTACCCTTTAGATAATATTTGCAAGGGTCACCTGCACCATCGGCCTCATCCTCTTTGGTAGGGTCGCCTTTCCAAGATGAGTTCCATGAAGTGCCACCAGTGTAGTTGGCAGGTACTGCCATTGCTGTCAAAGCCAAACCATCAGTGGGTGTACCTGTGCCATCACCGTTTGCGCCACCACTCCAACCAATGAGCGAACCAAACTGGAAGTATAAGCCGCCGTCGGTAGCTGTACCGTTCTTGCAGCCACCGGTAGTTGCATCGTACACCAAGTTACCTGCTGCCCATTCTATTCCTTTCGGTTTATCCGTCACCGTCACCTTGCAAATAGCAGTGAAACTGCCATCTTCAGTAGTTACCGTAATAGTCGTTTCGCCTTTGGCAACGCCCGTTACTGTACCGTCGGCAGCAATGGCAGCAACTTCAGGATTACTGCTCTTCCAAGTAACATTTTTGTTGGTAGCAGTAGCAGGAGTGAAAATCGGTTCCAACTTGATTGTGCTACCCTCTACCACGGATTTATCCGCAAGAGCAACACTTTCTACATTGATCTCCGTAGTATATACGATAACACGAGTAGCAGAATGTTCCGTTCCGTCTTTGCCAACAACAGTTACTTTCAATAAAGCAAACTCACCTTTCTCAATATTTGCTGGTAGGGTGAAAGTTACTTTAGCGTTAATATCAATCGTCTTATCTTCTTTGAATGTCGGGCTGGTAAGTTCTACGCCCCACGGAGTAGAAGCTGCACGAGTGGTAGCTTTTACAACGGCTGTCGTCATTCCTTTACTGCTGGTGAGCTCGGCTTTGATAGCCGCATAATCACCGTCTTTTACGTTAAGCGCCAGTGTGAGTTCATGTTTTTCGCTGTTCACTTTAAACTCGTCGAACTTATCGAATATCTTCATTTCGCTTGCCATCGGCAGGGTGAATGTTGCACCGTCTTCACCTGCAAGAGTAAAGGTTACCGTGCCTTTGGTTTTGTCTACCGTTACACCGTCTGCGGCAAATACGGCATCGCCTTTTGCACCGGCTGCTCCGGCAGCACCTACTGAACCTGTTTCACCCTTGTCGCCTTTATCACCTGTGGCTTGTACTTTCTTTCCACCGTTCAACAACCATTCGCCGTTTACTTTCCAGTAAACTTTGCCGTCAGTGTCTGTAGCTACGCTCAATACAGGAGAAGTTCCGGCTACTCCTGCGCTTCCGTCCACACCCTTATCGCCAGTGGTGCGAATCTTCTTGTTGTTGGCGTCGAGCATCCAAGTGGCAGCGGCAGTGCCTGTTTTTACTGTCCAGTAATACTCTCCGTCGGTGTCTTTAGCTACTCCGATGATGGGAGTAATGCCGTCGGCACCTTTGGCTCCGTCCTTACCGTTGTGGATGGTGATGGCTTCGCTCTTGGAGAAAGTGATGGTATAGCCATCATTAGTTGTCGTGGGCGAAACTCCTGTCACGTAGTCTTTCGCTTCGAGGGCACTGACCAGTCCTTGAAGGGCACTGATTTGTCCGTTCACGGTGGTACACCATGTTTCCAGTTTTTCTACTCGCGATTGTAAATCTGCAATGTCGTTTTTGATAGCGGTGTCATCATAATCTTCACCGCAACTTGTTACAGATACTGCTACTGCTATGAGCAGTAAGCCAGCGTAATACTTGAATTTTTTCATTGTTTTGTTATTAAATGAGCTGTTTATATATTGTTTCTTCTTCAGGTGTCATCGGGGCAGTCTGTTTCAGAGCTACGCATTCGTACAGTTCTTCTTCCGAAGCGTCGAGATAGCGGACGGTTACGTAGTCTATTTTGTGCAATCCGTAGGCTTCCTTTATCACCCCCAAGATACGTGCGGGACGTTTCTTGCCCGATAGCGTGTTTACCCACAGGTATTTGTCTTTGTTTTCTGCCATGGTATTTCTTGTTTTACGGGATTACTGCTTGACCTAGCTTCGCCAGTACTAATTCGGTGGGCATTAAAAGCCCACCGAAAGCAATAAATCAAATGAAATGGATGCTCACAAATAAGTTACTCGTTAATCTCGGACGCAACGCACGGTAAACCCGCACACCTGATCGGTGCCGCCGCCCGGAAGCACGAGGGAATTGTTGAAGAGCAGGCCGAAGCCCTGGCTCTCGCTCGAAGAGCTCCAATAGTGACCGAGCGAACCAACGGAGTTCAGTTTGCCATCGAGTCCGCGATAGCCCAGAGTCGGGAATTTCAGACCGTCTTTATGTTCTGCTGATTTTGAAGTAGCATTCCATGTCCACGGACCAGTAGAAGGATAACCATTATCTTTGAATAACGCCCTATATTCAGCATCTGTCGGTAATCTCCAAGTACCCTTCAGGTAGTAGCGGCAGGGGTCACCAACACCAGCTTTCTCATAAGTAGAACCTGAACCGGCAATTGTAAATGGAACAGTTGCTGTGCTCTGCCAGATTTTATTTGTGTTTGTCCAACCTCTATTTCCGTTGAAATTATCTGGTTGTACAGCGATTGTAGGATTACCTGTTGAACTCCAACCAATGAGTGAACCGAACTGGAAGAACAAACCGCCATTAGTAGGTGTACCGATCTTTGCGCCATACATTCCGTCGGCTACCAAGTTACCAACAGCCACTTTGATGCCGTTCACTTCGATACAGTCTTTTGGCTTTTCTGCCACTGTCACCTTGCAAGTAGCAGTGAAACTGCCATCTGCAGTAGTAACTGTAATAGTCGTTTCACCTTTAGCAACGCCCGTTACTGTACCGTCGGCAGCAATGGCAGCAACTTCAGGATTACTGCTCTTCCA
>ERZ839947.1411-NODE-1411-length-22855-cov-4.052149_pt1 | contig 22855 bp, 16 predicted proteins | sample MGYA00519908_ERZ839947 | MGnify/ENA primary metagenome ERZ839947 (study PRJEB31850, sample SAMEA3708857) | human gut metagenome | biome: human gut; feature: human-associated habitat; material: faeces | place: China | collected 2014 ... | reverse complement strand
TACGATAGAGCTACCCGGTGTCGCCCCATTCCAATGGCATACATTAGGAGGTGTCACGATCACATCACCCTTCCGGATCACACGTTTCTCTCCTCCTTCCTCTTGATAATATCCTTCTCCATCAAGTACTAACAAGGTTTGTTCGGCATCCGGATGGTAATGCCAGAAATTACGACTGTAAGGTTTGAATATAAAATGCGCGATCATCGTATTACCAGACTCCTTCAACAAGGAGACATAGACATCCCCCGTATTATACTCCGACGAAGCCTTTGCGTCGGCAGGGAAAATCAAGGTTTCGGCACATTGTTCACCCTCGCTAGAGCTGAGAGCTACAAGGTCAAAAGCTTCTCCCGGGGCTAAGACATGAACACGTTCCGGATTGAAGATACGCTCTTCTAGCATTTTAGGGTCGGCATTGAATGGTTTCATATCGGGAGCATCCACCGTTCCCCAATGAGACAGGAGAAGCTGCGCTTTAGGATAAGCATTTGCGATCTTTATGGCTCCCTCCAATCCTATATGCCATGAATCATCCGAAAAATCAAAGAAAATCACGTCCGGGGCAGGTAATTCCAAGAACTCAGGAAGAAAGCGGGAATCTCCCGGTGCCCAAATTAAGCCATCCGGTGTTTTCATGAGGAAACCACAATAATCTTCAACCTTAAATTCATGCGTATATCCCAGATACTCATTTTGCCACGTATGGTAAGCCGGAGTTAACTTGATAGAAATCGGACCAACATTAAAAGTCTCCCCGATACGATGTCCGAAAGAGTTCAAACCCTGTGTTTCCATCAAAGAATCCATGTAGAATGTAGAATGATATTCCCGGCATACAGAAGACATTTCCGTACAAGTAGGAACACTGTAATGATCATTGTCGCAATGAGTGATCAATACCGCATCCAAATGGGGAACATCTTTAGGGGCGATCGGCATATTTATTAACAAAGGCATATCAAATCCCTTCAACATAGGATCGACCATCAAACACGTACCACGGCTATTAATCAGAAAGCCAGCGTTCCCCAACCAGCGTATAACCGTATGCCCGGTTGACTCAAAAGCCTCTTTGCCGAAAGGTTGTGATGCAGGAGGGATGGCTTGACCCTTTTCATTATAAGAAAACTGAGCCTTTATGTTTAAGACAATCCCCCCTAAAATTAAAATAGCTAAGATACTTGCTCTCATAGTATATTGAATTTAGAGTTTTAAATTTCTATGACAAAATTACCTAGATTCAACATAAAACGATGTGCATATATTACAGATGTTTGTAACGCTATTACGGTTTCCTACCAAAGAAATCATGTTTAGACCTATTCCTTTGATCATAGATATCGATATTTATTCTTATTTTTGTCCATCTAAAACTAATAGAAATAAATATGAGACGGATTCTTACGATGTTGTTTGTTTCGGTATTTATGCTTTCGCTATGCCCGCTGCATGCGCAAGAGACTGAGACATTGGTGCTGATTGATACGGATATGGGTAAGATTAAGGTGAAACTGTTCAACGACACGCCGTTGCACAGGGATAATTTTATCAAGAACGTAAAAGAACACCGTTACGATGGATTATTGTTCCATCGGGTTATCAAGCAATTCATGATACAAGGAGGCGATATCAACTCGAAAGACGCTCCCTTGGACGCACATCTGGGCGACGGAGATCTAGATTACACCATCCCCGCCGAGTTCGTGTATCCGAAATATTTCCATAAGCGGGGAATGCTCTGTGCCGCACGTACCCCGGATGAGGAAAATCCTGAGAAGGCCTCATCTGCGACTCAATTCTATATCGTGACCGGAAAGTTCTTTACGGAGATGGAGCTAGATAAGATGACCAAGGAGAAAGGCATCAAGTTTACGCCGGAGCAAAAAGAAGCCTATATGCTGGAAGGCGGAACGCCTCATCTGGACGGCAACTATACGGTGTTCGGAGAGGTTATACAGGGTATGAAAGTCGTGGATAAGATACAGTTCGTCGAGACGAACGCCGATGACAGACCCACGAAGAACATAAAGATCAAGTCAATGAAACTCATAGAAAAATAAGTATAAAATGGAAAATCAAGCAACTGAGACAAGGGTGCTTATGCACACCAACAAAGGAGATATAAAGCTGAAATTATATAACGACACGCCATTACATCGTGATAACTTTATCAAGTTGGTAAAAGAAGGGCAATATAACGGCTTGCTGTTCCACCGTGTGATCAAGGATTTCATGATACAAGGAGGTGACGTAACTTCCAAGGATGCCCCAATGAACAAGCAACTGGGAGCGGGCGATCTGGGCTATACCGTTCCCGCCGAATTCCGTTACCCGAAATATTTCCATAAGAAAGGAACCCTTTGCGCCGCACGTACCGGAGACGAAGTGAACCCGGAAAAGGCCTCTTCCGCCTCCCAATTCTATATCGTAACGGGGAAAAAGTATTCGGAACAAGAGTTGAACCAGATGGAAAAGCAACTGGAAGGCCGTCTGAAACAAGAGATATTCGCCCGCCTGCAAAACGAGAACAAGCCTAAGATCATGGAATTCTATCGCAGTGGTAACAAGGAAGAACTGGCGATCCTTCGTGATACCTTGATCGGCAAGACCGAGCTGGAGGCCGAGAAGCGGAAAGACGAGGTAAAGTTAAACCCGGAACTCCGTGAGGCTTACAAGAACGAAGGTGGCGTACCGTTCCTCGACAATCAATACACGGTTTACGGCGAAGTGGTAGAAGGCATGGATGTCGTAGACGCCATACAGTCCTCCAAGACCAACAAGCAAGATCGTCCGACCGAGAATATCGTCATTAACTCCGTAGAGATCTTATAATGCGGTTATCGGCTTCATAAACCGACGAAGGGGCTTATCGCGAATATCAGTAATAAAAGAGCTATCTTGAGAAAGATCATACATATCGATATGGATGCCTTTTATGCCTCGGTGGAACAACGAGACAATCCGGAGTTGCGAGGAAAACCCCTAGCGGTCGGGCATGCGGAGCAGAGAGGCGTAGTAGCCGCCGCTAGCTACGAGGCCCGGAAATATGGGGTACGTTCCGCCATGGCATCTCAAAAAGCCAAACGTTTATGCCCGGACCTGATATTCGTACACGGAAGGATGGACGTATATAAATCCGTCTCACGCCAGATCCACGAGATCTTCCACGATTATACGGATATCATAGAACCCCTTTCCTTGGATGAAGCCTTCTTGGATGTCACCGATAATAAACAAGGCATCTCTCTCGCTGTAGATATCGCCAAGGAGATCAAGAAACGGATCTGGGAAAACTTGAACCTGATAGCGTCAGCGGGAGTCTCCTACAACAAATTTCTAGCGAAAATAGCCTCGGATTATCGAAAACCCAATGGATTATGTACCATTCACCCAAGCCAAGCCCTCGATTTCATAGCCCGTCTTCCCATCGAGTCTTTCTGGGGAGTAGGTCCCGTAACAGCCCGAAAAATGCATACGCTCGGTATCCACAACGGACTGCAATTACGGGAATGTTCGGGGGAGATGCTTACCCGCCAGTTCGGAAAGGCGGGAATACTTTATTATGAGTTTGCCAGAGGTATAGACAACCGTCCCGTAGAAGCGGTACGAATCCGGAAGTCGGTAGGTTGCGAGCATACGCTAGAAAAAGATATCTCCCGCAAATCCTCTGTTATCATCGAGCTTTATCACGTAGCGACCGAACTTATCGGCAGGCTGGAACGTTCCGGATTCAAGGGAAACACACTGACCTTAAAGGTCAAGTTCCATGATTTCAACCAAATCACGAGAAGCCTCAGCCGTCCGGAAGAGTTAACAACCTTAGATAAGATCCTTCCCTTGGCCAAGGAATTGCTGAAAGAAGTGGAATATACCGAGCATCCCATCCGACTGATCGGCCTATCCGTATCTAATCCCGTAAAAGAGGAGCCTCATACGAAAGACCGTTGGGAACAATTAAGTTTTGAGTTCAGCGACTGGAAATAACACTTGCCCTAGAAGGATAGCTTCATCATAAAACGTATACCCTTTGTCTGGATGCCCGGATGATCCTTATAGGTCAGACGCCATACATAATCCAAACGCAAGAACTTAAAGATATTCTCGATACCGACACCCGCCTCCATATAAGGAGTAGACGGGTCCATCAGGTAAGAGCCCTGCGGGAATAAGAACAAGCCCTCATTCTGCTCACTGATATACGGATTATTCTTATCCGTCAAGTGTCCGAACATACCCCGGAAAGAAAAGACCTCTCTCCATTTTAACTTCTTGATAAGCGGGATACGGTTCAACAAGGCTCCGTTCATGAAATAAGTAATATCCCACGAAGCGTACTCATCGTTGATGAACTCCATCGCATTCATATTCGTATAAGATTCCGGTTGCACCAAATACGACAAGTTTGCGTTTGGCAAGATCAACAAAGGATAAGGGGCTTTTGTCCAAACTTTACCTGCTTTAGCGAGAATATCCACATAACCGAAAGCAGAGAACCAGAAGCGTTTCTGGATACCGATCTCCGTCTTCTGATAATCATACGAACTACCTAATACATCTTGGAAAGCCATCGTATGGTTCAAGGTGAATACCGGTGCGTCAAGCGTAATCGGATAACGGTAATTACGAGTCTGGTAGAATTTCTCATTCGGGGCAAAACGGAACTTAAACTCCACTTCCGACATCCGGTAGGAATCGGTAGCCGTGATCTGGCCATCCGGACCGATACGGTCGAACGCGGCGTAACCGGTTGAGTATTCCTTAAAATTCCGAAGTACCGCCCCATAAGCCCAGCCGTTATAATGCTCACGGTAATAGGTCAGTTCCATATTCCTTAAATAGGTGGCACGTGTATCCTTCTGCCGCTTCAAGGCTAAGAACATATTATCCTTGTTGGTATACATATACTGCTGACCTAACTGGTTGATATCATATAGGTACTCGAAGCGAATAGAATGCACGGGAAATTCTTTCCGATAATCCTTCTTATCGATAAAAGAATATTCTACGATACCATCATATTTCAACTTGCGGTCTTTCGATCCATAAGCCAAATAACCATCCAAGAAAAGACGTTTACTGAACGCCGTTGTCGTGGTTCCACCGACACGGAAGCGGGCCCCCTCAATCGCGTTACCACTGATATAGGTGTTCATCGGACCAAACTCGAACTTGCTCTTCTCCGGAATCTTATTCGTCGCGATATAACCGGAGGTAAGGATCGAAACAACCTTCTCCGTCACATAGAAAATAGGAACGGAACGAAGTTTCGCCATTAGCAACTCCACGTTATTCTGCTTGCGAGTTCCCGCCTCAGTAGGACGATTCTCCTCCCAGAAATCCGCCGAACGGCGATAAGCTTCCATCGGTATAATAATAGGTGCGCTCTCCTCGAATATTTTAGGATCATCTGGTCCCTCAAACGCTTGATTCGAATAGATATTCAAACGGCGGGCATACATTCCTTTCGATTTCTCCGTCAATTTGAAGTCCACGTTGATATCATCTTTCGTAATGATACGAGTCCCATCCGGGGCACGGTCGAAAGTCTGCTCGATCGTCATTCCACCGACAAAATTCAAGTTGATCTTCTTCGGGACATTCAACTTAACCTTCTGCACGAAATAAGTAGAATCCAACGTGATAAAAAGATGTCCCGTAAAGCCGAACGTCTCCGGAGTAAACGGAGCGAAACCCAAATCCACACACTTCTGTCCGGCGACCTCCACCGTGTCTAGCAAATAATATTTATAGAAGTTAGGTCCCATCGTAGACATAGGGCTTACGAAACGGTTCAAGAACAAAGGAATATCATTCTGGAAGATATTCACTTCCCGGAATACCTCATTCAAGAACTGTTGCATACCGTCTCGTGAGAAGACCTCATCCACACCAGCCGCTTTCGTAGCCTGAACGACCCTCTTTTCCGTCTTCGGATCTTTACGATAATAAACGGTCTGGATTTTCTCACGTTCGGATACCGGCAAGATCGTCTTTCCCACCTCCAACGTATCGATAAACTCAGTCAAGAAGTCAAACTTTCCCGCCTTTCCATCCTTTTTCGGTTTCGGTTGGTAATCGTTCATAGCGAAGACCATCTTCTCGTATTGATCATACCGAAAATAATCATGATTACGAGGATCGTTGCTCTCCCGACGTGCGATAGCGTTTTTGATAAAGGTAACCGCAGGATTATCCTTCTTCCGATATCTTTCCTTTCCCGGCTTGATAATCACCTCCGACAAATTAATACTTGTCGGAGCTAGCTGAATCTTCAAATGTTCCGCTTTACCCGGAACGAATTTCAATTCTTTCTCCGTATAACCCAGATAAGAGACCTGTAAAGTACGTACCTTAGATGAAGAGGAAAGCGTAAAAGCCCCATCCAGATCTGTCGTAGCACCTATCGTAGTTCCCTTCAAAATCACAGCCACATAAGGCAAAGGTTCTCCCGTAATGGAATCAGTCACGATTCCTTTTATCATGTAGTTCTGGCTCTTCGCTACCCAAGCGAACGCCAATAAAAGCCATATAAAAACAATTCTCTTCCCCATCAGATCTGACACCTCATTAAACTCCGCAAAAGTACAACAGGATCATTTATATAAATGTTCCAAAACACATGCAATATATTCCAATTAGCAACAAAACAGGCAAAAACACACACGTATATACGCAACGCCCCTCAGCAGTATAGGCATAGGCCTGTATCTATACCAGCGTAAGCCAACACCTATACTGGCGTGTGCCCTCGCCTATACCGGCGTGGCACGAACCTACGAACGACTAATCTGAAGCCCCTTATTCGACAAGCTCATCTCCACGAACCGGGCGTTCGAATTGGGTGGAGAAAGAGTCAATATCTTTCGGATTTGCAGGGCCGCACCCGGGTCTTTCGCTACGATATATAAGTAACCACCACCGCCTGCTCCCGGAAGTTTATATCCCAAGGCATAAGCCTGTATCTTGGAGATAATAGCTTCCACCGCCGCCGGATTCGTTCCGGAATCGAGTGCCTTATTTTGCTCCCAAGTCTTTCCGACCAATTTACCATAAGTCACGAAGTCTCCGCATTGGATCGCCTCGTACATATCGAGCGCATGGGCTTTCATCTCAGACAAAATACCTAAATGCGCCTCGCTATTCAAGAACATACCTCGTACGATTTCCGACAAAATATCTTTCGCCGTACGAGTAATTCCCGTATAATAAAGAAGATGACAAGGCCGGTATTCCGGATCAGTAAACAAGTATTCCGGCAGCCAACGTACCAAAGGATTCTGATTAAAACCCTCGTTCGTTTGCAAGAGTTTCAAACCGTGCAATACGCCACCGTATTGATCTTGCCATCCCCCGCCGGTAGTCAGCAATTGTTCTAAAATCAAGGTGCGGTTTCCGATCTCATTCTTATCCCAAGCCAAGCCACAAAAATCAGAGATAGCGCCCAGCACGGTAGCCGCGAGGATCGAGCTAGTGCCTAAACCGGAACCCGCCGGTATCGCCGCCAACAAGGTAATCTCCAGCCCGCTACCAAAAGCTTCCAACTGGACATCCAAAGAAGCATAAGCCTCCGCCGAGAATTCCGGGATAAATCCCGCCAAGGCCAAAGCCGCTTTCGGAATGGAAAACGGCGACCCTACCTTATTATAATCACGAAGCTCATCCCATGAGGAGATAACCTCCATCGCTCCCAGATCGATCGAGCGAAGGATAATCTTATGGGTATCGGAAGGCTTGATATAGACTTGTAGCGGTGGTTGCCCGTTTAACTCGATCGCCACGTTCACCACGTTTCCACCCGCATATAAGCAATAGGGCGGCGTATCTGTCCACCCACCTGCCAAATCGATACGTACCGGACTACGTCCCCATACGATCTGGTCCCGATAGACATTCAAACACGGCTGCTGCTTACTTCCGAGGACAGAACCGACCAGCCCTTCCCGCAACAAAGCGAAAGCCTTTTGCTCCTCCTCCTTATACGCTACCCCCGAGATCTTCATCACCTGAGAACGGAACATATGATTATGTATCCTTTTCATCAACGGATTATCCTCGGGAAGGGCTTTCGGTAAGACAATCTTGTCTTTGGCGAAGCTTTCCGCCGCATCCGAAAGATCCAATTGATAGAATACACTTTTCTCATGATTAGCGGCCAATAATGACCAGTCTTTTTTACGGAAAACTTCTCGCTGAGCTACTAAACGGCGTAAATTCGCTTGATCGGACAAATCATTCGCCGATAATTTTCGGGCGGAAAGCCAAATATGCTTTCCCTCTTCCCTATCCGGCTCCGTAATCATCCAGCGCAGCACTTTTCTCAGCTCATCCACGGTTTGGCAAACAGGGAACAAAGGTGCGTTTTGTATATCCTCATTCCCTCCCAAGGTGATACCTCGCTCCATCGCCCAAGTCAAGATAGGTTTCCCCATAAACAAGGTAGACACATCAGACAAGGCCCCTTTAAACAAGTCATTAAAACCATAGGGCCTTGCCGCCCAATTGGTTTCCCCTACCGGGACAACATCTACACAGATACCTTCCGGCAGGGATAAGTTCCAATTATTCTCCGGAACACCCGTTATAATTTGCTGGCCACGTAACGTCCAATTCTCACCGATATAACTATTCTCTATCCATAATTCCGAATTCTCAGCGGTCAATTTCTGGTGTAACACCGCATTCTGCACAAACATGGCGGGATGTGGTTTCACCTTACGCTGCATGATCGCACGTTGATCCCTAACTAAGTTCTGTACCGCCAATGTAGAGGAAATCAACTCACGGCTAGTTCCATAATGATAGAACTCTCCACCCGGAAGCGGCAGAATCGCTACTGAAAGCTGATTTAACTCCGAGTCCGTGATACGTGGATTCTTCCCCAAGGCCAACCCGAATTCAGCATATAAATCATACGCCTTCATCGCCTTGCCATCCTCGGTATAGGAATGTTTCATTAATAACCGCACCGCCTTGTCGCTTAGCAGCCAGATACCGATATCCATCAAGAATAAATGACTACCCGCCAATTCCCCCAAAGTTTCCAACGAAGGCTTCTGTAGCATGAAGTCCAGAGTGTCCGGAGACTTACGGCTCGATACAAAAACCCCGTGATTCTTGGCCAACGAAGGCTCGACCCATAAACCGTAACAAACCACATCTACCTCAGGAATCTCCTGCAAAGGCTGGTTAGCACGGATATATACGTCACCGCTAGCGATCAAGGTATGAAGCGATTCCGGCGCCTTTTTCATGATCCGTTCATAAAGAGGTAATTGCAAAGACAATAAGTTCTGGGATAACCTCTGCCCTCTTGCCCAGCGAAACACAGGGATCGGAGTCAATATTTTCCCGGATGGCGCATATCCGGGCAAACGGCGGCTTTGCCCTCCGGCATGCAACAAGATACGCTTCTCCTGTCCCAACCACTCCTCCACGGATACATCCGAAGCCTCTTTTCGCCGGGAGGCCTCCAACAACCAAGTCGTTCCTCCCCCGGATCCCAAGCGGGCACCTACCGGATCCGAGGTGCAAAACCATTCCTCTGTACTTACATGCTCTATCGCATGGAAACAATCAACCAAATTTGGAGGTAAAGACAATAACTTTTTCATACCCATGATCATTCTAAGACTCCTTCTTATTTTTCGAAAGCAAAAGTAACTTAAATTTTCTATACGGATATCCATTAACCCTTTTTATTACAATTTGTATGGAGTTCAAACCCACTCAACTTCTTTAACACACCCATAAAAAAGTTTGTTTTTACTAAAACACACTATCAATCAATCCGTTTCCAGTATCTTGGTTGTTGTTTAATTAAATATAGGACATATGGTATACGGTTATGTAAGAGTCAGTACAGACAAACAAACTACTGAAAACCAGCGATTCGAGATTGAGAAATTCACAAAATCGAGGAACATGAGAATCGACAGGTGGGTAGATGAGACGATCAGCGGGACAAAAGTAATCGCCGATCGCCAACTTGGTAAATTATTAAAGCAAATACGTAAAGGCGACATCCTGATCACGACGGAACTGTCACGTCTCGGACGTAATCTTATGCAAGTTATGAGCTTCCTTCATCAATGTATGGAAAGAGACATCATTGTATTTACGGTAAAGGAAGGTTACGAACTCGGAAATAACATTAACAGTAAAATCTTGGCATTCGCATTTAGCCTAAGCGCCGAAATTGAACGCAACCTGATTTCGCAACGAACGAAAGAAGCGTTGGCTCGGAAAAAAGTGCAAGGTGCCAAACTGGGCCGTCCAAAAGGAGAGCGACCGGAAGCCTGTAAGCTAAAAGGTAAGGAAGAGATGATCTTGCAGTATATTAAAGAACATAAGACTAAAGTATATATCAGCAAGAAACTGGGAGTAAACCGGCAAACCTTGAGGGAATTTCTCAAGACTCATCCGGAAATTCCACGGAAATGGAAAAGAATACAGAAGGATTAACAACTCAAGCAATAATTAACGTATGTTAAATTAGTTTAGTTTAGCAGACTTATCGCTCGTTTATTTGTTTATTCCCATTAACTTGCGGAGGAATAAGATAGAAATATACTTGAAATATCCTAAAAAACATTTCATCCTTTATTCCTCTATCATTCATAAAACGCCGCAAGGTTAACATGTATTCAAGACATCAAACATTTGTTTAATCTTTTAATATAAATCTTATGGAAAAAACATTGGTTATTTTAAAGCCTTGTACCGTTCAGCGAGGGCTGATCGGTGAAATCGTAAACCGTTTCGAGAAGAAGGGACTCCGTCTGGCCGGCATGAAGATGGTTTGGCTAACTGACGAGATCTTGAGTGAGCACTACGCCCACCTGAAAGAAAAGCCTTTCTTCCAACGTATCAAGGACGCAATGAGTGTATGCCCGGTAATTGTATGTTGCTGGGAAGGGGTAGATGCCATACATGTAGTAAGAACCTTGGCCGGCGCTACCAATGGTAGAAACGCCGCTCCCGGTACGATACGGGGAGATTATAGTATGAGCGTACAAGAGAATATCGTACACGCATCAGACTCACCGGAGACAGCCGAGATCGAATTGAAACGCTTCTTCAAGGATGACGAGATATTCGATTATGAGCTGAAAAACCTATTGAGTCTTTACGCCAATGACGAGTTTTAAATAAAAAAGAATAGCCGGAAACGAGAGAAATCATTCTCACCTTTCCGGCTCTCATATTTAGAAACCAACATCCTATTCTCCCGAACTGAATGAACAACCTAATTACTAATCTAAAAATCTAATACCATGAAAAACACACTACTATATCTATAACAGGGCATCCCCGCAAAATGTTTAAGGGATTTCATCCTGAAATTAGAAAGCCGATAAAAAACGTTTGTACGCCTCCAGTTGCCTTTCAAAACAGAAAGTTGTCTGGGATAATCTTAAGCAGTTCGCTTTTAGCTGTCGATACTCCTCATCCGGCAAGTGGCTCATGGCCCGTATATTTTTAGAAAGTCGCTCATAATCTCCGGGGGCCGAGACAAGGCCCAACTGATTCTCCTTTACAATCTCCTCGCCCTCGCCGCCTCCACAAAACAAGATAGGAACGCCTAACGGCAGCAAATCAAATAATTTAGAAGGTACCGCCCCCCTTATACGAACCGTCAAGGGGATAATGGAGGCATGGTAACGTGTAAGCTCCTCACGCATCCGTTCCTTGGGCAAAGAGCCATGATAAAAGACCCCTTTATCATGTGTCCTCACATAATCCTCTATCTCCAAGGCTTGATTGCCCCCTCCAAATAAATGAAGCTCCGCTCCCATCCCTTTAAAATCGATACGCTCTATCAACTCCAATATATTCTGCGCCACGCCCAGCAAACCGGCATAGACGATCCTGAAAGGCTTCCGAGAAGAAGGGGGGTGATTCGGTAAAACAAAACGATGCTGTAAATTCCGATACAAGAACGAGGCCTTGCCCGGCTCATACCGTTTTATATAATCCACGATCTCCTTACTCTGCCCTTGACAGGCCGTGGCCTTACGATAAAGGAAACGCTCGATACGCCCCATCACCCCATGATAAACGCCCCCCTCTTTCATGGCCCCCAGCTCCACGGCCGACAATGGCCAAAGGTCTGAGACGTTCAGTACCACCTTTTTCTGGTAGCAGCAACGAAAAAGCAACATGGCCGAGGCCGCCGCCAAAACAGGAGGGGTCTGGATGATCACCTTATCATAAGATTTTATACGCTTACGCTTGAGAGCGAAACACCAAAGGGTCGTGGCGAAAGCGCACATACTGGCAAGACGGACCAACGGTCTCCTCGAGATCGAGGCATACGTCCAGTACCTGAAGACCGTTATCCCGTTTACATCCTCTGTCTTGGAAAAAGCCCCCCTATATCCATCAAAGATACGTCCCTTGGGATAATTGGGTAAGCAAGTCAACACATCCACCTTTATCCCTAAGCCGGACAGTCCCTCCGCCATGTTCGTAATGCGTGAGGATGCCGCACCGATCTCCGGAAGATAAGAGGGAGAAACGATCAAGACCCTCATTCCTTCCGGTTCAAAAATTCCACGATCCTTCCACAAGCCAATCCATCACCATAGGGATTGACCGCCTTGCTCATCGCATCGTAATAAGCCGTATCATCAAGCAACGCCGAGACCTCGCTCACGATCTTGTCATAGTCCGTACCGACCAGTTTCACCGTACCTGCTGCGAGAGCCTCCGGACGCTCGGTCGTATCACGCATCACCAACACGGGCTTGCCCAATCCGGGGGCCTCCTCTTGGATACCGCCGCTATCGGTCAGCACTATCGTAGATTTCTCCATCAGATAGACAAACGACAGATATTCCAATGGCTCAATGAAGAACATATTCTCCAAATGAGAAAGATCCTCACCGAATACCTCATGAATCGGCTTGCGCACATTGGGATTCAAGTGCATAGGATAGACAAAATCCACCTCCGGATACTTCCGGGTCAAGTCCTTGATAGCGGTACACATATGGATGAATCCATCACCGAAGTTCTCCCGGCGATGACCCGTGATCAACACCAGTCTCTTACCCTCAACCAGACGGTTCACGTCATACCCCGAACGCAAAAGCACGCCTTCCAGCTCCTTGTCCAGCTCAGCGTCCGTCTTTATCTTAGTCACCACTTGACGCAAGGCGTCTATCACCGTATTGCCGGTAACCAAGATTGAGTCCGGATTCACGTCCTCCCGCATCAAGTTCTGTTTGCTCAACCGCGTGGGTGCGAAATTATACGTGGCGATACGCCCCGTGACCTGACGGTTCATCTCCTCCGGCCATGGGCTATAGATATTGTGGGTACGAAGGCCGGCCTCTATATGACCTACAGGTATCTGTTGGTAGAAAGCGGCCAAGGCGGCCGCCGTGCTCGTGGTGGTATCCCCATGCACCAGCACGACATCGGGTGTCGCCTCACGCAACACGTCACGCATACCCACAAGGACACGGGCGGTCACGTCATATAAGTCCTGACCCTGCCTCATGATATTCAAATCATAATCCGGCGTGATCTCGAACAATTTTAACACTTGATCCAACATCTCCCGATGCTGTCCGGTAACGCACACGATGGTCTCGAACGACTCCGGATGTTTTTGGAACTCCTTCACCAGCGGAGCCATCTTGATCGCCTCGGGACGGGTCCCGAAGACTAACATTATTTTCCTCATTACAACGTATTCTTCTATTTAACGAACGATTATTTCTTGAATGTCCCGCAAAAGTCCAGCACCTCCACGTCATCCCGATAATTCAACCCCGCAAACTCCCTATGATTCACCAAGAAAACCACGATATCGGCTTTCTCATAGGCCTCCTTATAAGGGGTCAACTTAAACAACTTATGCTCCGAAACGTTCGGCTCCACCACCATGATGTCAGCGTTGTTGCACGATTGCAACACCTTCGTCGTTATTCCCTTGGCCGGAGACTCGCGCAAGTCATCGATATCAGGCTTGAAAGCCAAGCCCATCATTGCCACCGCCGGCTTGCGCCCATGCTTCAACTCAAACCGTAGCATGGCGTTCCTCACTTTCTCCGCGCACCAGAAAGCCTTGTAATTATTCGTCTCACGGGCCGTCGAGATCATACGGCTCTCCATCGGAAACTCCGCCGTGATGAAATAAGGGTCCACCGCTATGCAATGACCGCCAACTCCGCAACCCGGCCGTAAGATATTCACACGGGGATGCTTGTTCGCCAAATCGATCAGCTCCCACACATTGATCCCGGCCTTATCACAAATAAACGACAGCTCATTGGCGAAAGCGATCTGTACGTCCCGGCTTGAGTTCTCGGTCAATTTACACATCTCGGCCGTCTTGCTATTCGTTGGGTGAAGCGTACCCTTCACGAACTGGCCGTAGAACTCCATCGCCTTGCGGGTAGAGGCCTCATCCATGCCGCCGATGACCCGGTCGTTATGCACCAACTCATGGATCACGTTACCCGGAAGCACCCGCTCCGGGCAATAAGCGATATAGATCTTGCCCTCCAGTTCCGGCCGCTCCGAGAAAATCAACCTAGCCATCCGTTCGGTCGTCCCCACCGGCGAGGTAGACTCGATCACGTACAAATCCCCCTCCTTCAACAAAGGAAGCACCATACGGGTAGCCGACTCCACGAACGATACGTCCGGCTCATGATCCCCCTTGAAAGGAGTGGGTACCACCATAAAATAAGCGTCGCTCACCTGAGGCTCGGTGTACGCCTTGAAATGTCCGGAGGCCAGTACCTCCCGCAACATCTCCTCCATACCCGGCTCGATGATATGCAATTTCCCCTGGTTGGTAACCTCCACCACTTGAGCGTTAATATCCACGCCGGCGATCTCCACCCCGTGCTTTGCGGCAATAATAGCCGTGGGCAGGCCAATATAGCCCAAACCCATGAAACATGCTTTCATAAGAAATATGTGTTATTTTTTAAAAGTAAGATCTTAGGCTGATCAAGAATGGTCCAACAACGATCAACCTATTGTATAAGAAAGTCTCTTCACAAAATGAATACGAATTGTCTTAGATAGGTGAAAACGGTTATACGTAAATGACACTTGATCTTCTACAATCTCGACAGAGGATGCGCCGGCCACTCTTATCGCTGCGATATTCGTCACGATCTCAGTCCGTGAACAAGACATGATCTCCACATCCGGAGCCAGATGGATCAAGCTTACGGCTTTCACGCCAGTTGAGACAGAGTCCTCTATCCTAAAACGATCCTTATCGATCATAAATCTTCGATGATGCTTACCCAAGGAACCAAAGCCATCATGCCAAGCCTCCACCTCATTCGGAGAATCTTTGAGAAGCGTCACCCTTGCCCGTCTCCCCACACGAAAGCCACCCCATACCTCGCTAGAGTTCTTATCCCCTATCATCACCGTATTATGGGCCGCCGTGCCACGCTCGTATTGCCTACGGGCTGTCTTATCATACGTAGAAATTCCGGTATCTATAACGAAAGGCTTACCCCCTATCCGCAACTCATAATTGAACGTATCCGCATGCGAATGGCCGGGTTGGTAAGAGGCCCTTATGTCTCCAACATCCACGATAGCCTCCCAATGGCCCGCCATCAATTTTCGATAGCCACACGCTCCCATCGGAAGCTTTTCCCAGTCCATATCCAATCGCTTAGCGTATGCAAACAATTGAGTCGGAGAAGGCGCGATTCCCTCAGCGGAATCATTCAGGAGAGGTATCGTATTATCTTTATAAACGACAGAGGCTAAATGTCCCAACATACCACCGGCTTTTTCTCGTAAGCGTTCATTCAAACCTTCCTGCCCTATAAACCGCAAATTATTTACAGAGACATTATAGCAATCCAGCAATCGATCCAATAATATACAATGATACATCGGTGATTGCTCGTAATGAGCGCCATCCGGAAGGAGTTGCTCTTCCAGTTCCCGCAACAATAAGCCTTTCGCCTTTTGATAGATCGGCTCATCCTTAAAATAAAGCCCGGCCCATAACAAGGAGAAAGCGTCTTCCAATAAATGATTCCCTAAAAGATGATATTCCAGATTATCCAGTAAGATTTGATATTGGCCATACAAGGAGGAGTCCCATTCTCGTTTATTCTCTGCCGGAATATAAGGATGATATTTCGACAGGAACTTGATCCAATTGATGCCTCGTAAAGCGATCGGATAAGGTTCCAGACCATTCCTATTCCCCTCTATTTCATCGACAAACTTATCGATCCAGCAAACGGCCTGTTCGAAAGATATAGTTTCTTGATGAAGGTAGTCCATATAATTTAGATTATAGGACCATAACTTACCAAAGCTCTCATCGTTCCATCCTAGAAAAGCGGATTCCGTACCCAAGAAAGAGAAATGCCCCGTAACACTATCCAAGTCCGTATATTTCGAGATGAAAAGTTTAAAAGACAAAGGATGTCCCACTCTCGGTAATGACAATACATACCGAAAGCTCCTGTATTTCCTAATATATGCCCGTAGCCTATACCAGACTTGATAACGAACTTGGCGAGATCTCAAGTTACGAAGAGTAGAAATATATAATTTTAGAGATTCACCCAACATCTCTCTTTCAAGCTCGTAATGCAAGCGAAAGTAGCTTTCGTCGTATTCAATATACTCTCAAATGGAATCAATGGCTCACCGCCCTCCCGGATACGTTCATTCAACAACGTAAATTGACGTTTTTGTCCTTTATCCATACCGGCCTTCATCGATGAGAAACCCTTAAAACCATACCCGGTCAATTTACGCCAGTTATCCAAGACCAAGACCCTCTCCTGAGAGAAAACCTCCACACGTTCCTTCGCGTACGACTTTGAACCATTTGCGAAGTAATTGATCACGGCGTTCGTCCCGTTCGCATAACGAAGTAATATACTAGCGTTATCCGTATTCTCCTCCGGATTTTCTCCTAATGCGTTCATACAAACAGCCACGACCTCCGAGCCCGCCAAGAAGGAACATAGATCGATAAAATGGCAAGCCTCTCCAATGATCCGCCCTCCACCTATCTCAAGATCATGCACCCACACTTCCCGCGGGATAAATCCGGCGTTCATCGTCGCCACTATATTTTTAGGTCCGTCACCTAGCAATCGCCTCATCTTCTCGGCGAACGGAGAGAAACGCCGGTTAAAACCAACCGTCAAGGTCGTGCCCTCAGGAGCCCCTTGATAAGCCCGTATGATATCATCCAATTCCGTCTCATTCAAGCATAACGGTTTCTCCACGAATACGCTTTTCCCATTCCGTAAAGCCTCTATCACCATCCGGGCATGCAGGTTATGGCGTGTCGTGACCATCACCAAATCCACCTCCGGATCTTTCAATATATTTTGATAGTCCGACGTGGCGTTCTCCGCCCCCGCCTTCCTCGCCAATATCTTGGCGGACAATCCTTGGGCGCTCGCTATATACTTGATTCTAGCGTGGGCCTTAGCCAAGCAAGGTATGATCATGGCGGAGGTATAATTACCCGCCCCAATAATCCCGATCTTGCCATTTCCACTCACAAAGGCATTACTGCCGATAGAGACAACTGACTCCATCTTCGAATCAGCGGGAAAACGTAATATGGAAGCGATCGATCCTTTCTTACGCATATCGCCGTAAATCTCCTCATAATCGGCCAAGTCCACCTCTTCCGTTATCAACGACTTGACATCCAACGATCCGGAAGAGATCGCGTGGAGTATCGTCTCAAAATTACGCTTCTCCGTCCAGCGGACATAAGCCAACGGATAATCATGTCCCTTATTCTCATATTCCTCATCATAACGTCCGGCTCCATACGAACAAGATACCTGAAAGCTCAACTCCTTCTTATAGAAGTCATCCCTTCGCATATTCAATCCGACAACACCCACCAAAACGATCCGTCCCCTCTTACGGGACATCTCACTCGCTTGATGGATCACCTCATGGCTTTGCGTGGAGGCCGTGATCAAGACACCATCCGCACCGATACCACCCGTATAATCCTCCACGAATCTTACCGGATCCGTACCTCTGCCCGGGTTGACAGCCACGATTCCCTTCGAGGCGGCCATATCCACCTTCTGCTGGTCAAAATCCACCCCGATAACCTTACAGCCGTTCGCTCTCAACAACTGCGCCGCCACCAAACCGATCAATCCCAGACCGACCACCACGACCGTCTCTCCCAACTGAGGATTCAATAAGCGGATTCCCTGCAAACCAATCGAACCAATCACCGTAAAGGCCGCTTCCTCATCCGTTATATCATCCGGCACCTTCGCCACCAGATTCTTCGGCACACAAACAAACTCCGCATGGTTCCCGTTCGAGGCCACCCGATCGCCCACCTTGAACCCCGCGACACCTTTCCCTACAGCTACCACACGTCCGACATTGCAATATCCCAAAGGTAAAGGCTGCCCTAGCTTATTGAACACGGCCTCCAGTGTCGGTTGCAAACCATCCGTCTTTATCTTGTCCAAAACTTGCTTCACCTTATCCGGTTGTTGCCGTGCCTTATCAATCAGGTTCGCCTTTCCGAACTCCACGAGCATACGCTCCGTTCCCAAGGATACTAAAGAACGAGACGTTTTAACTAGAACATAACCTGCTCTTACTTGAGGAACTGGTACTTCTTCAAGCACAGTTCGCCCTGATTTTATATCTTGAATAATCTGTTTCATAATTATTCTTTATACTTTTTCACAACATTCATTATATCTTTTTCTCTTCTTGCCATTGAAAATAATGTTTCAATCCTACTATGAGCCGCAATACTAATACTCTCTAAATCATTATTCCAATAATCCTCTATAACATTAGCAATAGTTTCCGGTAATGTATTCCTTATTATTATTCCTGCATTTCCAACAACATTTAGAACTTCTCCAACATCTGTTGTTACGACTACAGTCCCACAACTCATAGCTTCCGCAATAGCTAACCCAAACCCTTCATATCGTGAAGGTTGTAAATAGAAACGACAGCTTTTCAAATAACACAATTTTTCCTTCTCTGAGATTTCACCTAAAATACTAATATAAGCATTTAAACCTTTCTCTGATATATATTTCTTCACTTCATCAAAAGCATCTCCTTTATGTCCTGCAATATTAAGATGCATATCTAACTTATCTTTCAATAATTCAACCGAATCTATAATCTCATACAAACATTTTCGTTTCACATTTTCTTTTCCTGTCCAACAAATAGTAAACAATTCATTTCCTCTATTGCAATACATTCCCCTTGAATACTTTACAGTATCTATACAATGTGGAGAATATACTATATTTTTAAGATTCCAATCTTTATAAATTTGTTCATACTCATTTCTTGAGACTAGAATATTTTCATTTGCATATTTAATAGAAAATTTAATCAATAACCTTTCTAATAACGGTCTTCTATAGTAATCCGAAGCAACCATTGGACACTTATAATTAAAAGTTCCTGTTATTACAACTTTTTTCCTCAACAGCTTTGAAACAAATACAGGAAAAAAGGCATATGTCCACCACCAAACAAAAATTACATCTGCACTCCAATCTATTTCGCTATATTTAGTAGCTATCGTCAAACTGGGATCTATTTTTTTTAAGATTTTAATATCCTGATTATAGAATTCGACTATAAATAGCTTACTCTTATCTGATATCTTACAAAAGAAACATATTTTCATAATTCCGTTCTAATAAATTCAAATCATCACTTATTTGTTAATATTCAATTTAGATAACACCTCTTTTTAAAGACACTTTTACGTTAGTACTAAATTAAGTAACACCCTTTTTAAAGAGCACTTTACTATGCCCTAAACTAAATTCTATTAAAAATCAATTATAATTTTAATATTAGCAGGTATCCAATATAATTTTATCGATAATAAAATCCTGACTTCTCATGCAATTTTTAAAGTTTTTCTCAAAAACATACGCCAATAAAATTTCATGCATAATTGCCTTATAATTTCACAATAACCATTATACTATAATAAATTTAATACTCCAACATTACTTCCATATTGATTTAGTTTATTAGTTCCTTTATTACAAAATTTTCTATATCTATATCCAAATCAGAAAGAGAACGAGCATTGCGATAAGTATCTAGAGCACCATCACACAATTTCCGATGGTAATCTGTATCTACACACAGTTTCAAAATGGCTTTTTTTAGATCCAATATGCTTTTATTCCTCACTAATATGCCATTCCTATCATTTTTTACTGTAAAAGGTATAGCTGAATTATCAAACGCTATAACCGGTAGTCCGTAAGACATAGCCTCAATTAATACCATACCATAACCTTCCAGTAAAGATGGAAATACAAAACAATATGCTCGAGAATAATATGACCTCAATTCTTCATCTGATATACGCCCTACAAAAGTTACAATATCCTCCAGCCCATATAAGTGAACCAAAGACAACAGACATTTATAGTATTTTTTTTGAGAAAGATCCCCCACAATATCCAAATGAATACCAGATCTTTCCTTTTCAGACATCTGTCCTATTGCCTCCAGTAAATATAAAAGTCCTTTCCGTTGATATACAGTACCTACAAATAATAACTGTTTCAACACATAGCAAGAACATGTTGGAACATCTTTCTTGAATGCCTTTTCGAGAAAAACAGTACGACTATCTGGTCTCATCTGCTTTATCAAGGAATGCGTATATGGATTGGGAGTTATAATAGCGAAAGACACACCCAATCCCAGCCATTCCAACATGTACTGTAATTGTCTTTTTATTCCAGACATTTCTTGGTACCGAAAATGATGATGAATAACATAGACTTTCAACTTAGGATAAAATATTCTGAAAAAATAAAGCAGCCAAATAGATTGAGCAAACCAACCGCTATTTAAGAATACAGCATCGTATGAACCGATTCTCCTACACGACCAGAGTATGTATGCAGGCAACAACCACTTATTAATGCGTCTAGTATGATCCTTTGTAAAAAAGGACATATCTATCTGTCCTGAAAAAAGTATTCTTTTAAAAAGATAAGAATCATATAACTCTCCTCCTGTCGTAGGATATAGATAATTCCCCGATGGATATAACACAAGTACTTTCTTTTTCTTTTTCTTTTTCATTTCCATATTATTATGTTTGATATAGACAATGTAAACCATATTATCAGCAGGGTATATATAGTATTAGAAAGAGCTGAAATATCTCCACTTGTAGCAAACTCTATTGTTAAAATATAAGCAATTCCAGAAGCATTTGGAAATCCTATCCTCTTTGTTAGATTAAATATTATAATAAGAAGAAAAGTCATCAGAAACAGGTTAAAAAGAAATATGTAAGGAGATTTAACATATGACATTATTAAAACCCCTATGACACCAGGCATAGTTGAACTGTTTTCTAATTTTGAATGCTTTATTTGCTCTTCCACATAGAATCCAGTACTCTTAAACTCAGGTCTGTATCCCCAATAATGTAATGTATCATAAAAGTAAAAAAAATCGGGGATTAATTCCAAATCATAAACATTTTGTGACGAGTTCTGTAAAATATAGGCACTGTTGGAAAAACTACTTATTCGTCCACATAATTTCCCAACCATTATATCCATGTTTGAAGTTTCACTCATCCCTCCTTGTCCCCTTAATTGTGCACGAACATTATAAGCGGAAGAGACAACAATCGGAGCCAAATAGAGTATCGCTAATACAAACAAGAAATTTCGCTTCACAAAAGATTTCACCTTCTTGCCTTGCCTAAACAATAAGATGAGTAATAGAATAAAGAACCCTCCTAAAGAATGAGCAAGAATCGTGTGAATAGAAAACAAAAGAACAGTTACAGCAAGATTTTTACGGCTATTGGAAATCAGCAAATAAGCAATAACCCATGGACGTACCATCAACTTGAAGAAAGCCGAACGGATATAAGAAAAAAATCCGCCGTCTATTTCTATCGAAGTTCCCATTTGGCCATATCCAGTAAAGAGTAGACCTATATGAACCAACAATAAAAGCCATGTAATATTGCGAATTATCGCAACCTTGAACTTATCGGGTACATTTTCTGTCTCTTTAGACCTATACCGTTTATACAATCCATATATACCTATATAAGGAATGATAGTCAATACAGCTATAACCAACAAAGCAGGTAACGGAAATAACACATCACGTTGTATGAAATCCCCGTTATACACTCCCAATATAATGGTATACAAACAACTGCCAATTATTGCCAACATATATGGCAGTAAAACCAGCTTTGCACCATATGTATCTATTCTTGAGACATCAGACATAAAACTAATAAAATTGCTAACTGTTTATGATAAGATTCAACAATAGTTAACGACAAAAAGTATAAAAAAAATGTGCAATATAAGGTGATATATAGAATGCTATCCAAAAAAGAGTCTTCCTCTTAAAAGAGAAGTTTTGATGAAGAATAGCTTTTCTCACACCTTCAAAATCTTTTTTAAATGTTACGATGTATGGGTTTTCTCCTGCAGATGTTAGGATAACACATGCTTGCCTATATCGTAAAGCAGGATAAATTTCTTTAAATTGATTCTCTGATAATTTGCAACGAAGTAAATCGCAGAGTTTTTCACATTGCTCTACCAAAATTTTCACAGGACGACGTGTTAACGAGCTGTAATTTACATTTTGGACATAATGATAAAATGCTTTTGGTACATATGCCATCTTTATAGGATGTGCCAACAGGCATACACTGACATAAGTATCTTCTCCATATGACAACCCTTCCGGAAAATTCACATCATATTTGCTGTAACAAGCTCGTTAAACGAGCTTGTTACAGCAGCTGCCATGCAGCTGCTGGAACACATCTTTTAGCATCACACAATGC
>ERZ839947.1406-NODE-1406-length-22901-cov-3.783857_pt1 | contig 22901 bp, 7 predicted proteins | sample MGYA00519908_ERZ839947 | MGnify/ENA primary metagenome ERZ839947 (study PRJEB31850, sample SAMEA3708857) | human gut metagenome | biome: human gut; feature: human-associated habitat; material: faeces | place: China | collected 2014 ... | reverse complement strand
GACGGCCGATACGTCCAAAACCATTAATAGCAACTTTTACCATTGGAATTTACCTCCGAATATAATTTAAAGTTTTATTGCTTTTATGCATTTTTTATTTTATACTGTTTGTCCTCATAAATCAAGATAAAATTGTATTTTTTACACTTTATACAAAAACAAGTGTATTTATGCAAGTGTTATTGTTATTTATTTAACGAACTGTTTATAATTGGGTCACAGATGAATTATATTTATGCCTTTTGGTTGCAATTTCAATTAAAATTTGTTAAAATTCATATTAGTAAAAACAAAGGATGTTATATATGTTTGTAGATATTGCTAAAATTAAGATAAAAGCCGGTGACGGCGGTGCAGGCGCAGTAGCATTTCACAGGGAAAAATATGTGGCTGCCGGCGGACCTGACGGCGGTGACGGAGGAAAAGGCGGAGATGTTGTATTTGTAGTTGATGACAACCTTGCAACCCTTGCCGATTTCAGATATAAAAGAAAATATGTAGCCAAAAACGGTGAAAACGGACGCGGCTCACGCCAATACGGTAAAAAAGCGCCCGACCTTGAAATCAAAGTGCCGAGGGGTACTATCATTCGCGAAGCAAATTCAGGCGCAGTTATGGCTGATATGAGTAAGACTGACAGATTTGTAGCTGCTAAAGGCGGAAAGGGAGGCTGGGGAAACATTCATTTTGCAACTCCGACCCGCCAAGTACCGCGATTTGCAAAGCCGGGTGTACCGGGTGAAGAATGGGAAGTTTCGCTTGAGCTTAAGCTTCTTGCCGATGTGGGACTTTTAGGTTATCCGTCAGTAGGCAAATCAAGCCTTATATCAGTAGTAAGCCAAGCAAAGCCTAAAATCGGCGATTATCACTTTACAACCCTTGTGCCAAACTTGGGTGTTGTATCAATGGGTGAGGGCAACTCATTTGTTATAGCGGATATTCCGGGGCTTATTGAAGGTGCAAGCGAAGGTGTCGGACTCGGGCATGAATTTTTGCGACATGTTGAGCGTTGCAGGCTTCTTGTACACATTGTTGATGTAAGCGGCAGCGAAGGCAGAGACCCTATTGAAGATTTTGAAAAAATCAATGAGGAGCTTGTAAAGTTCAACCCCGAACTTGCAAAGCAACCGCAAATAGTTGCCGGAAATAAAATTGATATGGCTGAACCTGAACAAATCGAAAGATTTAAAAAATATGTTGAAGATAAGGGATATGACTATTATTCTATCTGTGCGCCGATCATGGAAGGTACAAAGGAGCTTATGAATGCGGTTTGGAACAAGTTGCAGACCTTGCCTCCTATTAAAGAATATGAAGTTGAAGAAATTCCGTTTGAAGCATTGGTTAAAGATGATAAAGGCTTTAAAATCACCCAAGTTGATGAACATTATTTTCTTGTGGAAGCAAGTTGGTTTCCAAAAGTTCTCAAAGGGATTGATATTGAAGATTACGAAGCACTGCAATATATGCAACGAGTATTAGAAAAGAGCGGAATTTTCAATGCGCTTCGAGAAAAAGGAATTGAGGAGGGTGACATTGTTTCACTCTATGACATAGAGTTTGAATATGTGCCTTAATAAATATGAGATTTGTAGACAAAGATGTTAATGCAAAGCAATTAAGCCCGCTTAATTTGGCATTTATAGGCGATTGCATTTATGAAATACTTGTGCGTGAAACACTTGTGCTTGATGCCAATCGCCCCGTAAATGATTTGCACAAGGAAAGTGTAAAGTATGTTTCGGCAAAAGCGCAAACCGTTGCCTTCGAAAAAATCAAGGATGATTTAACCGAAGATGAACTTGCGATTTTCAAGCGCGGGCGCAATGCTAAAGTGGGCCATTCCCCAAAAAGTGCAACTGACGGTGAGTACCACTGCGCCACCGGAGTAGAAGCGTTATTCGGCTATTTATACTTAAATAATGAAATTGACAGAATAAAAGAACTTTTTTCTAAAATTAACTCTTGACATTCTGCTCTACTTGTTATATAATCAATATCGCTGACGGGAGCATAGCTCAGCTGGGAGAGCATCTGCCTTACAAGCAGAGGGTCACAGGTTCGAGCCCTGTTGTTCCCACCAAATAAAAAAGACATCCATATGGATGTCTTTTTTATTTTATAGAATACTTTCTGCTCGAACCTGTGACGCGTCAAAAGCAATTCCGTGTTCGAATGAATTTCTTTGAAATTCATAATAAACACTCTATTTCTTTCTCCTTTTCCCCAAAAAGCTTACGCTTTTTTGGGACCCCATAGTTACAAATTCTGCGAACAACGAGAGCAAAGAATTTGGAAAAAACAGTTCGGGGAACTGTTTTTTAGTATCTTTGTTTCTTATAAGAGCCCTGTTTAATTATTTTCTTTTGTTTATGGGTGAGAATTCTGCTCAAACCTGTGACGCGTCAAAAGTAATTCCGTGTTTGAATGAACTTCTTTGAAATTCATAATAAACACTCTATTTCTTTCTCCTTTTCCCCAAAGTTCCAAATTCTGCGAACAATGAGAGCAAAGAATTTGGTGTCGTCGCAAGTTTGATATCGTTCAAAATAACTTTAAGTTATTTTTCGCTCATTCCACTGCTCCGCCTCTCAAAATCTGTCGTACAGCAGTGCGTCAGATTTTGTATTACTTTTAAATCAGTTTATCGACAGTATAAAAGCCATCGGGTTTTAACCGATGGCTTTGTTTTATGTCAACCAAAATCTTATGCTGCTTACACCTATATTTTATTAGTTTATAAAAAGCAAAAGGAGACGGTATTTCTACCGTCTCCCGAAGCTTTATTTCAATGTCAAACTAAAAGCGATTGCTTAGTCTAAGCCTCCGTCGCCTTCTTCTCTACCGCCTGTTGAGGTAGTTATAACATCATAAGTCTTAAACTCATCAATCTGTGACATTGGCTTTGTGTAAAGCTCTTTCATTGGTTTTCCTCCTAAATTTACCGGTGCCTTACCCCCACCCGTAAAGGCAGAGGGAAAGCACTAATAAATTATAATTTGTTATGCATAAGTGTAAGATTCAATGTTAGACATAGTTGTCTTTAATGAGCCATCAGCAGCCTTTGTAATAACAAATGCTCTTGCTGATACCTTACCGTCCTTCTTAGCAAGACCATATCTAAGAGCGATATCTTGTGCAGAATTCTTGGTATAAAGAATCTTTACAGTGCCTGCATTAGCAGCTGCACCCTTATTGCCAACATTTTCAAGTGTGAGTTCAGAATCTGCTAAGTTCTTACCATATACAAAGCCCTGCTGAACTACTGTTTCACCAGGAGCAACATTACGAGTTGCAGCAAATGAAACCTGAACAGAATCAGCAATTTCATTTACGCCTGTAATTACAACTGTTGTTTCCTTCTTTACAGCAGTCATTTCAGCTTCAAGGCTCATATCAGAACCGCAGAAGAATGTGTAAGTATCGCCATAACCAACTACTGTACCGTCAGCTAACTTCCAAGCTTCAGCACCGTCCTTATGAACGCTAACCTTAGCATCGTAAGCAACCTGAGCCGGGCTTGCTGTTTCTACACCGTCTACTGTGAGAGTAGCATCTTCAGGAACTGTTACTGTATACTTAGCAACATCGTCCTTCTTATACTGAGCATAGATTGTAGCACCGTCTGTGAGTTTGCTGATTTCTTCCGGAGTCATTGACCAACCGGTGAATGTGTAACCGGTAATCTTTGGAGCATCCGGAATTGTGATAGCTGAACCATTAGTAACAGGCTGTGTAGAAATTACATTGCCGTATGGGTCTACAAATACTACTGTAAATGTTTCATCAACCTTTTCAGCAAATACTGCTTCGTAAGTGATGTCAGCTGCTGCAGCTGTTTTAAATGTTGCTTCGTCAGAAACAATCTTGTTACCAACTTTCCAACCTACGAATTCGCCTGTTTCGTTATTAGCTTTAGCAGTAAGAACTACATCGTCACCAACTGCAAGTCTTGCGTTAGCACCGTTTGTAGCATCAGCACCGTTAAGAGTTGTTGTGCCAAGTTTTGTTGAAGCAACTGTTACAACTACACCTGCATCAAGCTTAGCAACTGCATCTTTAAGAGCAGCTGTTGCAGCGTCTACATCATCCTGTGATGTGTAAGCACCAACTGTTGCTTCATCATAAGCAGCAAGTGCTTCTGTTACCTTAGCATAAGAATCTGCTGTATACTTAGAAGCATCAACATCCTTTGCAGCCTTGAGTGCATCTCTGTAATCATTACCGTTAAGCTGAGCAATTACAGTACCTGTTGCGATTGTTTCGCCGCAAACATTACATACTGTGTCACCTGTGTTACCAGGATTGTTGATTGTAGGTTTAGTAGCGTTTACAACCTTTGTATCAGCGTGGTCACATACAAGCTTATCAATTGGGTTTGTATAAGTATTGCCACAATTTTCAGTACATGTGTAAACATCATAACCTGCTTCTTTATAAGTAGCGTCCTTATGGTCAGTTACTACGAATTTACATTCAGGGTTTGTTACTACTGCTTCTTCAGTATAAGCAGCGTCAGCTGTTGCAGCTACAACTTCAGGTGTCCACTTGTAACTTGTTATTGAGTGATGAGTTGAATCAGAAGCAACAGGTTTTGTTGTTGGTGTGTTAGTAGGAATTGTTGGCATTTCGCCATCTTTTACAATTTGAGTGGTAGGTTCACCACCATTAAGTGTAAATGTGATTGTGTGAGTTGATGGTTTAGGAGCTTCTTTAAATTCATTGAAGCCCATGAAAGTTGATTTTTTTGAACCTGGCCATTCAGTATCGCCTGTGTTAGTATTTGTTTTTGTATCCCACATATTTTTAGCATATGTTGTAAGTTTAGGAATCATAATGCCATCACTGTTTGGACCTACATATGAAAAGCTCTTTACATTTGTAGGATTATAAATGTGGAACTGGATAGGATCGTTTGTTACGATTTTAAATACGAATGTAGCAACAGGAATTGCATTTGTATAAGTATAACCTGATGCTTCACCTGTTGTAGGGTCTACAAATAAACCGTCAGGATCTGCAACTGAAGTGGTATCAACATTTGGCCAAGACCATGTATAATCAAGTACATTGTACTTGCCATCTTCTTTATTAGCAATAATCTGTGAAGAGTTTGAACCATCTGTTGTGAATGAAGATTTGCTTACGCCTTCTTCACAAAGTGAATATAAAGGAAGGTAAGATAAACCACCTTTACCTTTTTCCCAAGTACCCTTAGCAGCTGCTCTTTCAGTTTCAGTACCGAGCTTATAAACGTTCTTTCTGCCTGATTTATAAGAATAAATACCGGCAGGTTCAATAGAATCACTGAACTGAACTTGTGCCAAGATTGATGAAAGAACTTTGATGTTTTCAACAGCAACTGTCATTGTGAAATAATCACCGACACCGAGCTGAACATCATTTTCGAGTGTAGGAAATGCATTATCGATTGCACTGTTAAATGTATTTGCCTTATCCTTGCTAATAGTAAGTGTACCTGAAGTAGTGTTACCATTAACAACTGTGTAATTATAATCTACCGGCGCGCCATAAAGTGAAGCATAAGAGCCAAACTTTTCTGAACCTGTGCCACAGGTTGAATAATCAGTATAATTAGTTGCATTATCCTCTACGAATGTACCAAAATACATTTTCAAATTTGGTTCATAATCGCCAGGTGCTGCAAGTGCTGTGAAAGGTACTGATAAAACAACCATAAGAACTGACAAAATGACAGCAATTGCCTTTTTGAAAGTTTTATTCATTTTCTTTCCCCCTATTTAATTCAAAGTTACATCAGCGTATTTAACTTCATTACCAAAGAATGTAAAAAATGTAAGCTTATCTAAACCATCAATTGCATTATCTTTGTTAAAGTCGCAGTAAAGATTATAATCTTCTGCACCACCGGAAAAAGCTTCATAAAACGAAAGCTTATCCAAGCCATCAATACTGCCATCGTGGTTATAGTCGCATATTGCAATACTTACCGATGAAACATCCTTTGATTCAGAAACTACTAATGTAACCGTTCTGTCAATAGTGGTTTCACCACTGATTAACATTTTGTACTCACCTGCCGGAATATCGGCAAGTGTATAATCACCGTTTGAATCTGTAACTGCAGTTGCAACGGTTGAATCATCTGCAGTTTTAACCGTAAGATTTATACCGCCAATACCGGTATCACTTGCACCTCCATCAAGGGAAGTAGCAATAGCAATCTTACCTGTTATATCACAACCCGGACCTTTCGGTGAAACATCACAGGTCATAAGATATAAAGAACCGTCATAATCATCGGCTTGGTTAACGAGAGCATACTCATCCTTAAGCCCATCATTATAATCCGTTAAAACAAAAGTCTCATTCGGGCTGGTTGAAACTGAAATTACATTTGATGCATCACATTTATTAGCAAAAGCAACTGAAAAAGTTGCAAGCAATGTGCCATCACTATTGATTGCTGAACAAGAGTCAGAATCAGAAACAAAGCCAAACACCAAATTTGAATTTTGTGTAATAGTTCCCATTGACGAAATGCCGGCGATATTATTAGAAAGAAGCGACTTTGCCGCTGTATCAACAGTAGCATCTGCACTGTACTTTGCAGTTACCTGCACAACCGATAACTCGGAAACACCTTCTAAATAGAAGTTTACATCGTAAGTACCGGCAGGCAATTTATCACCGTCATATTGTTTTCCGTCAGAGTCTGTATAAGTGCAATAAATATTTGGCTTTTCACTGCCAATAGTTGCACCGTATGAAGTATTAGGAAGGCACACGAAAAGTGCAATAAGCACCAAGAAAGTAAGTGTACCAATTACAGCACCTATTCTCTTTTTAACAAATGCGTTTTGCATAGGTGTTACCTCCTTGCCAAGTAAATAAAATTTCGGGAGAGACGAGAGCGCATACAACACCAAATCAAACCTCGGTTATAAAAACGCAAAAGCGTAAAAGCAAGCTTTGAAGAAATGATATTGTAATATCAGGGATAAACAGTGACTAAACGCAATCGCCTTTAACCTCCCAACCCTTAAAACAGGGCCGGTATATAAACGGGGATCACCCGATCATATCGAATTTATAATAAAGTAACCATTATAATAAACGGTTACATATCAGGGGTATTGCTACCCCTGATATGATTTAATTTAATTAGTCGAGAGCAAGTGCTGCGTACTCAACTGTCTTACCATAGAAGGTAAAGAATGTAAGCTTATCTAAGCCGTCAATTGCATTATCCTTATTATAGTCACAGTAGAGATCATAAGCGTTTGAACCGCCGGAAAATGCAGTGTAGAATGTAAGCTTATCCAAGCCATCAATAACACCATCACCGTTGTAATCACAAATACATACAGGAATTTCAACATTTGAAATATCTGCTGTACCGGTGAGTGTTACGGTTCTGTCAATAGTTACATTTTCTCTATGAACAGTAAGTGATGTTGTACCAACTGGAACAGTAGCAGTGAATGAACCGTCAGCTGCCGAAGTAGCAACTACTTCGCCGTTTGCGATAACATCAATTCCTGCAACACCTGTTGATGATTCAGTACCGTCAACATTTGCTGCAATAAGAACCTTACCGCTTACAGTGATTGTATCAGCTGCTGCCTGCTTAACTGAAGGAGCAATTGTAACATCGCCGTCAACCTTATATTCATAAGGGAATGCATTAACTGTTACCTTTTCACCGTTGATTGTAAGTTCATTAACAACTTGGTAACCTTCAGCTGCCTTAACATCAATTGTGATTGTTGAGCCGGTTTCTACTGAAACAGGAGCTGAGTAATCAACACCATTGATTGTTACAGTAGCACCTTCAACAGCATTAACTGTTACAGTGCTGTTTGTAGTTTCAGCAAGAGCAATCTCTGCAGCCTGAAGTTCTGTATCAACAGTGTAGATATTTGTAAGTGAAGCATCGTAGCCCTTCTTATCAGAAAGAACAAAGTTAGCTGGATCCTTATGAGCATAATCGCCGTGACCATACTGTGCAAGAGCAACTGCTGCTGCAAGAGCTCTGACATATCTGGTCCATGATTCTGCAGAGTAAGAACCATCGTTTACAAGCTTACCTTCAGCATCCCACTTACCAAAGCGAGGAGCGTTTGCGCCTGTTGTCTTTGAAACTGAAGCTTCAGTTGTTACAGTCTTACCGTCTTCAGCATAAACAGCCTTAGTAGCAGTAAGAGTTGAATAGATGTTGCCTGATGCACACTTAATTTCTTTTTCAAGCTGTGCACCCTGGTAACCACGCTCAACAGCTGCGCTTGCAAAGATATTGAAAAGTCTGGTATATTCAGCTACTGCTGCTGATGAAAGTGATGAATGAGTTACATAAGTGTAAGACTTTCCGTTGTCAATGCAGTTTTGTACAGTTGATGCTGCACTTGCAGGAGAAACGCCTAATTCCTTCTTAACTGCATCTTCAGTTTTAGCCTCTCCGGTAGCTTCATCAATTACCGGTTTGCCATCTTTACCTAAAACAACTTTATCATAATGATATTCAAGATCAACAGTAAAGTTCTTTTCAATGTTTCTGGCAATGTCAGTCATCTTAGAGAATGTTAAGATGTTAAAGTTTGTGTCATTAAGACCGGTTCTTGCAACAGAAATGTTTTTGAATGCATTATCTGCAGCCGGCTTAAGTGTATCATTCATAATGCTTGTTACATAGTTGATTCTATCAACAGCCTTTGCAACAGCACCACGGTTATCAACGATTGAACCGTCAGACTTAACTTCGTTAGGAACGATAGTATAATCTGTTACAGGGAACTTACATGACCAATCTTCATTTGAGTTAACCTTCTTGCCATCGGCATCACGGTATACATACTGAACCTGGTTGTAAAGAAGATTACCCTGTGCGTCAGTTGCCTGAGTTTCAGTAGGCATCTGGCAAGGATTACCATTTGTGGTAATAGCATTGTCCCAAGTTGTTTCATAAACAACTGAGTTAGCAAGATAGTATTTACCATCTGCATTCTTAATTACTTTGATTCCGGCTTGGTCTGTTGTACGAACGCTTCCATTATCATCAGAAAGAGCTAATGGTGAATAGATTGGCATTGTACCTGCAGCATCGAAGTAGTAAACGCCTTCAACACCGCCTACTTTACCTGAACCGTCAGCAAGAGCTTCGCCACCAACATAAGCGTTAGCCAAAACATCCTTTGGAATTGTATATTCTTTTCCTTTAGATGTTACTGTTGGAGCAGATTTTGTATAAGGAACATAAGCTAAATCGCCAAACTTTGATGTAACTTCTTTAGTTGTTGCTGTAAGATGAGTCTTATTGTTAATGCTCTGTGCAAAAGCAATTGTCATAGCAGATGACTTAATAGAAAGTACATTAAGAAGAGCCTGCTTAGCTTGCTCGAAAACAGCTGAGTTAGTAAAGTCTGAAGGCTTATATTGTGATACAAGTGATGCCAAATTATCATAAGCAGTATTCATACCGCTGAGCTGGCTGGTATCACCTACAAGGATAGTAAAGTGAGCATAAGCTGACTTAGAACCATTGTAGATACACATATCAACCGGATATTCGCCGCCTTGAATGTTGGTTTCACCATCATAACGGAACGGTTGAACTTCAAGAGCAGATGCATTTGGAATCTCCTTCTTCTCACTTTCAATGTAGAAACCAGGAACTTTGGTGTTACCCATTGAAACAATATTGAAGAGGTTATCGTAGTTAATCTGACCACCATTGTTCTGCAAATAAACTGATTCGTAAATATCACCGTCACCAACATGGTAACCTGCGATAATGTTTTTAGCAATAGCTTCAGAAAGAGTGTAAACTACATGAGTTCTTGTCTGAATAGCCTTAATATTTTCAGCTGAAGTACCATCCGGGTTAGTTTGAGCTTTAACTGCTTCGATTTCATCGCTTGTGTAACCCTTATAATAAGTAATTTTATCGCTGTTACCTGCTGTTGCTTCTGTTACCTGGTTACGGTTCCATTCACCGAATTCACCTGAACCAGGAGTAGTTTCAACACGGTAGTCATACATATTATACTTAAGAAGGTTACCGTTTGTCTTATCCCAAGCAGGGATAGCGTTTTCACTGGTGATGTTTACTGTTGTATAAGCAGCATTTTTATCATACTTTGTTACAACATTATTTGCATCAAGTGTGTTTGACTGATAATTTGAATCTTCATCATAGAAGTAGATACCGTCAACTGCTTTTTTACCGCCTAAAACCTTATTTCTGTTACTTCTATATCTGATTGAATATGTTGAAATATCAGCAAGGTTTGATGAATCAAGTACCATGTATTCAGGATAGTTAGCAAGAAGAGTATTATCCTTACTAAATGTAGATGTTGATTTTACATAAGCACCCTCAACACCAACTGTTTGATCAGCTTTATTTGTATCATGCAAGAACTGCTTGTTACTATTATACATAGCTTCTTTCCAACCTGTTGCGGTTGTCATATACTTATAAGCTGAAACATTGTTATCAGCTGCAACAACTGTGCCATCTTTAAGTACGATGTCGTATACAAACTGAACTTCAACTACATTTGATTCTCCTGCTGCTGAGTTGAAAGTAATAGGAAGTTTAGGTGTTACTATTGTTTCGTTCGGAGCAATAAGACCTGATTTAAGTTGAGATGTAATATCAGTTTTTTCGTTGTTACTGCCAATATAAGTTGCTGACTTAAGCTTGTAATAGTAACGAGAAAGTTGAACAAGCTGTCCATTAGAGATATATGCACGGTTAAGACCTGTGCAGTTATTTGTAAATGAAACTGTATCGCTGCAATCGCCGCCTGCTGTTGTCTTCATAGAAGGTGTAGCAAAGCTTGCTGAAGCAGTCTTAAGCTGCTGAGTTCCGATTGGAGTGATAGCTTCAGGAACGAAAGAGTTAACTGCTGAAAGAGCAAAGAAAATACCTCTCATTACTGAATCGCCATACTTGCCGGCATCACCCTTGGTGCTGTCTGCACCATAACCGGTGAATTCAACAAAGTTGCAAATAGCCTTTTGGATTGCACCAAGGTCAGTACCGCCGGTACCTGCAAGAGTGCCAACCTGAAGTAAATCATCAAATGGCTTGTTGTCACCGTTTGACTTAGGAACTACGGTTGTGAAATTCTGCGGCTGTGAAGAATAACGCTTACCGAGGAGACCGTTGATAAGGTCAGCAAGCAAATCATAAACAGTATTTACAAAACCTTTTGACTGAATCGGTTCAGCAGATACGATTGTGATAAGTTTGTAAACGAAATTAGATACACCACAGAAACCGCTGTCTTTCTTATCTGCAATATTAAGAATTGAAAGAACTACATCGTTCCAGATAAGGTCATGTGAATCGAACTTACCGTATTCCTTGCCTTGGAGTGTACCAAGAACAGGTAAGAACTTGTTAGCAATTTTATCAATATTTTCCCAAAGGTTATTTGTAAGAGCACTGTTACCGTTTTCATCGCAAATACCGAGAAGAGCTGCAACACCCATTGCTCTTTCACCTGAGTTAGTTGCCTTCTTCATTGAGTAATCTCCACCGTAGTAAAGAATTACTGAATTCAAGAGGTCAAAAATTGTAGCACTTGAATTAACAGGTTCGTTTTCTGTCTTCCAAGTTTTGCCTTTGTATGTTACAGGAACATATCCTTCAAGTACATATGCAACTGCATCACGAGCCATAGGAAGAATTGTACCTTCAAGTGTTGCGTTGATTGTACCGTCGGTTACTTTTACAAGTGATGAATAATCCTTATTAGGAAGTACGTATGATAAGTATTCTTTAAGGCATACATAAGCAACTGCTTCTGCATCCTTACAACCATCCCATTCTGCTGGGTGGATAATATCTTGAAGTTTGCCTGCACCAAGGTTAACCTGGCCGATACAAGCAACAAGCATAGGAACCATTGCTGATTCAAGATTTGCTTCTGAAAGAACAGCATCAGTACCGTTAGCATCATAGAATGCCTTGAGGATGTTAGCGTCAGTAGCATCTGCTGTGTACTGAACCATCTTAAGTGCATTGCCAACGAGTGTTGAAGTGATTTTCTTGATTGTTGCATCATTGATTGATTCAACACCGTCTGCCTTTGTAGTTTTAGATTTTGCCATTTCCGGACGAGTGCCGATAATGTTATCTCTTTGTGGGAACAAATCATTAACTGCTGCAACAAGTGCATCGTTAAAGCCTGCTACCATTGAACCGTAATTTGAATATTCATTTTTAAAGAAATCGTCAATATTCTTTGTTCCGGTTTGTGCAAAGTAAAGGTTGATAGGACCTGTTTGCATATTGAAACCGTAGTCAGCAAGAGGGCTGTATCTTAACTTAGCAAAGAGCTTTGTTTCATCAATATCTGACCACTTGCCTGTTGATGTTTCAGCAGCTGCACGGTCAAATGAAAGCTGTTCCTTAGCTTTTGCAATAAAGTCATCTGCTGATTTATCGCCATAAGCTTCGTAATTAGCGTCAGCCCATTCGTTAATCTTTGCCTGAGTATAGTTAGAAGCAATATCGCTTGAATTCCATTCACCCTTTTTGTCGAAATAATAATAGTATGCATTATCAAGATTTCTGTCACCCTGGGTGTTTACATGGAGAAGCTTGATTGAACCCTTGAGAACTGTATCCCAAGCAAGATCAAGTGCTGTATAACCTAATTTGAAAAGAGAATCGGTTGGCTTAAATGTAATCTTTGTTGTTTGCTCTGTTGCATAACCGTTTTTATCCGGATGTCCATAAGCAAAAAGAAGAACATTAAGCGGATTGCCGTCATCATCTTTAAATTCGCTTGAATATACAAGGTTAGGGTCATAACCGAGTTTAGCAGCGGCTGCTGCATAATCCGAGCCTGACTTATTCATTTCGGCCTTGATTTCAAGATAACGAGTAGCTGATGTATCCTGAATAGGCTTGAGTGAGCCATCTTCGTTCTTTTCATTATATTCTTGGTTATATGTAACGAGAACGCTTATCTTCTGAAGAAGCTCGGTAGAGAGCTTATCGAAAAGCTGGTCATCATATACCCATTGGGTTTTACCACTCTTGAAATCATTGATTTCATCCTGTGTATACCATTTTGTATAGTTGAAAATAAGCTGCTGAACAATGTTATATACAAGGTTTGTAGCATAACTTTCATCACTGAAGCCTAATGGACCTGCAAGAAGCTTGTAGATATTAACCGCACTCTTAAGAACACCGAGGTTGAAATCACCTCTTAATACCTGACCGAGTACATCCTTACCGGCATAGTCAGCTGAGTTGATTTGAAGAAGAGCAAGAGCTCTCTTAACAATCTCAGTTGATGAATAGTTTTCTCTTGTAACATGCCAGAAATTCTTGCTGGCATCACTTGAAGCTAATGATTTAAGCTGAATGTTACCTGCGTCACCAACATAACTACCATACTTAGAAAGAAGACCTGCAACACTCTCAAGTGTAAGCATTACATCATCAACGCTGTCAAGCTTAACTGTTAAGGTATATTTAATAATACCGAACGCGTTGATATTAAGATGCTTATTAGCGGCATCCCATGTCATATAAGCTGTAACGCTGGATGGGAGATTTGCAAGAAGGTTGTAAACTGTTGGAGCAACTGTAGGAAGCATAAGGTCCGCATAGTCAAGCAATGCTGTTGCGGCTTGTTCGTCAGAAAGAATATTCCAAGCAAGGTCGTTATATTCTAACGCATCATCTGTATACTGCTTTTCTGAACTAACAGGTGCAGCGTGAGCTGAAAATGCACATGTTAAGCAAGAAGCAGCCATAAGAACAGCCATAAACAACGCAAGCAGCTTATGGGAAAACTTTTTTGCTTTCGTTTTCATTTTTTACCTCCGTAAAATTTTAAAAAATTTAAAGTGAAGTGTTAACATATTGTGCGTAATGCCCGTCGCAATCTCTGACCATCAGGCAATCTGAATTAGAATGAAGGCTCATTACAAGCCACAGCATTAAATTGGCGCAATATGTGCTTTAAACACATTATAATTATTACATACGGCCACCCGAAAGTCAATAAATTAAACCTACAATCCTCATTTTTGTAACTTTAGCCAAAAACGACTTCGTTTTTTTGTCACTCTGCACAATTAGTTTACGAAAATTTTACAATTTGTTAATAATTTAAAGGAGAAAAATAAGCTTTTCACGGCGAGTAAAGCGACAATACTTTACACAATTTTTACATTTGTAAAGGTTTCAGGCTTTACATTTTGCGAAATTTTTAATGCACTTTTTCTCTGTTTTATTCGTTTTTCAGTTACTCTTAATAAAACCGACGCTTGTTAGACATAATTTCCGATTAAGTCCATTTACAAGCACTCCGTTGTCAAATTCAAAACACAAAATATGTTAAAATTCACAATAAATTCAAAATATGTTATAAAATTATTGACTTATTAGATTTTATTTGATATAAATATATTGTATTTGTTAATACGCGTGTGGATATCCTGCGCCTAAAAAGCAGTTTTTGTGTAGAAACTGTGTAATAAACAAATACTGCTCGGCGCATAATCCAAAATGCGTTACCATACGACAAAGTTCGTAAATCATATTGTAAAGGAGAGAAAATTTATATGAGAACGAGCAAAAAAATACTCAGCTTTTTCTTAGCTGTGGTAATGGTCGTGACCACTTGTTCAGTTGGATTTACTGCATTTGCAAAAAACAGTAATGACAACCCATTGTGGAACACTTCCAGCGTTAATGCTTCATCCGCATATAAAACCGTCAATGGTTTGGCAGATGAGCTTCCGTCCCTTCTCATGGGTATAGACGCAATTTCAAAAGTAGTCTATAACAAAGGGGCAATCAGTCTTGGTACAACTTCAGACAAGTTGACTAAAGACCAGAAAGAATCAATTAAGGAGAATACGACTCTTCCTGAGATGTTGCAGGCACTTCAGCCTACGCTTATCAATGCTGTCGGCAAAATGGCTGTATCTACAAGCCAATCGGAATTTGTCACAGACATTATTGGTGAATCATCATCAAATGTAAGCAATTATGACTACCTCAACAATTTCAGTGACGACATCAATTTCTTCCAGCTTGCAGGTATGTGCCATAAGCTCATTTATGACGGTGTAAGCAACATTTCTGCAAACAAAGAAACAAAGAAAGCACTTGAAGATATTCTTTATGGTGCAGGCGATCGCAACCTTGAGGGTAAAGCAATCAAAAAAATCACTGTTGACTCAACAGGTCAGCACAAGCACTACGTTAACATTAAATACAACACCAAAGGTTTGTGGTATTTAACAACATTAGTAGATTCAAATACTTCTACTAACTTTGATATTTCCGATGCTGTTGATAATATTTTGCCTGCAATTGCACAGCAATATGACGATCAAGTTGCAGATGGTAAAATCAAACCTGTTGAACTTTCTTCAATCACAGATATGTTGGACTTCAACGGTGACGGCGGAGATGTAAGAATAGGTGAAACATCTATGATGGCAAGCCTTTCACAGCTTAAATCCGCAACCTACACACTCACAGAAGATCAGCAGAAAACCGTAAATGAAGTATGCAGTTACTTAAACAATTACTATAAAGTTTTTGGTATTGATCTTAATGCCTCTGATGTTGCTGATTGTATTTACTATGCATATTCACCTCAATCAGATACTTTCACAAATATGTTTGGCGGTAACTTAGCAAGAACCATGCCTTACATTAGACTTGCTGTTGACGGCGGTGCAGATTTCAAACTCTCTGCTGATTCAGATTTCTTTAATGACCAATGGAACCCAAAAGTTACATCTCCTACCGGAGACCCATACACCATTGAATCAACCGGTATTAAAACTTTTAAAACTGTTGACGGATTATTATCACAGATTGAGCCATTCTTTGCTAAAGCTCTCGGATACGACAGTCTTGACACTGCAGTAAGCGAAATGCTCAGCAGAGATAGTGTATCCACAGATGCATTATCAATGTCATCTGTAAAGGATTATATCACAAGCCTTTATATCATATTATCATACGCTTCACTTGTTGATGATGTAAATGGCGGCGGACGACAAAACGCTCCTTATGCTCAATATATTTTAAAAGGAGCATTGGTTGACTTTAAAGGACTTAAACTTGAAGATATAAATCAAGCAGTTGATAAGGATATGCCTGCGGGCTTCAACTTCTACTGGCAAGACGGAGATGAATTCTTCCTTACAGATGATGAACTTGAGCAGATGTATTCAATTTTGAACTTGGTTGCTACTCAAGATAACAATTTCCCTGAAACAATAAACGGATATTTTGCTGACGGTAGTATGAAGTTTAATGATACAGACGGTTCTAAAACTTTCATTCTTCCTAAGAATCTCAGAGATACAGCCACTATTGAATATTTTGCTACATTCTTGAAGATGTACAGCAGAAAGAATAACAACTCTGATGCACAACAGCGTAACAAGGTTATCAACTTGTTTGCAGGTAACTGGATTAGCAACAGAAGCAATAAAACAAGTGATTATATTCAAAATGCTACTCTTTTAGATACTGAAAATTCAGATCCTAACACCGGTATTTATGCATACAAGCATACCGGCAATACTTATTCAAAAGCAGATTTAAATGAATGGGTTAAATATTCATATATGTCAACTCTTACATCTTATTTTTGCTCAAAAATAAGCACTGCGTCTGACGACTTAACTTATGATAACAATTCAATCAAATGTTCTTTGGATATTAGCAAGTTTATCAATGACTATGTTAAAGAACATCTTGATACAACAGGTGTAACTCTTACAGACGCTCAAAAGCAGCCTGTTATCAACAATGCACTTGCAGCTCTTTGTGGCAACGGTGGTACACAGCTTACAAATATAGTTCTTAACTCTATTATTTCCACATATCTCGATCCGAGTTCAACAATAGGAAATATTATCGACGGTGCTCTTGACGAACTTGCTTCAACAAAAATTGACCTTGTCAAAGCAACTTACAATATTTGGGCTAACCTTATTGAATCTCCGGTTGAAACAATATTCAATCTTCTTCCGCTTGTTGTTGTTCTTGTAAATGAAGTACTTGAACCGATATTCTTCAGTGCTAAATCAGGTGAAACCAAGCAAAACAATATGCTTTATAACTTCACACATGACGGTCTTCTCTATGACTTAACCGCTGATTACGGCTCATACATCGGTATTGACACACTTGCTTGGGACCTTAATGAAATGCTTCCATTGCTTATGCATTGGCTCAAGAATGACGGTTCTTATGACAAGATGGGCGGTACATATTGGAATAATGGTGCTGAAAAGAATTTCAAAATCACCAAATATACCGATTTATCAGGCGGACTTGATAAAATTACGACAAAGAATATTACAACAAGTACTGTTATCAGCAAACCGGCATATGTTACTAAATATGAAAAGATTGTTGACAGTAAAGGCAACGAAATCACTTCTAAAGTTGTAACAGAAAAGAAGACAAAAACAGAAGTGGATGAAAACGGTACTGCAAAGACAGTTGAATATACCGAAGATGTTACATACTATACATATAACGGTGTAACAAGCAGTGATATTTCAGTAGCTCTTGCAAAAGCTCCGACAAATGCTAAATTTACTGTTTACAGCAAATATGAAGCAAAAGTTCCTTACATCACAGGAATTTACATTGCCGATAAAGCACTTAGGGACGCTAAGCTCAGCGGACTTGATAAGGTTCTTAAGAAAGCATTTACAGATGATAAAGGCGTTCTTTCAGACACAAACGCTCAGCTTGCAACCGGACTTGCAGAAGTAATTAACGAACTTGCAGGATTATTTACAACAGCAGTTGACACTTATGTAAATACCCCATCACTCAGAAATCAAGTTAAGGGTAAAGATAACAACGGAAATATTGCTAACAGCGGACTTAACAACTTAATGGTTGCTATTCCACAGCTCTTCGATATTATGGAAGACCTTGGAGCAGATAAGTACGGTATCAGCAAAAATGCATGGACATACTGCTATGACGGTAAATTTAAAACTGAAGAAATTACAGTATCGGGTAAAACCTATACCGCTGTTTCTAACACAAAGGTAACTGAATTCAAGTCATATGCTCAAAATCCTGATTCAACAAAGATTTTTGATACTTTCGTTGGTATCTTTGTAGAAGATTGGCTTGATGCAATCCTCGGTCTTGCAAACAATGTTATTGATTCAGACAACAGTGCATTTGCAAAGAACCTTCCTATCATTACAGGTGTTCTTCAGTCAATCGGCGGATTTGGCGAAACAAGCGCACTTACAGACTTGTTTAACAGCATTTTCCAAATCACCCGTGAAAGCAAATACAGCTTTACATTTGAAAAGCAGTCAAGCGGATTTGTCGGACTTGATAAAGACAATGCTTACTTCCTTATCACTAATATAAGCAAGCTTGTAGATGTAATTCAAAGTCTTGTTAAATCATTTAAGAAGACTGACAATACAAATAAAAATACAAATAATAATACAACAACTGCTCCTACACAGGCAGTTCAAACTTCTAACTCATCAGTTGACATTTCAGCGTATAAGAGCAAAGATGTTAAGAGTGTTGACAGCACAATTGAAAAGCTTGATAAAGCATTGTCATCTCTCCTTGCTGATTCAAGAATCAATGGCTATTCAATCAACAAAACAAATAATATTATTGTCGGCGTAATTTCATTACTTTCAAATTACATCGGTGCTAACTCAGCAAATGCAGTAATAGATTTACTTAATACCTATTTATATTACCTTAACGGTGAAGATTCACGCTCAGCTGATTCTAACGGTAATGTTAACCCTAAGGATATCTACACAAATGAAGGACTTACCACAGTAGTAGTAAGAACTTATGCACTCATTGAATCACTTGTTGCAAACCTTACTGATAAGTACGCTTATTCATACACAGGTGCAAACAATGTTTCAGCTAAATACAATCTTATCAGCGAAGCAGTTAACGGACTTATTTCTCCTGACTCATTAGCTGTAAGAATTAAAGACACAGATATTAAGAATGCCAGCGGTAAACTTAAGAAGCTTGCAAGCTGGAGCGATGCTGTTAATGACAACGGAACACTCAATGTAAGCATTAACTGGGGTGTTTCAGCCGGCAACAGAGATGAGTTTATGAATGGTCTTTCAACATCACTCAGACTTCTCACATCTATTATCGGCGTACTTCTTATTGACACAGGCATTTACGAAAATGCACTTTATCCGGTTCTTAATACAATCGCAGTAAAAACAGGCATCACAGTTGATACTCCTGAAAAGTTCGCTGACAAGAGCAATCCATACCGTGATGAAGTATTTGTAGGAATTGTTAACCCAATCGTTGCATTACTTGACAAATTCTTTGAAAAACCTGTAACTACATTGTTGAACCTTGTATCGGCTATCGGTGTTATATTAGATGACACAACAGCTCCTACACTTGCTTCAACAATTGCAAACGCCGTTAAACCTATTTCAAATGAAGTTAACGGACTTGCAAAAATCCTCAGAATAAGCAATGGTACTCTTGGTGCAACATCACCTACTCTTGCTTCATTCCTTGAAAACATTGCTACTAAAACATTCGGTAAATTGGTAACAGTTAATGATAAGCAGGAAATCGGTATTGAAGTAAAGGGATACCTTCTTTCAGGTAATAATATTATACCTATTATAAATACACTTCTTGCTAAAACAGGCATTAAGCTTAATAACATTAACTGGAATGCACTCGGCAAAACAGCTTCTCCTGCTCAAACACTTCTTTATGTTCTTGATTATGTAATTGAATTCGTAAAGACAAACAATAATCTTACCACAATCATTCAGTTGATTATGGGCAACAACAAGATTAGCAAGGGAATTCAAAAGCTTATCAAGTACATCGAAACAGGTAAGCTTGACGCTATGGGACTTCTTAAAGTTATCGGCAAGCTTCTTGACTTCACTCAGTCACCAACAGAAGTTTACTGGACTTATAAGAATTACAAGGGTACATCATTAAACTTTAAGTATCCTGACGGAATTACAGCTTTTGATGCAAATAACGCTGTTTCACAGCTTGACACAGCAGTTGATGCAGTTATGGCTCTTCTCGCCAACTTCGGTGTAGTTAACGCATCAAATCTTAAGAGCATTGTCAGCGGATTGGCATTTACAAACGCTAACCTCACATCTCTTGCAAAGGCACTTTACGGTGCGCTTGATACCAAGAAGATTTCACCATATCTCAATATGGTAGGCATTGCAGTATCACCAAAGGGTGTTGCTAATCTCCTTGTAGATAAGAGCTATGGCAAAACTTACACTTCAGCAGCCAACACACTTAAGAAGGCAAAGAGCTGGAAGAAAGTTAAAACAATTAACTGGGGCTTCAAAGATGGTTCAGCAAAGGCAGAACAGGGCTTTATCAATGCTCTTGCAGCAATCCTCCGTCCTGTAAACAGCGTTCTTGCTGTATTCCTCAATGAAGGAAAGATTGACCTCAGTAATATCAATATCAAGAAGGCTTCAACTTCATTTGATATTAAAGACAGCAACGGTAAAGTAACAAGCAAAGTTGCACTTACTTATATGCTTAAGAAAGGCGTTCTCACTCTTACCCTTAAGGATGATATGAACCCTGACTCCAAGCTTTCAACAATTAAGCTTGATCTTAATGCTCTTAATGTAGGCGTTAACGGTATTAACGGTTATGAAGGCGCAATTGTTCCTCTTCTTGATGTTCTTCAAGTAAGCAACAGCAAGATTAAAACATTTAAGCAGTATCAGAAAGATTGCAAGAAGGCTAAAGATAATGTAATTCTTGATGTTCTCAATCCTCTTATGAGCTTTGTAGATACACTTCTTGATAAGCCATTTGATACACTCACATCTGTTCTTCCAAACCTTGCATACTTTATTGATAACAACGGCATAGGCCAGTTACTCGATAATCTCCTTGCTCCTGTTACAAACATTCTTAAAACTGCTAAATCAGCAGGTGTGGATGTTGATAAGATTCTTACAATGGTACTCGGCAAGGACCTTGGCAAAGTTGTTACAAACGCACTCAAGGTTAAAGGTGTTAAGCTTAACATCAAACTTGCAAACCTTAAGTCTTGCAACATTCAAGATATTGTAGTTCCTCTTCTTAACTCATTACTTAAGAAGACCGGTATTAAACTTCCTGAATTTAAGTGGTCAACAATCGCATCACACGGTAAGGTTGTTACATCTAAATCAATGGTTAAGAATGCCGAAGGCAAGTTTACAAATAAGGAAGTAATTGCTGATAAGGGCGAAGTTCTTGTTGCAGTTCTCCGTTATATTGCAGATACTCTTGTTAAGAACTCAAAATCTATCAAATCACTTATTACTTCAATTAAAGCTATTAAGAGTAATGATATGCTCAAATCTATCATCTCAACTGTATTCACTACAATCGGCCTTGCTGATAAGGATGATATTGTACGTGCAGTATTCTACTTCTTAACAGGCGAACCTACTAATGCATTCTGGGATTACACAGCTTATAAGACAGGTTCATATGACTTCTCTTATCCTGAAAGTGTTGATGTTGACTTCCTTAAGAATCTTCCTCCAATGCTTGACGGACTTGTAGGCGGTTTGGTTGACGGCGGTCTTACCAAGTTAATCGGCGGTCTTATCTTCAAGGATGACATTATTAACTCACTTCTTACCGGACTTTACGGTGCAATTGAAGGTGTTAAGGTTGGCGACGGTTCACTCGTTTCTCTCCTTGCACAAACTAACATTGACTTCTCAACAAGCAATGTTGCTAAACTTCTTACAGATGAATCTTACGGTCAAACTTATGCTGCAAATGCAAGCGTAATCGCAAAGGCAGGTTCATGGTCAAAGGTTAACACAGCATCACTTAAGTGGGGTGTTAAGGATGCAGATACATTCTTCCACGCACTTGTTGCAGTTCTCCGTCCTATCTACGGCGTACTCGATGTACTTCTTAATGATGCATCACTCGGAATCTTTGACATAGTAAGAATTCCTGGTTCAAACGGTTATACATCATCAATCGTTCCTCTTATGGAAGCATTCTCAATGTATAACATCAAAACTCAGTATCAATACAGAGAAGATATAAACGAAGCTTACGATAATATTCTTCTTGATATTATCAATCCTCTTTGGGATAAGGTTGAGGATATACTTAATGCTCCTCTTGAAACATTGTTTGCAATGCTTCCAAACCTTGCACTCTTCATTGGTAATGACGGACTTTGCCAGATTCTTGACAACCTCCTCACTCCGATTTCAGCTCTTGTTGATGCTATCAAACCAATAGTTGATCTTAATACTCTCTTACCTGCACTTCTTAAGGCACTTAAAGTTGACCTTAATGCAATTCTCGGTAAGATTGGCGTTACAAACTTCTCTCTTGACATCTATGACCTTAATGCAACACTTAAGCCACTCCTTGGCGGTGACGCTATTATTCCTCTTGTAAATAATATCCTTGGTCTTATTAAGATTAAGGGCACACCACTCGGAATTAAGCTTAATGACGTAGATTGGTTGAAGCTTGCAAGCCACGGTAAAGTAATTACAGACACTTCACAGGCTGCTACATACGGTGCAAGAATTTATATTGAAGGTGATTCATCAGAAACACTCATTGCAGTACTCGGCTACTTAATCGAAACTGTTAACACAGGCGATAACTTCAAGAACATAAGTGATCTTATCACAGGTCTTGTAGGCGGTAACGAAACTGTATCCGGAGTTGTTAATCAGGTTCTTCCTGTTCTTCAGGGTGATACTGATACAGTTATTGCTTCTCTTGTAGACCTTCTTCAGACAATGGCATAAACATAAAGTTTTAGCCGAAATAAAAATTAGGGGCAACTCCTTTTGGAGTTGCCCTTTATTTTTTTATATTTATATTATCTTTTTAT
>ERZ839947.1398-NODE-1398-length-23029-cov-9.272264_pt1 | contig 23029 bp, 22 predicted proteins | sample MGYA00519908_ERZ839947 | MGnify/ENA primary metagenome ERZ839947 (study PRJEB31850, sample SAMEA3708857) | human gut metagenome | biome: human gut; feature: human-associated habitat; material: faeces | place: China | collected 2014 ... | reverse complement strand
GCGCGTCGAAATCGCTGGTGGTTTTCTGGTTCTCTTTTGACATCAAAAGAGAACATTAGCCTTAATGAAAAAGCGCTCTGCCCCGCGCACAGGCGCGCGAAGCCGTTTATAAATCCACTACGCTTCCGACTTCCGCAGGCGTCGCCGGCACCGGTCCGAGGCGGACTGCGTCGGCATCCCGGCGCACCACGAACTCCACCGGCTGTCCGGCGGCAAAGGCGGGGCGATAGCTCAGCTCCAGCGCCTCCCAATCCTCCGGGACGGCGCAGAAGCAGTGGAGCATCGCGCCCCGCCCGGCGGCGAGGTTGAGCGTAAAGGCCGAGGCATCAGCGGCGTTCTCCGCGTAGAGCGGTGCCGCAAAGCTGCCGCAGGGGACGCTCTCGCCTCCGCAGCGGGCGGTCACGCCGCTGTCCAGACTGTAAAGCTCCTTCAGAGTCGAGACATCCCGGCTGTGGAGATAGCTTGCGCCCACCGGCAGGGTGCGGGCCGAGAGGTTCTCCACCGAGAGGTAGACCAACACGCCGCCCAGCCCGGGTGCAGGCGCATAGCCCAGCAGCTCCACCGCCGCTTTGCCGTCCAGCAGGGCAGGCTGGCCCATCACGCGGGGCTGTGCCGCAGCCGCCGAAACGCCTGTGAGCAGGGCAGCGGCCAGACTGACCGCGCCCGAACCGGCGCATTTCAGGAACGACCGGCGGGAAAGAGACTGAGACATCGGGGACTCCTCCTTGCAGCGAGAAAAATCATTCACTTTATAGAGTATCGGTTTCTTTGCCCCCTGTCAAGGGTTTGAAAGCGTTCTGCCGCAGGTTTTGCGTTTTCTTTGCTGATTTTGTACCAAAAGAGTACAAAAATGCCGCCCGGCGGCAAAATCGCAGGGCGGCAGAGCGTTCTTTCTTATTCGAATGCTTCATTCTCCTCGGCTTCAGCCTGACCCCGCAGGGTATCGGCATAGCCAAAGGGGACGATGTCGATGGCCTCCACCAGACGGTCGCGCATCCAGAGCTGAACGTCGGTCTGGACGGTGTAGCCGCAGCCGGGGTCGGCCATCCACTGCTCGGGGTGGCGGGAGGGGAGGGCGCGCTGGCTCAGCATACTCATGATGACGCCGCCGTGGGTCACGCAGGCGGCCTCGGTGACATCCATCCGGATCATATACTCGAACAGCTTGAGCAGCGTCTCCGAGCAGCGGGCGTGGAACTGCTCCGTGGGCTCTGCGCCCTCCGGCACAAAGCCGGAGCCCGGGGTGATCCACTTCTTGAAGTCCTCGTTCTTCACCAGCTCCTTGACAGGATGGTTCTCAAAGACGCCGAAACCGGCCTCCCGCAGGTCATGCACCGAGAACTGGTGGGTCGCATTCGGGAACAGGATGTTGGCCGTCTCCACGGCGCGCATGAGCGGGGAAGAGAAGACGGTATCCACCTGAGGATACTCGAACCGCTCTTTCAGCTCGGCCAGCTGGGCGCGGCCCTCGTCACACAGGGGGATGTCCGTGCCGCTGCCGATGTAAAGGCCCTGCAGATTGCCGGAAGTCAGGCCGTGGCGGATGAGATGGAGCTTAAAGGTTTTCATGCAAAAACACCTCTTATGAGCTATCTATTCCTGTGCTGATTCGCACAAATCTTGCTTTTCTGCTGATTTTTCCGGCACTATCAGACACTAAATATATGCCGGTAAGGTTTATTTTAACATAGATATGGTAGAAAGAGCAACCCCTTTGACAAAAACGCCGAATTTCCGGCGGAAAAACCGTCACTTTTTCGCTTTACAAGTCGTTTTCCATTGTGTATAATCAACGTGCTGTAAACCAAAAATCAAGGAAGTCCTATTTTTATCTGAGGAGCCAAACATCATGGAGTTCAATCGTATCATCAAACTGCTGCGCAAGGAGCGCGGCATCACCCAGAAACAGGCGGCAGAGGATCTGGGCGTTTCGCAGGCCCTGCTTTCCCACTACGAAAAAGGCATCCGGGAGTGCGGCCTGGATTTTGTGGTACGGGTGGCAGACTATTACAATGTCTCCTGCGACTATCTGCTGGGCCGTTCGGCAGAGCGCAACGGCATGATGCTCTCGGCAGAGGACATCCCCAACCCCGACAAGATGAAGGACAACATCTACCACGGCAGCGTCCTGCCCACGATGAACAAAAAGCTCATCTCCAACAGCCTGAACGTGCTCTACGCCAAGATAGGCGAGTGCCACAGCAAGGCCCTGACCACCGAGGTGAGCGCCTACCTGATGACCGCCGTGGCCAAGATGTTCCGTCTGCTCTATTCCGCCGAGTCCCACAACGCCCCCAGCATGTTCAGCGTGGACGCCCGGCGCTGGCCCGGCTACTCCGACGCTGTGATGCACTCGGCTCAGGCCAATGTGGAGGCCCTGCTGGCCGGCGAAGCGCTGCCCGGCGGCGAGGGCGTGGCCGACCCGTCCTGCCTCGCCATGACCACCGAGAGCCTGACCCGGGAATACCCGCTGTATACTCCCAGCCTGCTCAATCTGGTCAAGACCAGCGAGACCCGCGCCCGTGAGCTGACCGGAGAGGACCGCACTTAAGTCTCTGTGAAACTAGTGTAAATTCTGCCGTTTTTTGCTTGCATCTGCGTGCAAAAGATGTTATAAACAAGATAGAACATTTTCATCGTACTTCATAATAAAGCGAATTCAAGGAGGGACACATCCATGTCCAATAAAATTTCCCGCCGCACCTTCCTCAAGTGTACCGGTGCCTCCGCAGCAGCTCTGGGCGCTGCTGCCATGTTGGGCGGCTGCGGTTCCAGCACCAGCAACGCCATCGAAGTCAAGGTCGGCGACAAGGTCAGCAACTGGAACAATCTGGGCGTCCAGCTCACCAGCGTCTTTACCATGGCCAACACCCCCGACCTGCCCGACCACGAGTATGTCGCTGTGCTCGTCACCGCTGTGAACCGCTCCGGCGCGACTACCTTCAACATCGGCGCACAGAACCTCGCCGAACTGGATGCCGCCTATCCGCTGAATGATGAGGCTACCAAGCTCGATGTCGCCCGTCAGTACTTCCACGCTCTGGCTGCCTCCACCACCGATTTCACCGCTGTCTGCGACGGCGCTGAGGCCGAGGTGGGCGCTTACATCCAGCTCTATGACGCCGCCGCTCAGAGCTTCTCTGAGTCCACCAATCTGCCCCCGCAGGGCGCAGGCTACATCCAGCTGATCTGCTGCGTCCCCACCGGCTGGCAGAAGCTGAGCGTCACCTTCACCCCGACCTTCGTGGCAAACAAGAGCCTTACCTTCGCTCTGAACTCTTCTGACCTGACGCAGGTCTGAGGCATTTTTCTGAGACGAAATTCCGTCATAAAGGGCAGAGCTTCCCCACAAAATTTTTGTGAAAAGCATTGACATCTGCTCATTTTTCGCCTATTGTATAGGCAAGACGCCCTTCGGGGCAGTACAATGATTTCTGTGTTTCTACATAAAGGAGGAACGATCATGTCCTTAGAATTCAACCGCCGCTCTTTCCTGAAGTACAGCGCCGCCGCTGCCGTGGCTGTGGCTGGTTCCAGCCTGCTGACCGGCTGTGGTGAGGATGAGTACCAGAAGACCGGCAAAATCGGCAGCACCCTGAAGCTGATGGGCACCTTCAAGACCTATAAGAGCACGGACGAGCCCACCAAGGCACCTGCTTATGATAGCACCGCTTCCAAATTCACTTGCACCGTCAACATCAAGTGTACCACCAAAAAGGTTCCTCTGTATGTGACCAATGAGTGCTTTGAACTTACCGTCACCCACAATGATCCCAACACCAACCGTACGACCGAAACGAATTCCACTAAGCGGCATATCACGGTCGATCCGGAAGAATATGACCTGAAAGAGAGCGAGGAGGCAAAGGACTTCAAGCTCACCATTAGTAATGTCACCATTGCAGATGGCGACAAGGTTGAGCTGAAGTACTGGCCCCGCATCCAGGCCAGCAGCGGCAACAGCGGCTACACCCGTGCTTTCTGCACTTGGAAGATGGCTGCCAAGAAGGATAGCGTCACTGGTAAAATCACCCTTGAATAATCTATTTTCTGCACTCCGCGCCCAAGGCTCACGCCTTGGGCGTTTTTATTTGCATCTCTCCGTCATTCTGCCAAAACGCAGACTAAGATTTTTAGTGGTTTTGTGTCTTGTGCATAAGGTGCTTTTCCTGCTACAATAAGAGCATACCAACCGGGGAGCGCAGCGGCCGGACAGATGTGCCGCCGCGCTGTTTCCTTTTGAGGGATGGGCGTCCTGCCTGATTTCACAAGAACAGGAGTGTGCAGTTATGATCAATATGGTAAAGCTTCCCACCAACAAGAGCAGTCTGTTCCTGCGCGTGGCAAAGGGCCACTTCGCCACCAGCCACAGCCACATCAACTACTACATCGACGTCACCACCCAGAAAGCCCGCCTCTCGGAGGCGAAGGCTGTCGCCAAGGAGCTGGTGGCTGCCTATCAGCACAGCACCATCGTGGACACCGTGCTCTGTCTGGACGGCACGCAGGTCATCGGCACCTGTCTGGCCAACGAGCTGACCAAAGACGGCTTTGCCAACATGAATGCCCACCAGACCATCTACGTCATCACCCCCGAGTACACCAGCGGCAGCCAGATCATCCTCCGCGACAATCTCGCCCCGATGGTCAAGGGCAAGCACGTCCTCATCCTGTCGGCCTCCATCACCACCGGCTACACCGTGCAGGCGGCCATCGAGGCGGTCAACTACTACGGCGGCACCGTGGCGGGCCTGTCGGCCATCTTCGCCACTACCCACGAGTGTCTGGGCATCCCGGTCACCTCCATCTTCGACCCCTCCAGCCTGCCCGACTACGCCAGCTTCGACAGCCGCGACTGCCCCATGTGCAAGGCGGGCCAGCACATCGACGCGCTGGTGAACAGCTTCGGCTATTCGGCCCTCTGAATCTGAAATTTTCCTCCCTCTTTCTCCCCGCTGTGCAGCTGCATGGCGGGGAGTTCTATTATAAAAAAGAGCCGTCAAAGGCATTTTATTGCCCTTGACAGCCATTTAAAAAATGATTATACTACAAATAAGAAAGGCGCTGGCCTGCAAACGGCTTGCTCCTTACCTTAGTGGATCAAGAAAAAATGACCGCACAGATGTAGAGAGTCAGGCGGTCATTTTTTCTTGTCTTTATCATTACTGTGAGAAACAGTCCATGTGATTTGAAACGTCACAAAAATTGCTCCGCCGAGAAGCGAGAGCAGTAATACGACCTGTTCAAACGTCATGGTGCATCCCCCCTTTCCGCCCTTGAGCGTGCAGGGGAGCGAGAATCCAAGAAAATCGCCTTGCCCGGCGCACTCAGGTGCCGGTAAGGAGAAAGCCGCCTGCGTTTGTGGCACAGCGCCCCGCCGCCAAAAGCGGCAGTTTCATGATAACATATTTTCTGACAAAAAACAACGAGGCTTTGCGAACGCAAGGCCTCGTTGTTTTTATTTTTTCATCTTCGGAAACACGAAGGAATTATGCCGGTATGCTATCAGCAGTTCTATGGTCATGAAGCACCAGATGACCGGCTCGCAGAGGATGACCGCGTTATACTCAAAGCGGGGGATGAAGAGCAGAACGAAGATGATCTTGCCCAGAAATTCGATGACGCTGGACAGCAGGGGCAGCACCTTCTCGCCCATGCTCTGCAGAGCGTAGCGGGTGGAGAGCAGCATTCCCAGCACGGCGTAGAAGGGTGCATTCCAGACCAGATACCGTGCGCCGTTTTCCAGCACCACCGGCTCCGAAGAACCGGACACCAGCTTTACCATCCACTCCGCACCCACACTCATAAGCAGGATAGCCGTCACAGCCACCACGACACCGTAGAGATAGATGTCCCGCATTCCACGGCGGACGCGGTCGGGATGGTTCGCGCCGTAGTTCTGGGAGACGTAGGTCGAGCAGGCAGAGGCCATCGCCGTCAGGGGCATATCCGTGAACGCAAAGAGCTTTCGGGCCGCGGTGTGGCCCGCGATGACCAGCGTACCGAGGCCGTTGATGCCGTACTGCAAAACGACAGAGCCCGCCGAGACGATGCTGCTCATGAGACCCATGGAGATGCTCTGGCTGAACAGCTCCCAATAGAGGCGGCTCTCCACATGGAAGTGCTTTTTCTCAGGCAGGAGCAGCCGGGCGCTGCGGAAGACATACAGGATGCAGAGCGCCACCGACACGCCCTGAGAGATGACCGTCGCCACACCGGCACCGGCCACGCCCATGCCCAGCGCAGCGATGAACCAGAGGTCGAGGATGACGTTGAGCACCGACGAGAGGATGAGGAAGACCAGCGGCATAAAGCTGTTGCCGATAGCCCGCAGCAGGCCGGCGCAGAGGTTATATGCAAACATGACGATGACGCCGAAGTCGATGATGATGATATAGCCGTAGGCGTCCTCTAAAATTTCCGCCGGGGTGTCCAGAAGTTCCAGCAGCGGATGCAGGCCCACCGCACCCGCCAGCGTGATGACCGCCGACGCGATGATGCCGATGACGATGGAACCCGCCACGGTCTGTTTGAGCTGGTCATCGTCTCCGGCCCCGTAGGCGCGCGCTGCGACGATGGCGAGGCCGTTGCCGATACCGATGCCAAATCCAACCAGAAGCTCGTAGATGGCCCCGCAGGCGCCAATGGCGGCAAGGGCGGTATCGCCCAGCACATTGCCGACGATCATGGTGTCCACGGTATTATAGAGCTGCTGGAAGAGGCACGACACCAGAATGGGCAGCATAAAGACGAGCAGGCTCTTGAAGATGGGGCCGTTCATCAAATCGACGTTCCGGTTGAAGAATGATTTTTTCGCAGGGGACTGGGTCATAGGCGTTCCTCCATAGTCACAAAAAGGAGCTGCTGTACAGGTACGACCTCTCAGTCTCGCTCCCGCTCGACAGCTCCCCTGCCGAGGGGAGCCTCTGGCGAAGAGGCAAAGCCTCCCCTCAATAGGGGAGGTGGCAGCGCGTCAGCGCTGACGGAGAGGTTGATTCCGCTGTACAACAGCCCTTTTCAATATTTTCAGATAGTTACAGCTCCTGCGTCTCGAAGCCGTTGACGGTCAGCACTTCCACACTCTTAAAGCCTGCGGCCTTGACGGCGGCAGCAGCCTCGTCGAAGCCGAAGGTCAGGCTGCCCACATCGTGGGCGTCGGAGGTGATGATGACCTTGCCGCCCATCTTCTGCCACTCGCCCAGAAGCCATGCGCCGGGGTAGAAGTCCTTGCGGTAGCCACGGTAGACGCCGCCGGTGTTCACTTCCAGCAGGCAGCCGTGCTCTTTGGCAGTATTCAGCGCCTTGAGGGCTGCGGCCTTATAGCGGGGCGACTCCTCGTCGAAGAACTCACCGGCAGCGTTCAGCTTCTTGATGAGGTCGATGTGGGCCAGAATGTCGGGACCCATGGCAGCCACCTTCTCCACCTCGGCGAAGTATGCCTCCACAGCGGCCAGCGGGTCGCCGTCGAAGTCGTCGTAGATGCAGTCGTGGAGATCCTGGGGACGGAAGTCGATCTCGTAGTATTTGCCGGTGTTCTTGCCGTAGAGGTGGTGCGCAGAGCCGATCCAGTAGTCGTAGCCGGTGCGCTTGTCCTCGCTCAGCAGGTCCCACTCGATGCCGCAGAGAATGTCCACCTTGCCCTTGTACTCGGTCTTGAGCTTGGCGATGGTGGCCTTGTACTGGGCCGTGCGGCTGGGGCTCATGCAGTATTCACGGTCGCGCTGGGTATAGCTATGGCCCGTGAAGCCCAGTGTGGTCAGCCCCTTCGCACACGCAGCGGAGGCCATCTCCTGTAAGGTGTTTTTGCCGTCGCACATCGTCGAGTGACAATGGACACTGGACTTCTTATAATCTGCCATAGTGAATCACTGCATCCTTTCCTGTTTGACCTTGTGGTCGATAACGTGTCGTTTTTCCAGCTCGCGGGTGATGTCCTCCACCGTGATGCCGGCCTGTACCATCAGCACCAGCACATGGTATGCCAAATCGCTGATCTCGTAGACCGTCTCGGCCTTGTCTTCCTTTTCGCCCGCGATGATGACCTCCGTACACTCTTCGCCCACCTTCTTGAGGATCTTTTCTTTGCCCTTCTCGAACAGATAGGTGGTGTAGCTGCCCTCTTTGGGGCTGGTCTTGCGGCCCTTGATGAGGTCATACAGCCCCTGCCAGCTGAACTGCTTCAGCTCCGGGGAAACATACACTTCGTTGAAAAAGCAGCTCTCGGCACCGGTGTGGCAGGCGGGGCCGCTCTTGACGACCTCAACCACCAGCGCGTCGGCGTCGCAGTCGGCGGTGATGGACACCACACGCTGGACGTTGCCGCTGGTCTCGCCCTTGCGCCAGATCTCCTGACGGCTGCGGCTCCAGAACACCGTCCGGCCCTCCGCGATGGTCAGCGCCAGCGTCTCGGCGTTCATGTAGGCGAGGGTCAGCACCTCTTTGGTGTAGTGGTCCTGCACGATGGCAGGGATGAGGCCCTTTTCGTCAAATTTCAGATCCATAATGTTTCTCCTTCCCCGCAGGGGGACAGCTATAGTTTAGCGTATTCGGCGGGCAAACGCAAGGGCTCAGAGCCGCATTTCCACGCCATTTTCGTTTAAGTATTCCTTTAGTTCCCGGATGGTGAGCAGCTTCTGGTGGAAGATGCCCGCCGCAAGGCCCGCGTCGATGCCTTTATGATAGAACAGCTCGAGGAAGTCTTCCTTTTTGCCCGCGCCGCCGCTGGCAATGATGGGGACGTTCACCCGGGCCGCCACGGCGTCCAGCATCTCGAGGTCGAAGCCGTTCCGGACACCGTCAGTGTCGATGCTGTTGAGGCACACTTCGCCTGCGCCGTTGTCCACGCACCATTTGATCCATTCCAGCGCGTCCCGGCCAGCGTCTTCGCGCCCGCCCTTGGCAAAGACGCGGAACTGGCCGTCCACCCGCTTGACGTCGGCGGAGAGGACCACGCACTGGTCGCCGTACCGCTTGGCCGCCGCCGGGATGAGGCCGGGGTCTCTCAGTGCGCCCGAGTTGACGCTGACTTTATCGGCACCACACTTGAGCACCCGGTCGAAATCGTCCAGCGTGTTGACGCCGCCGCCCACCGTGAGGGGGATGAAGATCTCGCTGGCCACCCGTGTGAGGATGTCGGTGAAGAGGGCGCGGCCCTCGGCGCTGGCCGTGATGTCGTAGAACACCAGCTCGTCGGCACCCGCCGCGTTGTACATCCGGGCCATCTCCACCGGGTCGGCCACATCCTTGATGCCCTCGAAGTTCGTTCCCTTGACGACCCGTCCGTTCCGGACGTCCAGACAGGGGATGATGCGTTTTGTTATCATGGTCTAGCTCCTTACTTCTGCACCAGCGCGACGCAGCGCCCAAGGTCCAGCGCACCGGTGTACAGGCTCTTGCCGAGGATGGCGGCGGCAGTCCCCATCTCTTCCAGTTCCAGCAGCTCCTTTTCCGAGGAAATACCGCCGCTGGCCGTGATGGCCACGCCTGGCACTTCTTTTGCAAGCTGGCGGTAGAGGGCGAGGTTGGTGCCTTTCATCGCGCCGTCGCAGGCAATGTCGGTGTAGATGATGGCCTTGCATCCAGCCTCAGCCAGACGCTGACAGAAGGCCACGCCCGGCTCAGCGCTGACGTCCTTCCAGCCGTGGATCGCCACATAGCCGTCCTTGGCGTCCACGCCCACGGCAATTCTTTCGCCGTACTTTTTCAGCATCCGGGCCGTGAAATCAAGATCCGTCACTGCCACACTGCCGAGGATGCACCGGCCCACGCCCAAAGAGAGATATTTTTCAATGCGCTCTTCGGTGCGGATGCCGCCGCCTACTTCGATATACAGGCCGCCCTGCTTTGCCAGCGCGGCGATGGTGTCGTAATTGGAAAGGGTCCCGTCCTTTGCGCCGTCCAGATCGACGACGTGGAGGTTCTTTGCCCCGGCTTCGAGAAAAGTCCGCGCCTGGGCGCAGGGGTCTTCGCCGTAGACGGTCATCCGGTCGTAATCGCCCTGCGTCAGGCGCACGACTTTGCCGCCCCGCAGGTCAATGGCTGGGAATAGCTGCATTTTCGTTTCTCCTTATAATTCCGCAAATGCTTTCAGCAGCCGCAGCCCTGCGTCACCGCTTTTCTCCGGGTGGAACTGCGTTCCGTACACCTTGCCCGCCTTCACCACGCCGGTGACGGGCAGGGAATAGTCGCTGACGGCCAGTGTGTTGGCGGCGCAGTTTTTGCCGTAATAGCTGTGGACGTAGTAGAAATACTCGCCGTCCCTGACGTACCTGAACAGCGGGTCGTCCCGCAGGATGTGGACGGCGTTCCAGCCGATCTGCGGAACTTTCAGGCTCTTGTCGCCGAGGTCGGGAGCCAGCGGGCATACCTGCCCCGGCACGAAGCCAAGGCCGTCGTGCTCGCCGTACTCGCAGCTCTTTTCAAACAGCAGCTGCATCCCGAGGCAGATGCCGAGGAGGGGCTTCTTCGCCGCTTCTTCCCTGATGACCGGTACAAGGCCGGTGGCCTCAAGCTTTGCCATCGCATCCCCGAAAGCGCCCACGCCCGGCAGGATGAGCCGGTCAGCGGCGCGGATGTCGGCGGCGTCCGCGCTGACCTTCGCTTCCAGCCCCAGATGGGCCAGACTCGATTTCAGGCTGAACAGGTTGCCCACGCCGTAGTCGATGATGCATATCATACCAGCAGTCCTTTCGTGGAAGGAATTTCGTCCCGATGGGCCGCATCGATGCGGACGGCATCGGCCAGCGCACGGCCAGCGCCCTTGAACGCGGCCTCAAGGATGTGGTGGCTGTTCTCGCCCGCGAACTGAACGAAGTGGACGGTGGCCGGCACGCTGCGGGCAAAGCCCAGCCAGAATTCCTTGGCGCACTCCACGTCGAAGTCGCCGACTTTTTCGGTGTTGCAATGGATGTCCCAGTTCAGGGTGCAGCGGCCCGAGATGTCCACGGCGCAGAGGATGAGGGCTTCGTCCATGGGCAGATAGAAGCTGCCGTACCGGTGGATGCCCCGCATATCGCCCAGCGCTTGGGCGAACGCCTGCCCCAGCGCGATGCCCACATCCTCGGTGGTGTGGTGATAATCCACCTCCACGTCGCCGTGGCAGGTAAGCACCAGATCAAAGCGCCCGTGCCGCGCAAACAGCTCCAGCATATGGTTCAGAAAGCCGCAGCCGGTGTCCACCTGATACCGGCCTGCGCCGTCGAGGTTCAGGGTCAGCTCGATCTGGGTCTCGTTGGTGTTCCGCTCGATGGTCACTTCCCGCATGGCTCAGCCCTCCAAAATTTCATCCAGCGCCCGCAGAAGGGCGGTCATGTCGTCCGGCGTGCCGATGGTGATGCGCAGCCAGTTCGAAATACGGGGTGCGTCGAAGTGGCGCACCAGCACGCCTTTTTCTTTCAGTTTCAGGTAAAGTTCGCCGCCGCTCTTTTTGTCGGTGGAAGCAAACAGGAAATTGGAGCGGCTGTCCAGCACGGCAAAGCCCCGCGCTTCCAGCTGCTGCTTTGTCCAGCCCCGCGTCTCCACGATAGCGGCGCGGGTCTTGTCGAAGTAGTCCGTATCTTCCAGCGCGGCCTTGCCCGCCTTCAGGGTCAGCCGGTTGATGTTGTAGGGGTTGAGGCTGAACTTGACCCGGTTGAGGTCAGCGATGAGCTTCGCATTGCCCATGGCCAGGCCCAGCCGCGCACCGGCCAGCTGACGGGACTTCGAGAAGGTCTGGACCACCAGCAGATTTTCGTACTTGTTGATGAGCGGCACACAGCTCTCGCCGCCGAAGTCCACATAGGCCTCGTCCACGATGACCACATGGTTGGGGTTTCTCTTCAGGATCTCCTCGATGGCGCTGCGGGGCAGGGCCAGACCGGTGGGAGCATTGGGGTTGGCGATGACGATGGTCTCGTTCAGGCCATAATAGTCTGCCGGGTCGAGGGTGAGATCTTCTTTCAGCGGGATGATATGGCTGGGGATGTGCATCAGCCCGCACCAGACGCCGTAGCAGCCATAGGTGATGTCTGCATAGGCCAGCGGGTGGTTCTCGTCGCAGAAGGCCCGCAGGGCGAAGAACAGGTTCTCGTCGCTGCCGTTGCCGGGCATGATCTGGTCAGGCTGTAAGTCGAAATGTGCCGCCGCTGCCCGCAGCAGCTCGGCACACGCAGGGTCGGAGTAGAGGCGGAGCTTTTCCACCTCGGCCTCGCTCACCGCCCCCACCACAGCCGGAGAGGGGAGATAAGGGCTTTCGTTGGTGTTCAGCTTAATGTACTGCTGGTCCTGCGGCTGTTCGCCCGGGGTGTAGGGAGTGACAGCTTCCAGCGTGGGAGAAAGAAAACGGCTCATGTTTGCCAGCCTCCGTTTTTATTGCAACTTGACCTCTCTGCCAAAGGCTCCCCTATTAGGGGAGCTGGCGCGAAGCGCCTGAGAGGTTTATTCATATCTTATGGTCACACTGCGGGCGTGGGCGTGCAGGCCCTCCCGCTCGGCAAAGTCGGCGATGCGGGGCGCAGCCTTTTCCAGCGCCTCCCGGGTGTAGTAGATGAAGCTGGACTTCTTGACGAAGTCGTCCACGCCCAGAGGGCTGGAGAAGCGTGCCGTGCCGCTGGTGGGCAGGGTGTGGTTCGGGCCGGCGAAGTAGTCGCCCAGTGCCTCGGGGACGTTCCGACCGAGGAAGATGCTACCTGCATTTTTGATTTCATTCAGCACGCTGAAGGGGTCGTCCACACAGACTTCCAGATGTTCGGGTGCGATGATGTTGCAGGCTTCGATGGCCTTGCGTAAATCAGAGCAGACGATGATCTTGCCGTTGTCGTCCACGCTGGCGCGGGCGATGGCGGCGCGGGGCAGCTGGGGGATCTGCACTTCCAGCTCTGCCTGCACGGCCTTGGCCAGCGCGGCGCTGTCAGTGACGAGGACGGGGCTTGCCAGCCTGTCGTGCTCGGCCTGACTCAGCAGGTCGGCGGCCACCCAGGCGGGGTCACAGCCGCCGTCGGCCAGAACCAGGATCTCGCTGGGGCCTGCTATCATGTCGATGCCCACCTTGCCAAAGACCTTCCTCTTAGCAGTGGCGACATAGATATTGCCCGGGCCGACGATCTTATCCACCGCCGGGATGCTCTGGGTGCCGTAGGCCAGCGCGGCCACGGCCTGTGCGCCGCCGGTCTTGAAGATCCTGGTCACGCCTGCGGTGGCCGCGGCGGCGAGGATGACCGGATCGATCTTACCGTCCTTACCGGCGGGAGTCGTCATGACGATCTCCGAAACGCCCGCCACCTTGGCCGGGATGACGTCCATCAGGACGGTGGAAGGATACGCCGCCGTGCCGCCCGGGACGTAGACGCCCGCCTTCTCGATGGGGGTGTATTTCTGGCCCAGCACGATGCCGGGCTTGTCGTTCATCACAAAATTTTTATGCACCTGCTGGCGGTGGAAGGCCTCGATGTTGGCGGCGGCCTCCCGCAGCGTTTCGAGGAAATAGCCGTCCATATTCGCAAAGGCTTCTTCAATTTCCTCCTGCGTCACCTGGATGTTATCCAGCTTGGCACCGTCGAACTTGAGGGCGTATTCTTTCAGGGCCTCGTCGCCCCGGGCGCGGACATCGGCAATGATGCCGTCCACCACGTCTTCCACATTCTTCTTCGCGCGGATGTCACGGTTCAATATCTCTTCGGGCTTCAGTTCATCGAAGTGATACAGCTTTATCATTTTTTCTCCTCCTTTGCGGCAAGGGCGGCACGCAGCTTTTCGAGCATCTCATCCATTTCGCGGTGCTTGAACTGGTAGCTGGCCTTATTGGCGATGAAGCGGGCCGAGATGGGCATGAACTCCGTCACCACCCGCAAACCGTTTTCCCGCAGGGTCGTACCCGTCTCCACAATATCCACGATGACGTCGGACAGGCCCAGGATGGGGGCCAGCTCAATGGAGCCGTTCAGCTTGATGATGTCGATGTCCCGCCCGATGGATGCATAATAGCTCTTGGCGATGTTGACGAACTTGGTTGCCACCCGCACCGGGCGGCTGGGGTCGTCTTTGTGATCTGCCGGGGCGGCGACGCACATTCGGCACTTTCCGAGGCCGGTGTCCAGCAGCTCGTAGACATCGGCAGACGCTTCCGTCAGGATGTCCTTGCCCACGATGCCCACGTCTGCCGCGCCGTGCTCGACGTAGATCGCAACGTCGCTGGGCTTGACGAGGAAGTACCGGATGCCGGCGGCGGAGTTCTCCACCACCAGTTTGCGGGTGGCGTTGTAGTCTTCGGGGCAGCCGTAGCCGATACCAGCCAGCAGGTCATAGACCTTGTCACCGAGACGGCCCTTCGGCAGAGCTACGTTCAGCATGGTCTTTTCGGTTTTCTGCTGCTGTACCGGCGGGAGCGGGGCGCTCAGGCGGTCCAGCTCGTCGAGATAGACCGCAAAGCCGATGGCCCCCGCGCCCGGGGTGAACTTCTGCATCAGCAGGTCATACCGCCCGCCCTTGAGCACCGGACGGGGAAGCGACTCCAGATAGCCCTGAAACACAAGGCCGTTGTAATATTCCATCTCACCGGCCAGCGTCATGTCCAGACGGATGCTGCCTCCTGCACCAGCCAGCTCTTCGGTGATGGCTTTCAGCTCGGCAGCGGCGGCTTCCATCCGCTCGTTCCGGCAGGCGGCTTCCACACGGGGAAGCACATCCTCACAGCTGCCGCAGAGGCTCATCAGCCCCGCCAGCGCGTCGGCATCGGCCTCATCCAGCCCGGCGGCGGATGCCGCCGCTTTCAGCTCGTGGAGGTTTTTCGCTTTCAGCTTTGCCAGCAGGGCGGCGCGGGAAGCTTCCGGCACATCCAGCACATCCAGCAGACCGAACAGGTAGCCCATGTGGCTCACTTCCAGCACCCACGGCTGGCCCAGCTGCTCGAGGGACTGTGCCGCCAGCGACACCGCCTGCCGCACCTGTACTTCGCCCACATCGCCCAGCATCTCAAGGCCCATCTGGCCGATCTCCTTGAAGGTGTGGCTTTCTGCCGAGGGGCGGTAGACATTTTCGTGATAGTAGTAGCGCAGTGTCTCGCCCGGCGCGGGCTGGGCCGTCTTGGCAATGGAGAGGGTCACGTCGGGTTTCAGTGCCAGCAGCCGCCCGTCCAGATCGGTGAAGATGATGACCTGCTCCGACGAGAGGAAGCTGCGGTTCTCCTGATACAGCCCGTACTCCTCGAACCGGCCCATGTGATATTTGCGGCAGCCCGCCGCCTCATACAGCGCCCGCAGCGCAAAAGAGGCCTGCTCCTTCGGCTGTAAGCAGGAGATGTCAAATTTCATACCTTTTTCCTCACTTTTCACCGGGCGCTTGCCCGCCCCGGCCCCTGCGCCCCGCCTTTTCCCGGGCGCTTTTGTCTTATGATAAGGTTATTTTACTTTACCAAGATAAAGCTGTAAAGTGTGAAAGTGACCGTGTTTTCATTTTTATGATACGATTTTTCTGTGCGTTTGTACAGAAAGGCGAAATGATTTCACGAAAGCCCGCTTTGAGATGATGGAAGCGCAAAAAAGGAGCCGCCGCACAGCGTTTTCCGTGCAGCGGCTCCTCGCCGTTTTATTCTCAGCCCAGCAGTTCCAGCACGCCGCTCTTGGGACGTGCGCCGACGGCCTGACGAACCAGCTTACCGTTCTCAAACAGCAGCAGGGTGGGGATGCTCATGACGCCGAACTCGGCGGCCAGATCGGGCTGTTCGTCCACATTGACCTTGCCCACCTTGACGTCGGTGCGCTCCTCGGCCACCTCGTCCACGATGGGGCTCAGCATCCGGCAGGGGCCGCACCAGGCGGCCCAGAAATCGAGCAGGACGGGCTGAGCGCTCTTCAGCACCTCGGCCTCAAAGTTTTCTTTCGTGATGGTGATGACTGCCATATCGTTTTCCTCCATAAAGAGTGTTTTTTCATCTGACAGGGACAGTATACCCCAAACTCCGGCGTTTTTCCGTGAGCAAGTCACATAAAAAGCCCGGGGCAGGCATTTTCTGCTCCGGGCTCTGGAAATTATTTTGCGATTTCAGGTTCAGATGTCCTTCAGGGCGTTCTTGCCGGCGACGTAGCCGTAGTACATGGCCATGGAGTGGCTGACGCCCTTCAGGCCGATGGGGTACTCGGTGGCAAAGCGGTTGCCCTGGATGTTGCCGGCGACGTACAGGCCGGGGATGACATTGCGGTCGGCGTCGAAGGTGTGGCAGTCCTCGTCGCTCTCGAGGCCTCCGATGCAGACCAGCAGCAGAGCAGTGGTGAACTTGTCGGCGTAGAAGGGGCCGTTTTCGACTGCCCACATACGGGAAGCGGGCTTGTGGAAGTCCTCATCGTAACCGGCCTTGGCCAGCTCGTTGTAGCGCTGGATGGAGTCCAGAGCGGTCTGCTGGGCGGCAGTATCGTCCGGGTAGATCTTTGCCACCAGCGCTTCCAGCGTGTCGGCCTTCACAGCGCGGCCATCGGCCACCGCAGCTTCCAGCTGATACGGGCTCTTGTAGTTGCGGTAAGTAGTGTTGTTCTTGGGGCCTTCGTCCTCGCTGGCGTAGTCCTCATAGTAGCAGGCACCGCCGTGGGCTGCGGGCATATAGGGCAGCTGCTCAGGCCAGTTGGAGTCGAAGATCTGCCAGCTCTCGCGGTTCTTCTGCAGCTCGATCTGGTTTTCCAGCTGCTGGCCGGGCAGGTCCTCGTTCATGAAGCGCTTGCCGTTGAGGTCGAGGTTCAGGAAGCCTGCATTGCCCATGACGCCTACGCCGGCGAGGTCGGCGCCGCCGCCCATGTGGTGGATCATCGGGGCGTGGCTCTGCTGCACCTGAGCGCCGGCCCACATACCCAGCTGGATGCCGTCGCCCTGGTTGGTGAAGTTGCCCTCCACATCCACATTGGTGAACAGGCACTGGATGTTGTTCTCAATGACCTCGGGGCAGAAGTGCTTGAGCATCTTGGTGTTCTGGGAGTAGTCGCCGGTGGAGAGGATGACGCCCTTGGAGGCGTTGCACTTGATGTACTCGCCGGTGGCGGCATCGCGGGCGTAGAGGCCCACGCAGCGGCCATTATCCATGATGAGCTTCTCAACGAAGCAGCCGTAGAAGGTCTGGACATTGCCGGTGTCGACGGCTTTCTGCATATTGGCCTCGACGGTGACGTGCTGGTCGGGCTTGAACTCGACGGAAGTGGGGTAGCAGGGGAAGCGCTCCTGCTTCCAGTCGTAGTGCTCGGGCAGCGGGTAGAAGATGGGGATGATGAAGTTGTCGGCGTTCTCATCGGGGATGGCGCTGCGGGTGGTCTCGGCGTAATATAGGTCGGGGTTTGCCTCCACCCACCAGTCAAAGGCGTCGCCGATGTTGTGGGCCCACTTGCTCATGATGCTGCGCTTGCAGCGGTAGGTGCTCTCCACCATGTGGGAGTCGATGATGTCGTCGATCTGCTCACGGGTCCAGGTGTCGCGGCCCCACTTGGCCTGCACCTTGCCGTTGATGACGGCGTACTCGCCGCTGCGGCACTGAGGGCCGTCGGCCTTCTCGAAAGCAGCCACCAGACCGCCGTCCTCAGCGACGCTGCGGCAGGCGGCAACGCCTGCGACGCCGCAGCCCACGACTGCCACATCCACGTCAACGGTCTTGGCGACCTTGCTCTCGTCGATCTCCGGCTCGGTACCCAGCCAGTCCTCATCGGAGGAAGATGCAGCGGTGTCGCCTCCTGCGGTGTGGACGCCCATTGCCTGCTCGATGCAGCTTGCGGCGGCCTTCTTGACGGCGTTGGTGGTGATGGTAGCGCCGGAGATGTTGTCGATCTCGGTGCTCTGAGCAGCCATCAGGGCGTCCTTCAGGGTGGGGGCTGCCACGCCGCCGATGCTCTCGGTCTCGTTGGAGGCGTCAATGACCACGTCGGTGATGGCGGTCTCGCTGAAGGTCATGGTGACCTTCACCTCACCGATGCCGGTGGCGGTGCCGGTGTAAGTGCCGGGGGTGTAGATGGCCTCGCCGGTGGCGGCGGTGCTGCTGGAAGAGCCTGCGTTGCAGGCGGCCAGTGCGCTGGCGGTAACGCCGCTCATAGCGGCAGCGGCGGCAACCTTCAGGAAGCCTTTACGAGAGATCTTTTTCATCTGGAATGCTCCTTACTCTTTCTTCTTTCGACGTTTTCAGGTAGAAAATCGTTCTTCCGAGAGATAGTATAAAATATAACGAAGTAAAAGGGAATTAAAAAATCTTAAGCATCCTGATAAAAAAGCTTTATAAGTGTCCTATTTCCTGCTATACTGAGGCTGTACGGATGTCCCGCCGCCGGAAAGGAGTTTTTTGTCATGAACGAGCACCAGCTTCTCTGCTTTCTCACCGTGAGCCGGACGCTGAATTTCTCCGCCGCCGCGCGGGAACTCTACTGCACCCAGCCCGCCCTGAGCTACCAGATACGCAGCCTCGAAAAGGAGCTGGACGCCGCACTGTTCCGCCGCACGACGACGCAGGTGGCCCTCACCGAGGCGGGCCGCGCCCTGCTGCCCCATGCGGAAGACATCTACCGCGGCATCCTCAACGCCCGCACGGCGCTGAAAGGCTTCGGCACCCACCACACCCTGACTCTCCGCCTGCCGCCGGTGCTTTTGCAGCGGGACCCCATCTACCCCATCCTGATGGCGAGGCTCCACGCCGCGCTGCCGGGCTATGAGTTCAAGGTGGACACCACGCCTGTCCCCTCCAGCTACCACCACATGCTCTGCACCGAGGCAGACGCGGCGCTCTACCTTCCCTTCGGCCCGCTGCCGCCAGAGATACGCTGTGAGACCATCATCAGCAACCGGTTTTACCTCATCGCCGCGCCGGAGCACCCACTCTCCGGCCAAGGCAGCGTCGAGCTTTCTGCCCTTGCCGGACAGCAGATATTTTACGAGCCCCTCTATCAGGATATGGTGGATTTCGCCCAGAAGCAGCCGGGGATGCCCTATTCCACACCGGTCTGGCGGATGGTGGAAAACTACGAATCGGTCTACGCCGAGCTTCTGGCCGGGCGGGGGATGTTCCTCTGCCCGATGATATACCCGGCTTTCCCTGCCGGGTGGCACATCCCGCTGCATCTGTCCATCCCGGACACCCGCCTTCTGACCCTGCGGGATGACCCCCGCCCCGAGATATGCACCCTGCGCAAAGTCTTCGCCGAGGTGTACGCCGAGAGGGAAAAGCTGATAAAAGCTCTGTGAGATGCAAAAACGCCGCCGTGCAATGCACAGCGGCGTTCGTTATTTCAGAGAAAGAGCTTACTTGCCCAGCATTTCCTTCGCGGTCTTGCAGATGGTGGCAGCGTCCAGACCATACTCCTTCAGCAGGTCCCAGGCAGGGCCGGAGCAGCCGAACTTGTCCTGCACGCCGACGCGGCGGACAGGGGTAGGCAGCTTCTCGCTGAGCAGGGAGCAGACAGCCTCGCCCAGACCGCCGATGACGTTGTGCTCCTCGGCGGTGACGATCTTGCCGCACTCCCTGGCAGCCTTGAGGATGATGTCCTCATCCAGAGGCTTGATGGTGTGGATGTTGAGCACGCGGGCGGATACGCCTTCCTGAGCCAGCGTTTCGGCGGCCTGCAAAGCGTTGGCGACGCAGACGCCGGAAGCGATCAGGGTCACGTCGGAACCGTCGCGCAGGAGATCGGCCTTGCCGAGATCAAACTCGTAGTCATCGTCAAAGACGTTTTCGGCCTGACGGCGGAACAGCCGGATGTACACCGGGCCCTCATGCTCGACGATGGCGGGCAGGGCCTTGCGGAGCTGCACCGAGTCCGTGGGCTCGAACACGGTCATGCCCGGCAGGGTACGCATGATGCCCATATCTTCAAGCGCCATGTGCGTACCGCCGTTGAGTTCCGCGCCGACGCCCGGATCGGAGCCGACGATTTTGACGTTCAGCCCGGCGTAGCATACCGAGATGGCGATCTGGTCAAAGCAGCGGCGGGAAGCGAATGTGGCGAAAGAATGCACGAAGGGGATCTTGCCGCAGGCGGACAGCCCGGCGGCCACGCCGACCATATTGGCCTCGGCGATGCCCACGTTGAAGGAGCGGTCGGGATAGGCCGCCTTGAACGGCTTCATGCCGTGCGCGCCGGTCAGATCCGCCTCGACGTCCACGATGCGGGGATCCTCCTTGGCAAGCGCGATCATCGTATCGCAATAGACCTTACGCATTTCCTGAGATTCAAGCATGACGGCATTCCTCGTTCCTTATTGGAGTTCCTGCAAAGCGGCGGCGACGTCTTCGGGCGACAGGGGCATGTTGTGCGAACTGAGCTTGCCTTCCGCGACCGAAAGCCCTTTGCCCTTGACCGTAGCCATGATGATGGCGGTGGGGCGCTTCTTGATGGTGCGGGCATGGGTCAGCGCGGCTTCGAGATCCGAGAAGTTGTGCCCGTCGATGCACAGGGTCGCCCAGCCGAACGCTTCCCAACGCTTGTCGAGCGGACGCACGGCGTTGATCGCGTCGGTGTAGTCGTCGATCTGCATCCCGTTGTCGTCCACCAGCACGACGAGATTGTCGAGCTCCTGGCTCCCGGCATACATGGCCGCTTCCCAGATCTGCCCTTCCTGCTGCTCGCCGTCGCCGACGATGCAGTAGACGCGGTAGTCCTTGCGTTCCATGCGCGCCGCCAGCGCCATGCCCACCGCGACCCCTGCGAGGCAGATGAGGCGACCGAACGAGAACGCCCTGATGGGCGACAGGTCGCACAGCGCCACGTGCTTGCACATGGCCGACAGCGAGCAGGTGATGGGGAACAGCGACCCGCAGAGCAGCAGGACGGCGAACACGAACTTGAGCGCCGGGTGCCGGGCTGGTTCAGGGTGAGGAGGGTTTCCTTATCAAAGTAGCCCTTCATAGCCAGCAGGGTATACAGCGCGGGTCCGGCATGGCCCTTGGAGAGCACGATGCGGTCACGGTCGGGCCAGCCCGGCTCTTCGGGGCGCACGCGCATTTCCTCGTAATAAAGGTAGACCAGCGCTTCGATGAGGGACAGGGAACCGCCCACATGCCCGACACCGATCTGGCCGATCATTTTGGTGAGCAACTGCCTCGCTTCCTTGCTCAGCTCGGTGAGCTGCCGCAATTTCCGCTCGTTCATGGTTCAGCCTCGACTTCCTTACAGATGTTGTTCCGGTTCGGGGGACGTGCCCATCACGTCCCCCTGCCCCGTCGTTTCCAGAACCGACTGCCACAGGTCGGAGCGCACGCTCATGGTGCGGCGCTTGCGCGTTACCAGCTCCAGCGGCAGATGGACGAACTTGTCCATGATGTTGGCTACGACCATGCCCGTCTTCCCGCTCATGGCCGCGTGCACGGCATGTTGGCCCAAAAAGCCGCAGTACAGCCTGTCGTTGGCGTTGGCGGGGACGGAACGGATCATGTAGCTCGGATCGATGTATTTGAGATAGTAAGGTATCTTTTTGGCTGAAAAGTATTCGGCGATCTTCGCGCGCAGGAACCCGGTGATGTCGCCGAGCGCCTTGTTGCCCGAGGCGTCGCAGCGGGTTTCGTGCTCGGAAAGCAGATCCTGCCCCGCCCCCTCCGCCACGGCGAGCACGGCGTGGGAGTGCGCGGCAAGGCATTTTTCCAGAGCCGGGAACAGGCCCCGCTCGCCGTAGAGGCTGAAAGGGACCTCGGGGACGAGCACGAAATTGACTTCGCGCATGGAGAGGGAGGCGTTGGCGGCGATGAAGCCCGATTCGCGCCCCATCAGCTTGACGATGCCGATGCCGTTGAAGACGCTGGCGGCCTCGATATGGGCGCAGCGGATGGCGTCGGCGGCCTTGTCCACCGCCGTTTCGAAGCCGAAGGAATGGGGGATGAAATTGATGTCGTTGTCGATGGTTTTCGGAATCCCGACAATGGAGATGTGCTTGCCGCGCCGGGCGACTTCCTGCTGGATGGACGCCGCAGCCTTCATCGTCCCGTCGCCGCCGATGATGAACAGCGCACTGATATTCAGGCGCTCAAGGGCGGTGGCGATTTCGGATGAAGACTGCGGCCCTCTGGACGTCCCGAGGATCGTCCCCCCGAACTCGTGGATGCCTTCCACATCGCGCGGGGCCAGCTCGCGCACGTCGTAGCGGTAGGACGGGATAAACCCCTGCAGGCCGTAGCGGATGCCAAGGACCGAAGGGACGCGATAGGCGTTGTACGCCGTCATTACGATGGCCCTGATGACGTCGTTGATGCCCGGGCACAGCCCGCCGCAGGTCACGATGGCGCATTTCGTCTTGCTCGGATCGAAGTAGATCCGGTCGCGGGGGCCCGCCAGCTCAAAGGACATGGGGCGCGGCGCGGCGCCTTCGTCCACCAGCTCCTCGTCCACGGTGAAGACCACGCGCCTCTCGCCCGCCGTCGCCAGATTGCGCGACAGCGGAGAATCGATTTCCGGCGTTCCGAGACTCTGAATGCGTATCTCTTGGGCCGCGGAGGGCGTAGCTTCACAAGTATTCATGCGGATTCCTTCCTTTTATTTTTCTTTGACCCTGCCGCAGGTCCTGCGCACGATAAGCTCCGTGTCGAGCAGGTACTGCACCTTCAGCGGGGTTTGCGATTCAATGGCCGAGATCATGATGTTCGCCGCCATCTGGCCCATTTCGTAGCAGGGCGTCTTGATGCTCGTCAGCGGCGGGTTGAAGTAGGCGGCGATGTCGATGTCGTCGAAGCCGCAGACCGAAATGTCCTCCGGGACGCTGAGCCCCGCCTCGGTGATGGCGCGTATGGCCCCGATGGCCAGATAGTCGTTCACGCACAGCACCGCCGTCGGGGGGTCCTGCAATTTCAAAAACGCCCGCATGGATTCCTTGCCGAGCAGATAGGACGGCGGCTGCGAGCGGATAAGTTCCGGATCGAAGGGGATGCCGTTGTCGGCGAGCACCTTCTTGTAGCCTTCCATGCGGTCAATGGTGCGGCGCGCGCAGGTCATGGGGCCGACCAGAAAACCGATGCGCTTATGGCCGAGATCAATGAGGTATTTGACGCTCGTATAGATGGATCGCGCGTTGTCGATGCCGATATAGTTCACGCTTTCGTCCGGCACTTCCCACA
>ERZ839947.1379-NODE-1379-length-23293-cov-10.210345_pt1 | contig 23293 bp, 23 predicted proteins | sample MGYA00519908_ERZ839947 | MGnify/ENA primary metagenome ERZ839947 (study PRJEB31850, sample SAMEA3708857) | human gut metagenome | biome: human gut; feature: human-associated habitat; material: faeces | place: China | collected 2014 ... | reverse complement strand
TGATTACATTCAACTACAAAGACGGCACAAAAACCATCACTTTCGATGAAATCGCCGCCAAAGATGCCCCAGAGAGCAATGGTTCGGATTTGGGTTGCTTCGCTCCACCAAAAAGACCAGCGTAGAAATTACGCTGGTTTTTTGTCTTATCCGGCATCTTAAGTTTCACCCTCAAGGGTGGATTCGAACAGCTGCGGCGCTGTCGCGGAAGACAGCGCAAAAACAGCCCAGTGGGCTGTTTTTAGCAGCGCGGCTTGCGTAATCCACCCGCGCCCACCAAGAACTCCAGTATCCGAATCGGGTACTGGAGTTTCTGTTTTGTAATAACCTTCCCGGAGGCTAGGCGGGCGGATTCGAACCAGCGGCCTGTGGTTTTGGAGACCGGCGCTCTGCCAGAATGAGCTAAGACGGCATGAAAAAAGCGCCCCTGCCCAGGTGGGCAAAGACGCTTGCGATATTTGGTTGTCAGATGCCGGGGACGATTTCCTTAACACCCTTTGCAAATGCGGCGGCCTTTTTCATCAGACTGTTTTCCTGAAGATATTCAAGCCCCTGCAAGGTGATATGCGGTTCCATGGGTGGTTCGATGCGCTCCGGCTGGCGAATGTAGCGAACGATGTTCAGGCCCTCAATGAACCCAGCCTTCTGAAGCTGAATCAGGAGAGCCTGAAAGCGGTTCGGATTCGTACCGAAGCGCTCGGCAGTAAAGCCAGCGCAATCGAACTCCTCAAAGTCCATGCTTTGCTGCAAATACTTCAAAATGCGGTAGATGATACGAAAATCTTCCATGATAACACCTCAACCCTTTCTGTTCGCAATCAATTTGCAATACTCGCCATATAAACGCTTCTGTTCGGCTCGTTCGGCATCAATTTCAGGCGTGGAAATCGTAGCACGGCTCGGAATGTAATGTGTTCTTTTGTACTCTGCAACAAGGCTACGCTCCCGCCTTACACTTTCCTTCCACAATTGGTCTATCTGCTCTTTGGTGTAGCTCATTTGTGTACCTCCCAGCGACTATAACCAGTCACGCCAAGCTGCTTGCAGGTTTCCTCAATGATAACGTGCAACTCGTTTTCTTCAATGTCAGCAACGCTCATTCCGCGCTCGGCCATGTACTGCAGTGCATGGTCTTGTACGTCACTTCTGGCGCGGTCCCACTGTTCAAAAGTGATATTTTCAGGAACTACAAAGCGATACCTGTATTTATAGTCCACAGCTTCCATGATGCGGGTGCCGTCGGCAAATGCCGCCGGGATGTCCGCATCCGTGCTGAAAGAATACTGGGTCGTGTCTGGCGGGTGCGTGTGGATGTTGTAGCTCCCTTTCAGTTTACCACCCAGATACGAGCAGTCAACCCCTCGGGGATTATTGTCGGTCATATAATGGACTTCACCGTTGCGGGTGATGACCATCATATTCTCGACTTTGGAATTGGCATAGCTGTTGCAGAATGAATCCTTAAGGGCTTCCACTTGCTGGGTGTCTTTCAAATCGACTTTTCCCAGGTACTTATGAACCGTTTCGCCGCTCTGCCCGGAGGAGCCACCACTGCCACGCTGGTTTGGCAACACGGAATCAAACTTCTTCGCCGCCCACATTGCCTTACTGCTGGCGCTCCGGCCAAACCCGGCAACGCTGGTGCGGGCGCTGTCCGCCCTGCCCCATGCTGCCCACGGAGACCCCGGTTGAACCTGCGGGGGAGATGTCTGCTGTTGTGGAGATCGGGGGTGTCACTGGCCCGCCTGTATGGCGAGCGGTGCACCCCTGATCTTTTTGCTGGAATAAAAAAGAAAAGCACCATACTTCCTACGAAGTACAGTGCTTTTTTGGTGGAGAATAGCGGGATCGAACCGCTGACCTCTTGCATGCCATGCAAGCGCTCTCCCAGCTGAGCTAATCCCCCACATATTCGGTTGGTGTCTTGCGACGTGAGTTATTATACCAGCCGGGCGGGCGGTTGTCAACACCCAATTTGAAAAAGTTTGCAATAACAAAAAAGCCCTGCCGGGCACAGAGCCGGGCAGGGCGCGGAACAAAGTGAGGATGGGTTAGGCCTTTGCGTGCTGGCGGTCAAAGATCTGCGGAGCCACGCGGCAGAGCAGAACGGCGGCCACCATGGTCAGCAGGGTCTCGGGCAGCATGTAGCTGCCGTTGTACACCAGGCTGTAAGTCCAGGCGGACAGGCCTTCGTTCAGGTTGCCCCAGACCAGCACACCGGACAGGAAGCTGCACATAAAACGCAGGAAGCCTGCCATAAAGGTGCCCACGGCCACGCCGACCATCCGGTTCTTGAAGGGACGGGCAAAGAACTCGGCAGTGCCCAGCGCCATAAAGGCCACCAGGTAGTCCAGCAGGACTTCACCCAGGAAATACAGGAAGGTCGGGGTCGGGGGTGCCCAGAAGCCCAGCAGCATCTGCAGGCAGCCGTTGACAAAGCCGGTGAACAGGCCCCACTTCACGCCGTGGCGGAAGGAGACCAGCACAAAGGGCAGCATGCTCAGCAGGGTAACGCTGCCGCCGTTGGGCAGGGTGAAGAACTTGATGTTGCTCAGCACGGTGCCAATGGCGATCATCAGGGCGCACTCCACAAGAATGCGGGTCTTGGAATAGGTTTTTGACATGGGAGATTCCTCTTCTCAGATAATAGTACACAAAAACAAATGCACCCGCACAAAAAGGCAGGCGCATGGGCTTCGTTTGTGAAGAGGGTGGACCTTTCCGCAAACTACCTACGCCGGCATTACCCGGATCAGGTTCGAGGGTACTCCGCTCAGGTGCGGATCTCAGCTTTTCAGCGCCCCTGTTTTTATGTCCAGCTCCCAGTATAGCGGCCAGCGCCCAAATGTCAAGCCCAGGCGGGCATATTGGCGGCCGATGGCTCATATTTTTTAGGGAGACCGCAAACAGGGGAGGCGTGACCGGATGAACGTGGAGCCGGAGCAGCGGGCGGCGCTGCTGGGAGAGTACATTGCAGAGCACAGTGCCACGGTGCGGGCAGCCGCCCGGGCGTTCGGGTGCAGCAAATCAACGGTGCACAAGGATGTGTCCACCCGCCTGCGGGCCGTGGATGCGGCCCTGTTTGCCCGGGTGCAGGCCGTGCTGGCCCGCAACAAGGCTGAGCGCCATCTGCGGGGCGGGGCGGCGACCAGACGCAAATACAAAAAGTAGGAGAGCGGTGCAGGGAGGCCTGTGCCGCTCTCCTGTTTATTTGTGCCGGAACTGCTCCAGCGCGGCCTTTTCCAGCCGGGAGACCTGCGCCTGGCTGATGCCGATCTCCCGCGCCACCTCCATCTGGGTCTCGCCCTTGAGGTAGCGCAGCTCCATGATCCTCTTTTCGCGCGGGGTCAGCCCGGCCACGGTCTGCCGGAACTCCAACCCGCTGATCCAGCTGTCCTCGCTGTCCGGGTCGCGCACCTGATCGATGACATACATGGCATCGCCGCCATCGGTGTAAAGGGGCTCTTCCAGGCTGATGGGCTCCACCACTGATTCCAGCGCCGCGTTCACCTCCCGGCGGGAAAGTCCTGCCTGCCGGGCCACCTCGTCCACGGTGGGCTCCCGGCCCAGCTGCTTTTCCAGCGCTTCCCGGGCCTGCATGGCCTTGTAGGCGGCATCGCGCAGGCTGCGGCTGACCCGCAGGGCGTTGTTGTCCCGCAGGAAGCGCCGGATCTCCCCGATGATCATGGGCACGCCGTAGGTGGAAAAACGCACCGGCTGGGCCGGGTCAAAGTTGTCGATGGCTTTGATGAGCCCGATGCACCCCACCTGAAACAGGTCGTCCAGATTCTCCCCCCGCTGCGCGAACCGCTGCACCACGCTCAGGACAAGCCGCAGGTTGCCCTCGATCATGGCCTGCCGGGCGGCGGCATCGCCTGCCCGCGCCCGGGTGAGCAGCTGCCGCTTTTCCGCTTCGGAAAGCACCGGCAGCTGGGCCGTGTCCACCCCGCATAATTCCACTTTGTTGTACATCCCCCGAACCTCCGGTTACGTTGATACCGGAAGTATGGGGTAAGAGGGCAGGGAAGATACATGGGAATTGTTAGCAGCTACTCCCGCTCCAGCACCTCTTTCAGCTGACGGATGATCCGCTTTTCCAGCCGGGAGATGTAGCTTTGGCTGATGCCAAGGGCATCGGCAGCTTCCTTCTGGGTGTGCTCCACGCCGTCCACAAGGCCGAAGCGCAGCTCCATGATCTGCCGCTCCCGGGGGGCCAGCTGCTCCACGGAGCGCCGGAGGGTGGCTCGCTCGGCGGCCTGCTCCAATTGCAGGCCCACAAGGTTCTCGTCGCTGCCCAGCACGTCCGAGAGCAGCAGCTCGTTGCCGTCGCCGTCGGTGTTCAGGGGCTCGTCGATGCTGGCCTCCTGCCGCCGGTTGGAGCTTTTGCGCAGGTACATCAGGATCTCGTTGCCGATGCACCGGCTGGCGTAGGTGGCCAGCTTGATGTTCCGCGCGGGCGTAAAGGTGTTCACCGCTTTGATCAGTCCGATGGTGCCAATGGAGATCATGTCCTCCTGCGGCACACCGCTGTTCTCGTACTTTTTGGCAAGGTAGACCACCAGCCGCAGGTTGTGGGTGATGAGGTCATCGCGTGCGGCGGCATCCCCCGCCATCATCCGGATCAGCAGGGCCTTTTCCTGCTCCGGTGTCAGCGGCGGCGGCAGGCTGGGCCCGCCGTTGATGTAGTGGGCGGCGGAAGGGGCCAGCAGAAAGCAATAAAGACGGCAAAGAAGTGAAAGCAGATGATGCAAGGGCGGTTCCTCCTTTGTGAAGTCCTCGGTCACGCTTGGCGGTGACGGAGGGGGTGAATCATTTCCAACGTTTCCACCCCCACCAGCACTTCCCACCCATCAGGCGGCGGGGGGAGGTCGGCAAAGGCGGCATAGAGGTGCTCGGCCCTGCCCTGCCCGGCGGGGGAGCCGGTGCAGAACAGGCTGGCCGGGACGGCCGGCAGGATACAGTGCCCGGCCACGGTGGTGCAGGGAACAAGGCGCACTCCCAGCGCCGGGACGGGCAGGGGAGCGGCCCCGGCAAAGTGCTGCTCCAGATAAGTACCAAGGGCGGACGGCAGGCGGCCCTGCACGGCACCGAACCGCACCAGTACCACCGTCCGGCCCGAAAGCGGCTCCTGCACCGAAAAGCCGGTGTCGCAGAAGGCCCGGACATCCAGCGCTGTGTCTGCCACGGTGAGCCGGGCGGGGAATACCTGCCCGCCGCCCCGGCCCAGAAAGCGGAGCACCCCCTGCACAGCCAGCACCACCCCGCCCGCACCCGCCAGCAGTGCCCCCGGCGAAAGGGGCAGGTAGATGCAGCCGTTGTTGGTCTGTGCCCCGGGCAGAAGCAGCGCCCCCGCCAGCAGCAGATTCCCCGCCCAGAACCACCCCACAAGCCGGGCGAAGCATCGGCCCCCCGGCCAGCCGTAGGCAGCGGCCACCGTGAGGGCAGCGGTTGACACTTTATATAAGAGCGCGGCAGCGTCTGGTGCTTCCGGGGCCAGCAGGGCCAACGAGGAAGCTGCCCCCGCCGCCCCGCCCAACAGCAGCCGCCCGGCCCGGCACTCCACCCCGGCCAGCAGCCCCGCCGCCAGCAGGAACAGCAGCGTGAGCGCAAAATTCGTCAACAGCAGGACATCGAGGTAGATCACAGTCTTGATGGGCGGCACCTTCTTTCTGGTAGATATCAGTGTAGCAGAAGGTGGGGGAGAAAGAGGGCGAAGGAGAGGTTGTACAGAGGAGCGGCTGACCCGAAGCGATGCCGTAAAGTCTGTGGTCTATGGCAGGCTTCGCCTTTGTCCAACCTCTCAGTCGCGGGCTTTGCCGCGACAGCTCCCCTAGTAGGGGAGCCCTTGGCATACCGTCGCGTTTTCGGGGTCTGGCGCTTCGCTCCTGTTTGCACTGCTGGCGCAAAGTCTTTCCCTTGCGGCAGATGATGATTTTGGAGCCGAAGGCGAATCAATCGAAAAACGAATCTCCTGCCAAGGCCTCCCCTACTAGGGGAGGTGGCATCGAGCGTTAGCGATGATGACGGAGAGGTTGTATGGGAGGGGCAGCCTGATCTTTCGCTGCTGCTGTCCTTGCAGATGTGTAGGCTCCCCCCTCGGGGGAGCTGGCAAAGCCGCAAGGCTTTGACTGAGAGGGTTCTGCCCCTTTGAAAAACTTTTTTCACAAATTTCCAAAAAAGGCTTGCAAAAGGGAGCGAGAAGAGTTATAATATCTCTCGCAGTCAATTGTGCGCTGCGCAATTGCGTTTTGAAAGATGTGCCTCTTTAGCTCAGTCGGTTAGAGCACCTGACTGTTAATCAGGGTGTCGCCTGTTCGAGTCAGGCAAGAGGCGCCATTAGGCGGCGAGGGCAACTTCGCCGCTTGTTTTTTAACCGGGTGTTGTAACCAATCTGAGACTTTTTTCACAAAATCTTCAAAATTAATGATTTCTTAAAAAATGTCCTCTTGAAGATGCTGTCAGATTGTGGTATACTACACCCAAACCTTGGAACAGTTTTTAAACGTTCTGTGGTGATTGACTCAGATCAAAGGGTAGGCGCTCCCTTCTTTTGATAGCAGCGGACTTCTGCTTTGCCCTGGTTCTCCGCAGGGCAGGGCAAAGCAGAAGGCTATGCGCTGTTAAACCGGAGTGCAAAAAGAAAACCTTTTTCATTTGTCAGACCTACGGTCAAAACAACAGCAAACTGGGGCTTGTGCAAACAGACCGGGTGTGCTAGAATAAAAGCCGTAGTTTTGAAATAGACACAGTACATTGAAAAAGAGATCGTTTGCTTTTGGTTGTCGGTCTCTTGTAAAGGAAACATCGTATGCGTTATACCTATGTGCGGCAGCACGATTCTACGGACTGCGCGGCCGCTTCGCTCGCAATGGTGTGCCTCCATTACAAAAAGGAAATCACCATCACCCGCCTGCGGGATATGATGGGAACCGACATGAAAGGCACGAACCTCGTTGGCCTGCAGAAAGCAGCCAATGAGCTGGGCTTCAGCACGGCGGCTGTCCGTGTTGACCGCGAAAACTTTTTAAGCGATTTCACATTGCCCGCAATTGCGCAGGTCATTACCGACCAGGGCCTGACCCACTTTGTGGTCATCTTCAAAAAGACGACCATCAAGGAGGACGATGCCCGCCGCAAGCATGTGGTGCAGGAAGAAGAACGCAAGGCTGATGCAAGCAAAAAGTACAAATGCAAGGATTACGTCGTCATCGGCGACCCTGCAAATGAACTGAAAAAGATCAGCCTGGATGAGTTCTATAAAAACTTCACCGGCGTGCTGCTGCTGCTGAACCCCACAGCGGAGTTCAAGGGCGGCACCGGCAAGCATAAGGTGGAGGGCAAAGAGGAAGCCAAGGCAGCCCGCAACAACATGTTGAAGCGGTACATGGATCTGCTGCTTCCTCAAAAAAAGCTGTTTGCTTACGCTATTCTCAGTTCAGTGATCCTGACACTGATCGGCATCGTGTCCACCGTCTTTAATAAGGCGATCATGGATGAGGTGTTGCCTTATGGGCTGAAAAATCTGCTCATATCGCTCATTGTCGTGTTCAGTGTGGTCAACCTGACCAGCACGCTGCTCTCGACTGTGAGACAGTGGATCCTGATTTTCCTTTCCATTAAAATTGATATCCCGTTGATGCTGGGCTACTTCGAGCATGTGTACAAACTGCCGATGAAGTTCTTTGCATCCCGTAAGACCGGCGAGATCACCACCCGCTATTCCGATGCAGGCACCATCAAATCAGTGCTGACCAGCATTGCAATGAGCGTGGTCATGGATATTGTGATGGCCGTGGGTACAGGCTTTGTCCTGTTCCGGATGAACTCCTCGCTGTTCTCCATTACCCTGTTTACCACCGTTCTGAGCCTGCTGCTCGTCATCATCTTCAAGCAGCCCTACAAGCGGATCAATGAAGAGACGATGGTGCAGTCGGCCGTTCTGAACAGCCAGATGATCGAGAGCTTGCGCGGCATCGAGACCATCAAGTGCAACGCCTGCGAAGAGCGCGAGCTGGAAGCCCTTGAGCGTGAATACATCAAGAGCCTGAAGATCAGCCTGCGTTCCAGCAAGATCAGCACCGGCCAGAGCCTGATCTCCAGCGTGATCATGACCGTGTTGAACATGGTCACCACCTATGTGGGCATCACGCAGGTGCTGAATGGCCAGCTGACGCTGGGCGGCTATATGGCGTTCAGCACCCTTTCGGGCTACTTTACTTCTCCGGTGAGCGAGCTCATCAGCATGCAGATGTCCATTCAGGAGGCTTCCATTTCCATGAAGCGCCTGACGGAGATCATGGATTACGAATCCGAGCAGGACGATGACCGCGAGTACACCGAGATGGAGAGCATGGAGGGCGACATTGAGTTCAAGGATGTCACCTTCCGGTATGGCAACCGCACCCCGGCACTGGACCACATCTCCTTCACCATCCCGCAGGGGAAAAAGGTGGCGCTGGTTGGTTCCTCGGGTTCCGGCAAGTCCACCATCACCAAGCTCCTGCTCAAGTATTACGAGCCGGAGAGCGGCACCATCAGCGTGAATGGCGTTGATCTGGACGAGTACAGCAATGCATCCGTCCGCCGCTGCATTTCTTATGTCCCGCAGAACGTTGAGCTGTTCAGCAAGACGATCTTCGAGAATATCCGCATCTCCCGCCCCGAGGCTACCCTCGATCAGGTGCGGGAGGCGGCCAAGAAGGCCGACGCACACGAGTTCATCCGCAAGCTGCCGCTGCAGTATAACACCTATCTGGAGGAAGCCGGCAACGGCCTGTCCGGTGGTGAGAAGCAGCGCATTGCACTGGCCCGTGCGTTCCTGAAGGATTCGAGCCTTTACATCTTTGATGAATCGACCTCCAGCCTGGACTTTGGTACAGAGAATACCATCTTTGATATGATCTATAACCAGCTGGCTGACCGTTCGATGCTGATCGTGGCACACCGCCTTTCCACCATCCGTGACTGCGACCTGATTCTGGTCATGGATCACGGCCAGATCGTGGAGCGCGGTACCCATGACGAGCTGCTGGCAAAGCAGGGCAAATATTACGAGCTCTGGAACCTGCAGCAGGGCATCTTCCGCCGCAAAAAGGAAGAGCCTGTACCCGTTGCCCCCGCGGCAGTTGTTGAAGAAGACGACGATGGCGAGGCAATGACCTATTAAGTTGCAGCCGAGTGCGCACTCGGTTACATAAATGATCTTTGGATGGATGCGCAGCCGGAAAAAGATCGCCAAAATAAGTTTTTTTCATTCATTTGAAGGGAGTAATTCATTATGATGATGCCTGCAAACTACTCTGTTATCGCAGAGAACGAAATGACCTACGTCAACGGTGGCGCTAGCTTTATCGACGCTATCGGCGCTGTTACCGCTCCTATCTGGACTCTGGACAACGTTAAGACCTTCAACACCAACATCGTGACTCTGGTTGGCAACACCTTCCTGCAGTCCACCATTGACCGCACCATCGGTGTCCTGTTCAGCGGCAACACCACCTGGAAGGAAGTCGGCAACATCGGCAAGAACCTGTTCGGCACCAATGTTAAGGGCAACCCGATCGAGAAGAACAACTTTGGTGACTATGCTATGAACGCTCTGGGCATTGCTGCTGCTGTCTACAACCTGGGCGTGGCTCCCACCAAGAACTACGTCAAGGAGAACGCCGTAACTTTCACCAAGTAAGTTAAGGCTACTGTCTAATCAGATCTAATCTGAAATTATGAAGCGTTGAGGAAACTGCACCGCCCTACTTGTTAGCGCGGGGCAGACAACAATGCCTCGTTATGGTGTGCCAGGAGGCGTGTGCCTCCTGGCACACCTTATTTTTATGTTGCTTATCGCGTTGCGGTAGGCAATTGTGTGTGGGAAAAATCCGGCCTGCGGGGGTCAAACCTCTCAGCCGTCGCTATCGCTCGGCAGCTCCCCTAGTAGGGGAGCCCTTGGCATGGCACTGCGTTTTCGAGAGTGAGCGCTTCGCTACTGCCTGCCCTGCTGGCGCAAGGCAAAATGAGGTGTCGCTTATGTCCATCACCAACCTGCCCTATGACCCGCGGATGCGTGAACGTGTGCAGGAACTGCGTCATAAAATGACACCCATGGAGAAAAAGCTGTGGTATTCGTTTTTGCGCACATATCCAGTGAAAATGTACAAACAAAGGCCAATTCGTACATTTGTGGCGGATTTTTATTGCCCTTTGGCAAGATTGGTTATTGAACTTGACGGCTCACAGCATTATACTGAACAGGGAATGCAATATGATATGGAACGCAGTGCTGTGTTTGAACAGTACGGCGTGCAGGTGTTGCGTTTCCGAAATCAGGATGTGAGTACACATTTTGAAATGGTGTGTGAGCAAATTCACGAAGCTGTTGTGAAACGTTTAGAGGAATTGGAGCGGGGCAAGGAGGGTTGAACCTTCCGGTTTGTACTGTGGTCGGCTTTGCTGATGTTTTGCCTTGCGGCAGAAGATGCCTTTGGAGCCGCAGGCGATTTTTGCGAAAAATGAATCTTCTGCCAAGGCCTCCCCTATTAGGGGAGGTGGCATCAAGCGAAGCGATGATGACGGAGAGGTTTGATCTTCAGATGCCGTATTCCTGAATTGCCATTTTCCCCCAGACAATTGCTTATTGCAAACAAAAAAGAAACAGGTGGACAATATTATGAGAGAGATCCAAGTTGCAGAAAACAAGACCCTGAAGCTGACCAACGTTCTGGCACGCAAGATTGATGCCAGCGAGCTGGGCAACCTGGGCGTGATCCTGACCCAGATGCAGAACTTTATCAAGAGCCACAGCGCCATGCCGGTTGGCCCTGTGATCCAGTGCGTCAAGTTTACCTCCGGCCCCAACCCGGAGCCGCAGATCTATTTTATGATGCAGGTCAACCAGCTCATCCCCCGCTTGGAGCCGGGCTACGAGCAGGACGCTGTGCTGCGGGTGAAGGGCTGCCTGTACGCCCACTTCACCGGCCCCATGGACCACAGCAGCCTTGCCAGCCAGAAGCTGAACATCTATGCCTACGAGCACGAGATCGAGCTGACCGGCACCGCCTACAGCATCTACGTCAATCAGGACAGCGAAAACGGTGTCATGGACGTTTTTATGGAGACGAAGTAATATGACCACTCGCATTCAGAATCTTTCCGACCTGCAGGACCGCCGCATTATGATGGAGAAGAAGCTGCCGGCCTTTGGCTACGCGCTCATTCTTCTGGTGGCTTTCCTCATGGTGTTTCTGGTGATCTGGAGCACCCAGAACAAGCGCACCTACGTCAGCCAGTCCACTGGATCAGTGCAGGCGGCCAACAAGACCTATATCATGTCCAGTTACTCCGGCTCCATCACCGAGCTGAACATCTCGGAGGGCAGCTATGTCACCGAGGGCGACCTCATTGCCCACATCAAGAGCACCGATCTGGACATCCAGCAGGACAGCTACCAGAAGCAGCTGGACATCTACAAAAAGCAGAAGAGCCAGTACGAAAAGCTGCTCAAGTCCATTCAGGACGACAAGAACTACTTCAGCGAGACCGACATCGATGATCAGCCCTATTACTACCAGTACGAGAGCTACAAGAGCCAGGTCAGCCAGAAGGCGTTTGATGCTTCGCCCTATCAGGCCGCCGGTTACACCGACGAGCAGATCAAGACCATGATGGAGCAGAACCAGAGCGAGGTGGAGAGCCTGTACTACTCCACCCTGCAGTCCATTTCTGCCAACCTGACCAGCGTGCAGGCCAACATTGACAACATCGAGGCCCAGCTGGATGCCCTGAACACCGGCGCAAACGATTACTACATCTACGCTCCCACTTCCGGTGTCATCCACATGGACACCCCCTACAAGGTGGGTATGGTGCTCAGCGCAGGCTCCGCTCTGGCCACCGTGGCCAGCGAGAACAGCGACCTTGAGATCGTGGCGGCTGTCACCGTCAACGACCGGCCGCTGATCAACGTGGGCGACCCCTGCAAGATCGCCATCACCGGCCTGTCGGAGTATTCCTACGGCACCCTGACCGGCACTGTTACCTCCATCGACAGTGACGTGACCTCCAGCAACAACGGGTCCTACTACAAGATGACCATCAAGCCGGACAACACCTATGTCGTGAGCACCAGCGGCGACAAGGTGGATCTTTCCAACGGCATGAGCGTCACCGCCCGTGTGGAGTACGATGAACTGACTTACTTTGACTATGTGATGGAGGCCCTGGGCGTGCTGTTCCGCTAAGCGCCCGCCGATTCCACGCCCAAGAGGTACGAAAGAATGAAACTGAACCCGAAACAGCTGGCCGCCAGCGCGGCTCTGCTGGGTGTGCTGGCCTGTGCCGCCGCCCTGCCTGCGTCGGCTGCCGGCCCTGTTACCACGCCGCTGGCCCTCACGCTGCCCAAGGTGAGCTTTCCCTGGGATAAAGTTACCGCCGAGAGCATTGAGACCGGCAGCTACGATGCCGCCCCGCTGGCGGGCACGGCCCAGCAGCTCTCCCCGGTGACCACCCCCGCCAATGCCGCCAGCAAGAACGGTGTGACCTATGTCTCTGATAACCCCAATGTTGTCTCGGTGGACAGTGAGGGCGTGGCGCAGGCTGTGGGCCTGGGTACGGCCAACATCACCGCCACCTGCGGCGGGGTGAGCTGCACCTATACCATCACTCCCCAGCCGGATGCCAGCATGATCGCCACCGAAATGGATATCACCCTTGCATCCAGCACCATTGCCGTGGGCGAGACCACCAGCCTTTCGCTGGCAGTGCTGCCCACCTCGGCGGCCAACTATATCAACGTCAGCCTGAGCTCTTCCAATGAGAAGGTGGCCACTGTCAACAACTTTGGCAAGGTGACCGGCGTTGCCCCCGGCAAGGCCACCATCACCGCCACGGACGGCAACGTGAGCTGCACGGCCACCGTTACGGTGGTTGCGGCCAACACCAGCACCGTCTCCAGCCAGTCCATCTCCCTGAACACCAACTATGTGGTGCTCAAGCCGGGCTCCTCCAAGACCATCACCGGCAAGGTGTCGCCGGCCTCCGCCAGCCAGAGCCTGACCTTCAAGAGCCAGGACAAGAGCATCGCCACCGTCAGCGGTTCCGGTGTCATCACCGGCGTTGCCACGGGTGCCACCTCCGTGGTGGTCTCCAACGGCACCGCCTCCACCTCGGTCACGGTCATCGTCAACCGCACCGCATCCACCTCCGGCAGTAGCAGCGATACCAGCGGTGAGGGCACCGAGGACAACGTCACCACCGATGCCACCGTGGCCGCCATCCAGAACGCCGCAGGGGAGGAAGTGTCCCTCTATCAGAGCGACGTGCCCGCCATTACCGGCGAGATCCTGAGTGCCCTGCGCACCACAGGCCGCAGCCTGATCGTGCTGGGCGAGGATTATACCCTGCGGATCGATGGCACCAGCATCAAGAGCACCCAGGGCGGGTTCAGCACCGCCCTGACCTTTGCCCCCGATGAAAACGGCCTGAGCTTCCAGCTGGGCGAAAGCGGCGCGCTGCCCTGCGTGGTGCAGATCACCCTGACCGGTGAGAACGCCGCTTACAGCCGCCTGTATCTGCACAACACTGCCAGTGAAAAGTGGCAGTTCCTGAACAGCTACAAGGATGGCACCATCACCGCCGATACGGCTGGCAGCTACCTGCTGACCAACCAGAATCTGCGCTTCACCAATATCAACTGGACCTTCTTCATCGCCGCCGGTGCGCTGACCGTGGTCTGCCTGATCGTGTATATCGCCGTCAAGAAACGGTATTGGTTCTGGTAAGTATAACTGTGTATCATAAAACCTCCCGCTCATTCGAGTGGGAGGTTTTGTGTTTATCGGAAGTTCTTGACAATCAAAATACAATGTGATATGATTTTGATATCAGAAAGAAACTTCCAAACCCTGTAAAGGAGGGACTTTTTATGGAAGAGAAGATCTTACAGACCAAGAAGAACGGCATGACCATGCTGCTGCTGACCCTGCTGGGCTATGTAGCATCCATTGCTCTGTTCATTTGCAGCATCACCCTGCTGGATGCAGACCGGATGCTTCTGGGCGTGCCGCTGCTGATTTTGTCCATTGCGTATTGGATCACAGGTATTTTCCTGTTCTGCGGCCTTAAAGTGCTAAAGCCGCAGGAGGCGCTGGTGCTTACCCTGTTCGGCGATTACATCGGCACCCTGAAGGGACAGGGCTTTTACTGGGTAAACCCCTTCTGCACCGCCGTCAACCCCGCCGCCGGTACCCGCCTGAGCCAGAGCGGAGATGTGAACAGCAAGGAAAACAGCGTGGCTGCACTGTTTGGCAATAACGGCCAGAATGCTCAGATGAGCGTCGAGTCCATGAGCAAAAAAATCTCGCTCAAGATGATGACCCTGAACAACTCCCGCCAGAAGATCAACGATTGTCTGGGCAACCCGGTGGAGATCGGCATTGCAGTCATCTGGCGCGTGACCGATACCGCCAAGGCTGTGTTCAACGTGGACAACTACAAGGAATATCTCTCCCTGCAGTGTGACAGCGCCCTGCGCAACGTGGTGCGGGTGTACCCCTATGATGTTTCTCCCAACGTGGATACCACCGGCGACGGCGTAGCCGACGAGGGCAGCCTGCGCGGCTCCTCGGAGGTGGTGGCTGCCCGCATCCGGGACGAGATCCAGAAGAACGTGGCCGAGGCCGGTATCGAGGTGGTGGAAGCCCGCATCACTTATCTGGCCTACGCCCCCGAGATCGCAGCGGTCATGCTGCAGCGCCAGCAGGCAAGCGCCATCATTGATGCCCGTAAGATGATTGTGGACGGTGCCGTGGGTATGGTGGAGATGGCGCTGGATCGCCTGAGTGAGAACAAAGTGGTGGAACTGGACGATGAGCGCAAAGCGGCAATGGTCTCCAACCTGCTGGTGGTGCTCTGCGGCAACCGTGACGCGCAGCCCATTGTGAACAGCGGCAGCTTGTACTGATGGCAGAGCCGAAAAAGCAGATCCCCCTGCGCCTGAATGCGAAGCTCTACGATGCCCTTGCCGCGTGGGCTGAGGATGACTTCCGCTCGGTGAACGGGCAGATCGAGTATCTGCTCACCGAGTGTGTGCGTCAGCGCAAAAAGAACGGCAAGTACGTCTCTGACCAGATCGACGTGCCGCCCGAACTGGATATCAAGTAAAAATAAATGGCTCGACGTTCTGTATAGCGTCGAGCCATTTTTGCAGAGGATCAAATTTGAAGGGAAAACTTGTCCCCGCTGCCAAGGGCTCCCCTACTAGGGGAGCTGGCGAGCGTATGCGAGACTGAGAGGTTTAATTCGTATGCTCGCTCCACCCGCTGGAGGTGATCACTTCGCCATCGGTGGTGCACCAGAGGGCTTCCACACCGTCCAGCGATTCCACGAGCTGCTTGCCCTCTTCCAGAGGCAGGCAGAACAAGCCGGTGGTCAGGCAGTCGGCCACACCGGAGTCCGGAGCCAGCACGCTCACGCCGTCAAAGTAGGCGGCGGGCCAGAGGGTGGCCGGGTCGATGAGGTGGTGGTAGCGCACACCGTCCACAACGTAGTAGCGCTGGTAGTCGCCGCTGGTCACAAGGGAAAGGTCGCTCATCTTGACGGCGGCTACAGTGGAGCTGCCGTTGGTGTAGACCTCGGAGGAGTTCCACGGGTTTTCCACGCCGCCTACCCACTGGGAGCCGTCCGGCTTGGTGCCGATGGCCCGCAGGTTGCCGCCCACGCTGATGAGGGCACTGGTCAGGCCCCGGGCTTCGGCGGCCTGTGCGGCCTGCTCCACGGCGTAGCCCTTGCCCACGCTGCCCACGTCCAGCGACATGGCCGGGTCGGCCAGATAGACCGTTTTGGTATCTTCATCAATGATGAGGTTGGCGATATCGCAGTGCTGTGCGGCGGCATCCAACTCTTCCTGCGTGGGCAGCTGGTTGTTGCTGTCGTTGTCATCAGCCAGTGCGGCCTCGCGGTAGTTGTGCCAGATGTTCAGCACACTGCCCAGCGCAATGTTCAGCTTGCCGCCGGTGGTGTCGTACATGGTCTGGGCCAGCTCCAGCATCCCGAGGATCTTGTCATCCACCGTCACCGGGGCAATGCCCGCATTGTCGTTGATGGTCTTGATGTTGGTCACGCCATCGTAATCATTATAAATGTCGTAGAGCTGGTTGTACTCCACAAGGTCGGCGTGGAGCGCGTCCATCTGGGCGGTGAACTCTTCCTCGCTGTCGCAATAGGCGATGACCTGCGTCACGGTGTCGAACACATCATAGAACACGGTGGAGTAGCGCTGCGGGCCATCAGCGGCGCTGGAGGCGGTGGAGCCGGAGGTGCTGCCGCAGCCAGCCAGCAGGCTCAGGCTGAGCGCAGCCGCCAGCAGGGCGGAAGAAATACGCTTGGTCATCATGCTTTGGCGGTCTCCTTTGCGGCGGTAAAGGCGGTGTGCTCTTCCTGCAGATGTGCCAGCAGGTCACCGAACACCCAGCTCTTGCTGGTGGGGGTCACAACGGCCTTGAGGGGGATGTTTACCTGTGCCTGCTTCATCAGGTCGAGCAGGGTGTCCACATCCTTATCCTTGAAGTTGGCCAGCACCAGCGCCGGGGGATAAGCACCCGGCTCCAGCACCAGGGTGCGGGTGGTTTTGACTTCCACCTCGCCCAGCAGCTGGGCCACGGTCCTGCCTGCATCGGCGGGGGAGACCAGCTGCAGCTTCATCCCGAAAGCGGGGGCCATTCCCTCCAGAATGCCCCGGTCGGCGGCAGAAAGGTTCCAGCCCAGCGCCAGCGGGATGCCGGCATTCTGGTTGCGTGCAATATGAGCTTTCATAGAAATACCTCGTTTCAAGGGTGAACTCAAAATACACCATAGTATACCATATTTGATGACAAAAGAAAACAACCCCCTCAGTCACGCTGCCGCGTGCCGAGAGGGTCGTTCCATTCTCAGTTCATCTTCTTGCCAAAAAACTCGACTTCTTTGGTGATAAAGCCCATCAGTTCATCGAACTGGTCGGGGGTCAGGCTCTGGGCACCATCGCACTTGGCCTTGGCGGGGTTGTTGTGCACCTCGATCATCAGGCCGTCGGCACCGGCGGCCACAGCGGCCTTGGCCAGCTGAGGCACCATCCAGGCGTGGCCGCAGGCGTGGCTGGGGTCCACCACCACGGGCAGGTGGGTCATTTTGTGGAGCATGACCACACCGGCCAGGTCCAGGGTGTTGCGCATACTGGTCTCAAAGGTGCGAATGCCGCGCTCACAGAGGATAACGTTCTCGTTGCCCTCGGCCATGATGTACTCGGCGCTCATCACAAATTCTTCCAGCGTGTTGGCCAGGCCGCGTTTGAGCAGCACAGGCTTTTTCTGGCGGCCCACGGCCTTGAGCAGCTCAAAGTTCTGCATATTGCGGGCACCCACCTGGATGAGGTCTACATTCTCGAACAGGGGCAGGTGCTCGGTGTTCATGATCTCGGTGACGATGGGGGAGCCGGTGGCGCGGCGGGCCAGCTTGAGCAGGTCCAGGCCCTCGCTCCGCATTCCCTGGAAGGAGTAGGGGGAGGTGCGGGGCTTGAATGCGCCGCCGCGCAGCAAGGAAGCGCCGGCATCCTTGACGCGCTGGGCACAGTAGGTGATCTGCTCCTCGCTCTCGATGCTGCAGGGGCCTGCGATGACGGCGAAGTTGCCGCCGCCGATCTTCACGCCGTTGACATCGATCACGCTGTCGTCGGGGTGGAACTTGCGGTTGGCCTTTTTGTAAGGCTCAGACACGCGGCGGCAGGTCTCGACCACAGGGTTGGCCAGCACCCAGCTCTCGGCAATGGCCTTGGTGTCGCCGATCAGGCCCAGAATGTGGGTGTCGCTGCCCTTGGAGTCGTTGATCTGCAGCCCCATATCCTGCAGCTCGTGGCAGAACTCGCGGACCTGTGCGTCAGGGGCATCCTGTTTCAGTACAATGATCATGGTGGTCGTCTCCTTATCCTTCTCACACAAACGGCACAGGAGACCGGCTCCATTGCCGTGATTTATTTTCGTGAAGTTCAGTTTCCTGAAGCATGGGCCTATGATAACACTTCAGGGAACTGAAGTCAAGAGAAATTTTGAAATTTAGGAAAGAAAGTGGTAGAATAAAAGCAGCCTGAGAGGGCAAGGAGTTTACAAGGAGCGATCATCAATGGGAAAAGAAGCAAAAACGAATGCCATGCGCATCCTGGAACGGGCCAAGGTGCCCTATACAGCCCACGAATATGCCCACGAAGAGGGCGTGGCGGTGGACGGTGTGACCGTGGCCGCCAGCATGGGGGAGGACCCGGCCTGCGTATATAAGACGCTGGTGACCCAGGGCAGCAGTAAAAACTACTTTGTGTTCGTCATTCCGGTGGCGGCAGAGCTTGACCTGAAGGCCGCTGCCCGCAGCGTGGGCGAAAAAAGCGTAGCCATGATCCATGTGGCCGATATCAATAAGGTCACCGGCTATGTGCGCGGCGGCTGCAGCCCGGTGGGTATGAAAAAGCAGTACACCACCGTGTTTGATGAAAGCGTGCTGGCTCAGGAAAAGGTCTATGTCTCCGGCGGCCGCATTGGTACGCAGGTGTGCTGCGCACCCGCCGACCTCATTCGGGCAGCAAGGGCAACAACAGCGAAGATCATCTTCTAAGGGGAAACCTGCCTTACTGCCGGGGAGATAAAACTTGCTTTATTATATTCTCTAAAAAAGTCATACTTAAAAAGAAATGCGGTGTCGAAACTGCACAAAACTTTTGAAAGTTTTTTGACGCGGGAGAACACAAGGGAGAAATTGCCCCAAGGGCCTTTGCAAAGTGGAATTTTTGCCGTAAACTGTATGTAGTACAGGGACGGTACCCCGGCGGATGCCGGGTGCCGCCTGAAAAAGCGCAGAGCAAAAGGGGAACTTCAAAGATGAAGATGCTGTCGGGCTTCACAGAACAGAACACCATTCGTGCTGTTCAGGGGCATCGTGCAGCTTTGTGCAAAGCGCTGGGAGAGCATACGCAGAAATAAAGGCCGTGGTGCAGGTGTACCACAGCTTTTTTTTGTTTTGCAGACGGAGAAAGAGAGGTTCGGATATGATTCGGAAAGTTGCAGTGATCATGGGCTCGGACAGTGATTGGCCGGTGGTAAAGGGGGCCTGTGCCCAGCTGAAGGCGCTGGACATCCCCTTTGAGGCACACATCCTTTCGGCCCACCGCACCCCTGCCGAGGCCGCGGATTTTGCCAAAAATGCCCGGGCCAACGGCTTTGGTGTGATCCTGTGCGCGGCGGGCATGGCGGCCCATCTGGCCGGTGCCTTTGCCGCCAACACCACCCTGCCTGTCATCGGCATCCCGATGAAGGGCGGCGCGATGGACGGTCTGGACGCGCTGCTGGCCACGGTCCAGATGCCCAGCGGCATCCCGGTGGCTACCGTGGCCCTGAACGGGGCCAAGAACGCCGCCTGGCTGGCCGCCGAGATCCTGGCCCTGAGCGATGACACATTGGCCGGGAAGCTGGAGGCCGAGCGGGTGAGCATGGCACAGCAGATCGCAGCTAAGGAAGAAAAGCTGCAGAACGAACTGAAAGAGTTGTAAGGAGAACCAATGTCTGATTTTGCATATCCGCTGCACGAGGAATGCGGCGTTTTTGGCATTTACGACCGGGCGGGCACCGAGGACGTGGCCGCTGCCGCCTATTCTGCCCTGTATGCGCTGCAGCACCGCGGGCAGGAGAGCTGCGGCATTGCGGTCAACGATGACGGTGTCATCCAGGGCCACCGCGACCTCGGCCTGGTGAACGAGGTGTTCACCCCCGCCGTGCTGGGCAGTCTTTCCACCCCCACGGCCCACATGGCAACGGGCCATGTCCGCTATGCCACGGCCGGCAGCCGGGTGCGGGCCAACGCCCAGCCCATGATCGTCCGGCATGGCCGGGGCACCATGGCCCTGTGCCACAACGGCAACCTGACCAATGCCCTGGAGCTGCGCCGTCAGCTGGAGAACGAGGGTGCCATCTTCCACGGCTCCTCCGATACCGAGGTCATCTGCTACCTCATCACCCGCAACCGCCTGCGGATGGGCAGTATTGAGACCGCCATCAGCAAGACGATGGATGTGCTGGAGGGTGCATACAGTCTGGTGATCATGTCCGCCACCAAGCTCATCGCGGTCCGGGACCCCCGGGGCTACCGCCCCCTGTGCATCGGCACCCTGCCCGGCGGCGGCTACGTCTTTGCCAGCGAGAGCTGTGCGCTGGATGCTGCGGGCGCGACCCTGCTGCGGGACGTGGAGCCCGGCGAGATCGTCATTGCCGACACCAAGACCGGTGAGCTGCGGAGCATCAAGGATCACTGCGGCCGCCCGGACACCCAGATGTGCGTGTTCGAGTTCATCTATTTCTCCCGCCCGGACAGCATCATTGAGGGCAGCTCGGTGCACGAGGCCCGCAAGCAGGCAGGCCGGTTCCTGGCACAGGAGCACCCCGTGGAGGCCGATGTGGTCATCGGCGTGCCGGATTCCGGTCTGGATGCGGCGCTCGGCTACTCGCAGGAGAGCGGCATCCCCTACGGCATCGGCTTCATCAAGAATAAATACATCGGCCGCACCTTTATCCAGGGCAGCCAGAAGCAGCGCGAAAACAGCGTGCGCATCAAGCTGAACGTGGTGTCCAGCACCGTCAAGGGCAAGCGGGTGGTGCTGGTGGATGACTCCATCGTGCGCGGCACCACCTCCGCCCGCATCATCAAGCTGCTGCGGGATGCCGGTGCAAAGGAAGTCCACTTCCGGGTCTCGGCCCCCCCGTTCAAATACCCCTGCTACTTTGGCACCGACATCCCCGACCAGAAGCTGCTGGTGGCCACGGGCCGCAATGTGGAGCAGATCAATGAGATCATCGGGGCCGACACCCTGGGCTACTTGTCCACCGAGCATGTGGTGCAGCTGGCCAAGAACGCAAAATGCGGTTTCTGTACCGCCTGCTTTACCGGCGAGTATGCCGTGAAGCCGGAGGAGGTGCTTTCCACCGATATCCATGAACGCCACCTGAATGACCGTCCCAAAAACGAGAAAAAGTTAGGAGAGTAAGAAGATGGAAAAGAGCTATTCTGAGAGTTACGCAGCTGCCGGTGTGGATATCACCGCCGGTTACCGCTCCGTTGAACTGATGAAGCAGTATGTTGCCCGCACCATGAACGAGCACTGCATTGGCGGCCTGGGCGGCTTTGGCGGCCTGTTTGAGCTGGACTGCACCGGTTACAAGCACCCTGTTCTGATCTCCGGCACGGACGGCGTGGGCACCAAGCTGAAGATCGCCATGATCATGGACAAGCACGACACCATTGGCATCGACTGCGTTGCCATGTGCGTCAACGATGTGATCTGCGCCGGTGCAAAGCCGCTGGTGTTCCTGGATTACATCGCCTGCGGCCGCAACATCCCTGAGAAGATCGCCGAGATCGTCAAGGGCGTGGCCGAGGGCTGCGTGCAGGCTGATTGCTCTCTGGTGGGTGGTGAGACTGCCGAGCACCCGGGCATGATGCCGGAGGATGAGTACGATCTGGCCGGTTTCACTGTGGGCGTTGTGGACAAGGAAAAGATCCTGAGCAACGAGACCATGCAGGCTGGCGATGTCATCCTCGCTCTGCCCTCCACCGGTGTTCATTCCAACGGTTTCTCGCTGGTGCGCAAGATCTTTGATATTGACAACGATCCCGATGTTCTGCACACCACCCCCGCCGAGCTGGGCGGCAAGACCCTGGGCGATGCCCTGCTGGCTCCCACCAAGATCTACGTCAAGCCGGTGCTGAAGGTGCTGGAAGAGGTGGATGTCAAGGGCATCTCCCACATCACCGGCGGCGGCTTCTATGAGAACATCCCCCGCAGCCTGAAAAAGGGCTGCTGCGCCCGCATCAAGAAGGAAGATGTCCGCATTCCTGCCCTCTTCCACCTGATGCAGGAGACCGGCCACATCTCCGAGCACGACATGTTCAATACCTTCAACATGGGCGTTGGCATGGTGCTCACCGTTCCTGCCGCACAGGCCGACAAGGCGCTGGAGATCCTCCACGCCAACGGCGAGCCCGAGGCTTACAAGCTGGGTGTCATCGCTGAAGGGGACGGTGTGGAACTGTGCTGAACGTAGCTGTGTTGGTTTCCGGCGGCGGCACCAATCTGCAGGCCCTGCTGGACAGCGAAGCCCGGGGCGAGAACCCCAACGGGAAGATCACGCTGGTCGTGGCCTCCAAGCCCGGTGTCTACGCGCTGGAGCGGGCCGCAAAGGCCGGTGTGGAGGGCGTTGTGGTCCGCCGCAAGGATTACGAGAACAGTGAGGCCTTTGATGCGGCCCTGCTGGAAACGCTGAAAAGCCACAACATCGATCTGGTGGTGCTGGCCGGGTTCCTTTCCGTGCTGGGCCCCAGTGTCATTGAAGCCTATCCCCGCCGCATCCTGAATGTTCACCCGGCGCTCATCCCGTCCTTCTGCGGGCCCGGCATGTACGGCCTGCGCCCCCATCAAGCTGCTCTGGCCCGGGGCTGCAAGGTGACCGGTGCCACCGTGCACTTTGTCAACGAGGAGTGCGACGGCGGCCCCATCCTGCTGCAGAAGGCAGTGGAGATCCTGCCCGGCGACACCCCCGAGGTGCTGCAGAAGCGGGTGATGGAACAGGCCGAGTGGAAGCTGCTGCCCAAGGCAGTTGCCATGGTGTGCAGCGGCGAAGTGGAGTAAAAACTCCTTCCGTCACGCCTGACGGCGTGCCACCTCCCTCAAGGAGGGAGGCTTGAGGCTCCCTCTCCGAGGGGGCTGTCGCCGCAGGCGACTGGGGGAGTTCCGTAATAGGAGAATTTGACATGGAAAAGATCAACCTGAACGATTATCTGGCCTCCAACGAGTACCCCGGCCGCGGCATTGCAGTGGCAATGGCCCCCGATGGCCGTCAGATGTTCATCGGCTACTTTATCATGGGCCGCAGTGAGAACAGCCGCAACCGCGTGTTTGACCCCGTGCCCGAGCGCGGCGGCATCTGCACCATGGCTGCAGACCCCGACAAGCTGGAGGACCCCAGCCTTATCATCTATAACCCCGTGCTGACCCTGGGAAAGACCCATATCGTGACCAACGGCGACCAGACCGATACCATTTTTGACCTGATGAGTCAGGGCAAGAGCTTTGCCGATGCCCTGCGCACCCGCACCTTTGAGCCGGACGGCCCCAACTACACCCCCCGCATCTCCGCTGTGGTGTACGCTGATGGCAGCTACCAGATGAGCATCCTGAAATCTGCCGACGGCAACGGCGACAGCGTCCAGCGCTATTTCTTTGATTACCCCCAGC
>ERZ839947.1373-NODE-1373-length-23375-cov-14.830789_pt1 | contig 23375 bp, 17 predicted proteins | sample MGYA00519908_ERZ839947 | MGnify/ENA primary metagenome ERZ839947 (study PRJEB31850, sample SAMEA3708857) | human gut metagenome | biome: human gut; feature: human-associated habitat; material: faeces | place: China | collected 2014 ... | reverse complement strand
AATGCTTCAGAAGTCAGACCTCTGACAAGGCAGGAATTCCGCTGGCTGATGGAAGGACTTTCCATTGACCAGCCGAAAGCGATACAGCCTGCGAAAGGCAGGGATTTCTGATTTGTGCAATATGTAGACGAAAATGCGGTATCAACAATTCATTAATCATTGATAACCGCACTCACTAAAAACATTCCACGATAAAAGCATATTTTTTTACTAATATCATTTTTAAACCAACTATTCCAATTCTAATAGGAATCGCTTCCGACAATTACACTTCCAAGCACCTCAACCTGACAGCGCCGGCAAAGTTCTACAGCCTCCCTGATCTGATTTCTTTCAGATTTCATCAACTGCTCTACAAAGACTGCACTATCTGCACTCTCTAATTGTTTCAGTACTTCCGTATTATCAGAGACCAGACTATCTGTACTGGTTACATTCATTCCAAGTTCTCTTAATTTCTCCACAAGACTATCTGCCTGTTTCTTCAAATTCTGGTCACTTTCTGAACACGCAACCAAAAGATTTCGCTTGTCCTTCTGTCCTGCAAGCATTGCTACTTCATGACTGATACGTGTTAATAAAAGTTCATTATTCTCACTCTTCTTATCATGCGCAAACCAGGAATCAATCCATCGATCAATAATATTACGCTTTCCATTCTCATTGCTTCCAAGCACAGTTCCAAATACCGGAAGATTCGTAATTATCTTCACTTCATCTACATCTTTCACTGTCTGTGTCATAATGTAAACAACTGCATACCAACATACTGCAAGGAACATACCTGCAAGAAGTCCGATCAAAATATACTTCATGCTAATGTACTGTACATTAGCTGTTATTTCCGCCGTTTCATCTGTATTTTCTTTTGACGTGGTCTTATCTTCAATACCTTTTACAAGCAGATTGTAATATGTCATCTGCTTCTCCGAAAGCCCTGAAGAAATATTTTTCAATGCAGTATATGCGTCATTTACTGCATTGACCACATCTGACTTCTGCATATTGAGATTGCTATCACTGGATATATAATACTGCTCCGAAATAGCATTTACTGTATAATTTCCAAATATCTGCTGTAATTGCTCTGTATATTCCTGCACCCGTTTCTTCACAATTTCTGCAACCTGCTCACACTGTTCCTCGCTGCCCGCATAAATCTGAATGCTCAGAATGCCAGAGTTTTTGTCTTTCTGAAGCTTTATAATATCACTATTCTGTCCATTCTCCGTGTCAGTAACTGATATCAATTCCCGGACTGATGTATTTGCGTATTCTTCTCCAAATACCTGTATGATTGCTGTACAAGTATCTTCATCTAATAATGCATTCTCATACATGGTAAAGATATTAGAAAGTTCTTCATCTGACTGGTCTTTCTTAAACTGATAATTCAGCATTACCGTTGGAATCTCATTTGGATTCAGCTGCATCAACACTGACTTTTCAAGATATTCTTCATTTTCCTGATATAATTGCGAATTATACTCATACATGGAATATACACGTTCTACCTGTTCCAGCTCATACGCTGTCAATTCCTCTTTTGCATTTTCAATCTGCTTTTCTATATCCACTTCTTCTTCAGCTGCGCTTACAGATGCCACTACTGACATACTTTTTTTTACCGAATATAGATTCGCAGCAACTGCCACAATCAGCATCACAACAATAATGCTACGCCACTTACGTAATATATAGTGCAGCAATGTCATTAAATCAATCTGTACTTCTTCCTCGTTCATGATAATCCTCTCATCCTTTGATTTTGCCATTATGCGCTATTATAGCATAGAACCATGTCTGTGCAAAGCATCAATTTTATCTTGTGATATCAATTTAAATTTGAGTTTAACCGCCACACTGCCAATCTGCCATACCAGCTTATGCAAATTACAATTTTTATATCAAAAAAATGCTTAAGAAACACTTATTTTTATATCAGTACATTTCTCACACAACTCATACGCAGTTGAAAAGTACGGCTTTGAAGCCCATTTATCAGCATCTCCAACAATATACAGATTGTTTTTTGCTCTAGTCACTGCCACATTAAGTATATTTGGTCTGCCGCATGCCCATTCTACTGCTCCATTTTCTTTTTCTCCAGAATCCACTCCAAGACATATGATTACAGTATCTGCTTCCTTTCCCTGAAATGTATGAATTGTGCCAATATTATCTCTTATCCAATCTTTTATATTTTGTTTGCATTCAACATCGTTGCTTTCACAAATATTATGATACAAGAAATCGTTATCCCTATAATAGCTAGCCAGTCCTGCTTTCACATTTCTAAACGGGCTGATAATAAATAAGGAAGGAATTTCTGACTTGCCATTCTTATTCCAGCTGGCAATAAACTCGTTCTTTATTATTGGCAAAATACGTTTCGCCTGCTCCAATACAAAATGTTTATTCTGTGACTGCCCTTTAACATCAATCCACGCACATACAGACTCTTCTCGATCGACTGTATTATATATCATCGTCTCGTTATACGCGATAATATTCGCAATGTCAAATATTCTTTTCTGGCATCTTCCATGTACCAGCAATGGTGATCCCACATAAAAATTAGTTCCATCTAATTCCCGGATTCCTATATAGTTGTTAGCTGCATCTGCAAGACTTTGTACACTTGTTGTTTTACTTGCAATAAACGCCGATTGCTTATAATAATTTTTCAAAAATTCAATTGTCTTATCATGTATTGTAACTACCGGTTCAATTTGCAATGGATCACCAACTGCAATCACTCTCCTGCATCTCCATATCACACCTGCTGCTGCTTGTGGCATTGCTTGTCCAGACTCGTCTGCAAGTACAAGTCCAATATCTTCCCTTCCTACATATCGTAAAAAACTACCTATTGATGCAAATGTGCTTGAAATTACCGGAACAGCTAATGCAAATCCCTGAAATAACGAAGCCGCATATTTATCCAGCTGGGTACTGCTCAAATTTCCTCTCATCATCTTGCTAAATGCATCCAATTGATCTCTCATCTGTGATGAGTTTTCTACGAAGGCTCGCTGCAAATTCATAGCTTCTAAAAATAGAGTTTCCCGTAATTTATTTATTTCTTTTCCATTCCACGGTGCTTTTTCCTGAGCTGTTTTATATTCCTGTGCTTTTTCTGATTCAGTCAATTTCATCAGATAATCATCGTCTGGAACATATTCATCATATTCCTTTTTGAAATTATCAATCTGTTGGTTTTGTAGTTCTATTTTTTGTTTCTGTTCTTCAATTTCTTTCCCATACTGCTTTTCTGTATCCTCTTTCTCCTTAATCAGTTTTATTAAGATACGTATTTTTTCCTGTTTTTCAAACTTTTCATGCAGACATTTATTCTCTTTTTTTTCAATATTTTTATATGCCACTATCATCTCATTTTTAGGACAAATCCAATACCTAATTTTAAAAAATAATACCTGTTGTCTTATTTCATCTTTTTGTTTTTGCATTTGTAATCTCTGCATTTCTAATTCCTGTACACTTTTTTCAGCTTCCCCTTTTTCCATATATAATTTGCTTAGACGTTTTCGTACTGCCCTGAGTTTTCTTTCTTTTTCTGAAATATTTCTCTGCATTCTTCTTATTTTCTTTAATATACAATAACATTCATCCATTTTCGAATATTCAGTTTGCACCTCTTTTAACACGCTACTAAATCTATCTTTTGCAGCTTTCCAGTTCTCCTTATATTGCATTGCTGTTTTCTGTGTCTGGATAGTCCTCAAATAACGATTAAAATCAAAGAATTCATCTTCTTCTTTCTTTAAAGGCCAAAATACATCAATAAACGCTGAACAATTTTTTCGATTTCCTAACGCTGCAGCACACATTCCCCATGTTTTTCGTTTTAATACCTGGTCTGAAATCTGATTAAAATATGTGTACTTATCCTGATACTCTTTCGAAATACTTTTGATATCTGGAAGTTCCATCGTAATATTTTTTGCTGCTGCATTATTATTTGTCACTACCAGCATAGTATATTTTTTTAATTTATCATCAATCTCTTTTATCGTGTTGTTATATCTGTTATAAGAAATTATACCTATTTCCTTAACAAAAACATCATCCGGCTTCTCATATTCACACAGAGCTATTGCCCTCTCCACTACATTAGCTGCAACAACGTCTCTTAGCAATGTCGTTTTTCCTGTTCCCGGAGGTCCATTAACTGAAAACACCGGCGTATACCCTTCCTTTTGGTTCATCGCAATATTTACAGCTAGCTGCTGCATGCTTCTTAGTGAATAGCCACTTGGCCATTTACCATATGGCATTGTTTTCGGATCAAATATTGCAAAAAGAGCGTCCTTATCATGTTCTACATCTATGCGCTTATCCGAATTATGATTCAAATATTGTTCCAATGCCTGACCATAATTTTGTTTCGATACGTTATTAATTACATTTTCCAGATCTCTCACATAAAAACTATTCAATAAATCATTTGCTTTGATCAGTTCATCAATTTGGCGGTCTTCCTCTTCAACCACCGCTGTATGTTCTTGAGACTGATTATCTTTTTTCTCACCAACAACCCTGTCTATTCGCATCCAGCACCCTGAAAATTCTATATTCCATGATAATTCACTCTTTATCCTATTTACTATCTGCCTGCATTTTTCATAGTCCACCACTTCATCCCATGCAAACAATTGCATAAATAATCTTTTTTCATATTCATGAAAATCATCATCCCACTGATTAAGTTCTATCTGTTTTTGTTTTACCCTGTTAATTGCCCATGGAAATGACGATATTCTAAAACTTGTTTCATCAAATTTTCCATCTGCCTTTAATCTAAACTTACAAAAACAACTTGTTTCATTACTGTCATCTCGGAACTCTTTTTCTGCATTCATCTGTTTAGCAATCACATCTAATGCACTTTTCACCCTAAAAATTCCCAAATACACTTCATAATACCGTACACAATTATTTTCCTGAATTGTTGGATTTTCTAAGTCTGGATAGTCACATTCCCGTGCTATCTTAAATGATTTTATTTTCTCGTTGTGCTGTTCTTCCAGTATATAAGGATAAAAATTCTCTAATTTATGCCAATATAATAATGTATCGTTATTCATAAAAACTATATATTCCTTTCTTGCAGCTGATTTTGTTCTCATCTGACATAAGCTGTACAACTTAAATTTTATCACATTCTACCAACAATTTGTTTTTTATTCAAAACGTTTAATAGCCACTCCTTGTATCGGACTGGCTATTTAAAATCAACTCTATTAAGTTTTCACTTATTTTCTTTTCCCTCATTTGCCTTCAACTTCTTTATGACTATTCCATTTTAAATACGCTATCTCAAATCTTCTGTCTTACACTCCATAAATACTATTATTCCAACATGTTCAGCAGATTTTTTATCTGCTGACACCATAAGAGCAGCACACGATACACCTAAAGCTGCTATAGAACTGCATATTGAAAATACTTCCATTATCATTTCAAATGTGCTTTTTTCATGCTGTTTCCTTCCTGTGACAATATTTTCAAATTTATTGTATACTATTTTTCATTAAATGCCATTCGATATGACGTAATTTATATTATATTTATTCTTCTTTTGTAGTTCGATTATTTATTATTTAAGAGCTTCCTTCTCGGAAGCCCTTAATCTGCCACCTTTCTCCTGTTCCAGTTTCTCCATAGCCTCAGCATCATATAATACGTTATCAAGAACTGTCACTGCAATCTGTTCTTTCTGCAATGCCTGTCTGATGTTCTCACATACAGCGTCTGCTCCCTCTTTTATTTCAAGTTACATCCCATCAGGCAGACATGATCCAGACCGTTCTTCACACATGCAATCTTGACTGCTGCAATTGCAAGTTCCATGGACTGCTCTGTAGTAAACTTACGTTGTTCAAGTTTTCGCCAGCTTTTTCTTCACCATGCAACGTTTCTTAAAGAACGAAATGCCGTAACAAAGAATTTGATCGTAATCATCCTCATATTCTTCTGCATACATCCTGTCATCAATCTGCTGCAAAGCCGCATCGCACGCACTTTCCAGTTTATCCAGAGACTTTGTGTACTTTGCTTCAAAAATTGCCACTCTGCCGTTGATTGGATCATACACAACCACATCACTGCGACCTTCACCATGTTCTTTATTAGAATCCACCATATATCCTGCCCCTGTAAAAATACCTGCAAGAAACGCATGATAGAAGTCCTCTTTATAATCATGGTAGCTGATGGTTCTGCGCAGTAATGCATTCATCTCTTTGGTAAGGTTCTCGCTGTCACCGTTCCACACGGCATCGAACAACGCACTCCGGTTACATTTCTTTGTGCTGTCATCGAACCATTTGATAACGGTCGTTTCAAAGATTTCCTTGATTTCAGCGTTTGGAATCATAAGCGCCACTGTACCATCCGCCAGCTTACCATTGTAATCTTCCTCACGTGCTTTTGTCAGATATCCAGTCAGATACAGCATACTCCAAAGATTATTCTCTGAAGAATGCAGATAATCATAAGTCAGGTTCTCATCCACGCGCTGAACGATTGTACCTCCTGCCAGCAAAGTTTCCAGTTTCCCGGTGATGTTACTTCCAGCATAATCAATGAACGAGCGGATGACTGCATTATCACTCGTGTTCTTCCAATAGCTGACAGGTTTTGCTTTAGGATTGCGCTGTAACTCCAGCAGATAATTCATCACGTCCCACGGACAGTAAACATCAAAATCACCGAAGTGGTATCCGTCATACCACTCCCTGATGCTTTCTGCTTTATCCAAAACGTCCGCATCTTTAAGAATCTGGTCTACCTCACTTTGAACAAATCCAAAATACTCATTCAGCCTGGAATCCGTAATCGTGTCTGAAATAAAATTATTTGTTCCAGTAAAAATGCTTTCCTTTGCAATTTTCAAGCAGCCCGTAATCACTGCAAAGCAGAGTGCCTGATTGTCCTTCAAAGCCTGCATCAGACCCTTCATGACATCTAACATCTCCTCATAGTAGCCATTGCTGTTTGCCTTTGCCACCGGAACATCATATTCGTCAATCAGGAGAATCACAGGTTTGCCATATTGCTGATACATCAATCTCGTAAGCAGCATCAGGCTTCCTTTCGTATCCTTGGTCGAAGCCGTACCCTGTATCAGTTGTTTTACGATTTCTTTATCAAAACTATCTACCTTGTCGCTATCCAACAGATACAAGTGCTTCTTATACAACTCCGAGATGACAAGTGTAAGCATATCGTATGCACTGTTAAAATTCAGACCATCAACCTGCCGGAACGAAACAAACACAGTCGGCCACTGATTCATCCATTCCATACACAGTTCATGCCTCTTTGCAATCTCAAGTTCCTCAAACAGTGCCTTGTTGTCCTTCCTGATATCAAAAAAACTTTCCAGCATACTCATGCCAAGTGTTTTTCCGAACCGCCTGGGGCGAGTGATCAAGGTTACTTTTGTTCCTGTTGTACCGAGAAGTTCGCCTATCAGACCTGATTTATCAACATAATAATAACCATTCCTGCGGATTTCCTCAAAATCAGATACCCCAACTGGAATACTCAACAATTTCATCTCTACCGCTCCTCCTCCCTTGGCTTTGCATAGATTTTTCAGTGTTTCTACATTATCTCACATAAAAAGAAAAGGTCATCAAAAAATGACCTAATTCTCTGATATCAGCTCCTATACATCCATGCTTTATGGTTTCACTGACACATAAAAATCAAAACTGTCTGATAACAAATAGTTTGAACAATTCTTTTCTCATTGAATTCTGGATATTATACCATAAAAATATATAAATGTCACTATATATCCTTTTCTGCTATCTTTCCTCTATTCAAAGTACCTATTTATCAATTTTTTTGTTCCCCATACACTCCCAGTTCTCTCTCCAGATCCCTTATCATTCTCCCAAGTGGCATTGTTTTCATTCTCTCTGGCGTGATTTCATCACCAAAAATCAACTTCTTAACTTCTGCTCTTGTTAAACTGTTATCTCCCAATACACTTTTAAATTCATCTAACTGCGACGCATTATATGCCTGAGCTTTTTCCGCAATTTCTTTAATTTCAATTTCATGTACCTGATATGCTTCCTGTATTTTTAATTCACAAATGTTATTCTTAGCTCTGTTTTCAGCATGTATTTCAACGAATCCAGGAGTAGTTTCCAAATCAGGAAATTTAAACTGTATTTCATCATCCCAGTTAATATTCCTGTCGAAAGGCGAAGCAAAAATCTTTTTATTGGCACGCTTCACGAGATTACACGTTCCACATATAGGTACCAGATTATATAGACTCAGAGCAAAAAAAGGATATAATGACTTTGGATAAAAATGATCCAGCTGTGCACCAACTGAAACCTTTGAACGGCTATTTATGTAATCTCTGTTACAATAAGGACATACTGTAATCTTTGCTGCGTGCACAATCCTAACATTTACTTTTTTATCTCCTGCTATTGTCTGTGTTACCTTGGAAAATGTTTCACAATACTTTTTATATTTTTCTTTTATTTTCCGTTTTCCATTTACATTTATAGGAAAGCATTCCTGTAACATTGGGTTCTCATCCTGTTTTATATATTCATAAACACGTTTTAGTTCACTGTATGGTGCTAATACCAATTGCTTAAAGTCCTGCCCTGTCACGAAAAAATCCAGCGGAAAAAACTTTTTGCATCCATTTACAATCTCTGTTTTCTCTGCCTTGCTAAATTGTTTCTCAACACTGAAATAAAATATTTCTTCAATATTTGTCCCATATGGTTCAATCGATACCAACCTCTATTCTTCTCCCCTTATTCTTTTTATTTGTTCATCAATCATCTGTCTTTGTCTTTCTAATTCCTGTATCTTCCATTCTTTTGTGCTCTGCCTTGCTTCCTGCCATTCATCCAGCAGCTTTTTTAATCTGATACGATAAATTGGTTCTCCAATCTTTCCGATCAGAAAATTCAGCACTTCATAGGAATCGTCTGTTTCGTTTAGATATTCTACAAGTTTTGAATTTTTACCAGACTTTTCTTTCTCTTTATTTGAGAGAAAACAACTGATATCATTTATCAACTGTCTGCTGTATTCTCCAATCGTATAATTCATAAAAAAGTTTTTTGTTAAAAGCATATGAATATTCTGTCCAAATGTCTCGTCTCCTATATTCTGTCCATCGTCTATATACTTTACATCTTCCCGCAAAACATCCGAAATTATGAAAGGTGAATTGGTTGTCAAAATAACTTGAACTAATGAATCCTGTTCATTTTTCTGAATCATCTGCAACAATGTCATTAAATACTCCCGCTGCCATTCCGGATGATAATACAGTTCTCCTTCGTCTATAAAAATAAGTGCTGCTTCGCCTTCCAGTAAAGCTTCATCTCCAGTAAAAAAATCTTCTTTCAAATATTCATTGATTTGTCTTCCAACCTTTCGATATCCAGCTATAAACCAATATAATCTCGCTAAAAAAACGAGTTTCGAATACTGTCCCGACGAAAGATATCTTAATGCCACTTCTGGGTTTCCCGCATACTTTTCAAGTATTCTCTTTAAATTTTGCCGATTTTCATACATCTCTTCAAATTCAATATCTTCTAATTGTTTACCATTTGAAGCATTATAAATAAAGAATTTTTTATCACTTGAAATATCCAGATATGACTCAATCTCGCTTGTCGGTATACTATAAAAAAGAACCATCTGGTAACACAATTCTTTATTTGTCACTTTTTCATCAAATATCAAATTCCGTTCCTTCTGATTTTCTATACTTAAAGCTATTTTCCTCTTTTCAATCAGGCTTGAAGCCTCTGAGAAATCGCATTGTCTGAATCCATTCAAAGCCTTTGAAATCTGTATTTCTATTACACTTTTCTTTGTATATTCCCCTTTATCAGACCAGATTGCCTCATTCGTTCTAATCTGCTGTGAAAAATATGCTACTTTACACATATCATTTTCACTGCCCCAGACTCTTTTCTGATATGGTTCTACCTCGCCTGTACATATTTTTATTTCTTTCGTGTTAGATAAAAAATAATGCTTCTCACCAAAATTAAAGATAACAAAAAAACGTGTTCCTGTATCTAAAATTTCATATTTTTCATAATCATCTTCCTCAACATATCCTTCGGTACACGCAATTGATGATTCATCTATTATCTTAATCAGTTTAAAAAATGTTTCCCTCAAAAAATCAATGATACTTGTTTTTCCTGTTCCATTTTTCCCAACGATACAGGATAGAGAATATATCTCTTCCCCATAAAAATGAGGGAACACATTTTCATTCTTTTTTGTGTTTTTTAATTGTTTTTCTCCTAATTGCAGTGTAAAAAGGTGATCCAGATCAAATACCTGCTGCGTGATTCCTCTATAATTCTCCAGATATAGCAGAGAAAATAGCATTGGTCTATATTTTAACTTACCAAAAGAAGTGTCCTCTGGCACCCCTTTTACCATTTTTTCTATGCTTGCTCCTATTTCTCTTTCTTTGTATTTCTGCAGCCTCCAGTCATTTTTCTGGAAAGCAAATTTCATAAAAAGCTTATTCTTACTTTTTATTTGTATACTTTCAGATTCTAACACTATCTGAAATCGTAACTGATTATCCTGAAAGAAAGACCGGTGATCCAGCACATCATTCGTCCAATACGCTTCCGGTTCTTTAAATACTTTTATTTTCTTTTCCTCTAATGCCAAATCTAATGTATTATATTCCTGTCTTCCTTCTCCGTTTTGAAGCAGCTTATAATTTATTAAATTCGCGATCATAAGCGAATCCAGATAAAAGAACTTTAACTCAGACTGTTTTTTCTCTGTTAGCCCTGCATTCATAATAACAGTTGCGATCTGATGCCGATATATTTCGTTATTCAATATCAAAAACAGCCTATACTGTTTTAAAAGCGTCTCCACAAGTCCTTCCGGCAAATTTCCTATATAGGAAACTATTAATTTTATTCCATTGTAAGCATAACCAAAATCCTGTGGCGTTCCTGCATTGCTGATATGCGAATACAATGCTTCTGCGATTTTCTCATAGTATTTCTCTAAGTCCACATCTTTCGGATAATACTTACATAATAATACGATTGCTTCCTCATTATCTTGAAATTTTCCATAGAATTTTGCATAAAATTCCACAAGACCAAGATAAATAAATTGCCAGGCCTCATTTATACTCCAATTTTCATCAAGCTTTTTCTTTTCTGTCTCCTGAATATGATATGCAGCCCACGCAATATGTCTCTGAGACAATAACTTTATAACAGTGTCCCTATCTTCTTTGAAAAATATTTCATTAGATTTCAATAATATCCTAAATGCCTCTACAGCAAATACTCTTACACAATTTTCATAGTCATCTGTTACATAATTTTTCTCATGCTCTTTTTCTATCTGCACTTCGTTAATTTTTAACACGGTGTATAAAAAGCGTAATATATCACTATTGGTCTTACATTCATCTGCATTCCAATGTTCCATCCCTTGTAAGCCTTTATCGGCAAATTGTTGGAATAATTTTTCAAATTCTTGTATGTTATTAATCATAATGTGCTCATTCTTTTTCTATTGTAGTTTAACATTAAATTTCCATCATTTCGAAAAATTCTATTTTTTGTTCTTCAGAATGCTTATACAAATCAAGTAGTTTTGACATAATGCCGTAAATCTTCCCCTCCATCTCTTATTCATTAATATACAAGGGCTTCTTTCCAGAAGCCCTCACCATCAGCTTTTCCGCATCCAAGATGTCGAAATATTTCTATATTATTTTACATACGTCACCTTATAATATATGTAATGTTTGATTTTCTGCATTTACAATCATTATAACCATACTTTCTCAAAAACACCTCCAAATCACTTTTTCTAATCATATTGTTTGGTCCACATATTACCTCATTTATTAAATTATTATGATACTTGTCAAATCCAAAACTTATAAAAGGAACAATATCATTTTTCTTTACATTAAACTCAACATTAGCATCCACAAACTCTCTTGATTTTCTACGTGCTTCCTCTGACAAGCTTCCAATTGAAGAATATTCTTTTTTTTGAATTTCATCCTTGTTTAACGAGTTTTTTATAAAAAGTCGCCACTCCTTTTCCTCTTTAAATCCTTCTGCCTTGAATTTTATACTTTCTTCTATTTCAGCTATTATGTTATAATACAAGTTATCATAAATATTTTCTTCAAATTCCGTATTTGAATCATTCGATATATCCATTTCATTAATGTCAAATAAAATTACTTGTATTAAATCAAATAAATCATTTGCAAAATTTTTTATTCTTTGGTCAAGTTCTTCTTTTGATAGATATTCTACTTTTTCCAACTCTAATGTTGTTGTAAACGCTGAAATATCTGCAAATTTCAGGATTTCATCTACACCGAATCCCAAGCACATTCCTCTTCCATCATCTGCATATCCTCTCCATTGACTTAACAAATCCCCATCTTCCGAAAAGCATATTACAAATGTGGCTATAATTCCATCTTTAAATTCTTTTTCTATCCTTTCCTTTAACTCTTTTACTAAAATATGAAATGCTTCTCTTCCTTTTTTGCCTCTATAAGTAAACTCATACCTATAAAATCCATTGTGTACATCATAACTATTTATCATCTCATCGAAAAGCCTTGGAATGAAAATACTCATTTCATTTATGTCATTACTTTTTGTTATATCAGATAACCTAAAATTTTTATTTTTTAATATACTAATAGCTTTTTCCATGCTTGCATAATGATATAGTATTGGTGGATATTTTGTATTTTTCATTAGTTTCTTCCTTTCTCCCACAAATCATATATATTCAGATGACAATTCATAATTGATAACATCCAGGTCTGAAAAAACATTTGGAACAGTATATCATTCATCGCTTACTTTCCGTCATAACCAAAATTTTTTTCTTTTATCACATAATTTATGCCCTAATAGCATACAATCCATGTATCTAAAACTTTTTTTCTCTTTTCTTTATGTACTAAAGAATCCTTCTGAATAATATGGATAATATCTATATATTTTTTCAAATTTGCATATTTCTTCATATTCTATCCCATAAAACTTTTGATCATTTTCAGTAAACTCTTTTTCTGATATAGGAAGATTCTTTAATATCAATTGAATTTCCTTATTTGTTAATTTAGGAATATCTATTGCAAAAATATGCTCATCACATGACATAAACGAATATTTATCAAACAAATTGCTATTCTTTATTTTTTCATTTAATTCTTCATCTGCCAAAATTCCTCCAATAGTCATCATAGGTGCCCCATCCTTATATGTCAAAAAAAGTAATTGTAAATATTGTATATGTCTTTGATCTAGTCTATTTCTCATGTCAATAGTTTTATTTATTTGATTATCTATTAGTTTTTTTATAATAATTGGCATTTTTTTTGATGTATAATTGCTTTTCTCAATCTGCTCGTCAAAAAAATCTCCTACATTATTTTTAAATGATTCCATTTTTTCCGATGGTTTTTCACCTCTAAAGGAATAATTACATGACACAAAAAACATACTTCCAACATTCAAATTTCTACAAATAGTTTCAACATCAAGGAGCATAGTATCTTCAAATGAATTATCATAATCTAACCATATCAAATTCATCTTTTCATCAAATCCATCAATCTGAGGAAGCACTTCATTAGTTGTTCCGTACCACATTTGGATACATTTCAGTGGCTTATTAAATTCATACCTAATTTGCCGCTCTTTCTCTGCTTCAATACTAATCATATCTGTAACGCCAAACTCATTATGAAGCAAAAGAAAATCTGTAAAATATTTTGCTCCGAGACCTATATATCTCATCTCTCCATCTGCTCTTATCAATTGTATTTCTCGAATCAAGTCGCATAGCATTTTTCTCTCTATGGATTTAGCAGGACGAACCTGATAATTTATCCTTTGATCACTTCCTGGCATATGTTAACACTCCGCATCCTTATAGTATTCAAATGTTTTCTCTCCAACTTCTCTATAGGATTTTACCCCTAACACCTTTTTTAGTTCTTCAGCCTCTTCCTTTGGTTTTTTGTAATTTATTGTTACATTTGGAACAGTGATTACTGATACATTTTTAATACTCACTACCCTATTCTCTTTTACTTTATTAACATTTTCTATTGTCATCTCAGTTCCGTGCATTTGGGCAATTGTTTCTTCTATTCCATCATCTTCGACTTCAGTATTCTTTCTTACGTCATCTAATATATTTTTGACAATTTTAAAAATTTCAAGCATCTTTTCCCTTGCTCGCAAGTATACTAATGATGTCTCATCAAGTCCAGTTTTTGTAGTATTCCATGGTAACTTCTCAGGATGTTTAGAACTAAAATAAACAATCCCTCTAAAACCAGCATAATTATTGTGAAATACAATACCGCTACTTTTATTTTCCATATCCTTCCATGTCGTCAGGGAAGTTTTGTCCGCAGCCACTACTAATCTTCCATTACAATAAATATACCATCCAGCTTTTTCTGGTGGATACGTTTTTCCCTCACGAGGTGCTATCCCACTCAATATCTTTACATTAATTTCCCCATCTTGATATTCCTCCTTAATGGGGTTTATTTCTTCATTATCAATTAAAACTATATTATTTCCAACTAATGTTTTGTCATTTACAACAATCGCTATACCATATGCAATATCCAATCCAACCCGACGTTGAATGTGTTCTATAACCTCTTTTTCAAATTCTTCACTATTCAATTCTGCTGCAATTTCCGAATTTAAATCTGTAACTTCTATTTTTGTTCCAGTATCTTCTTCCGAATTATTCATGTTCTCTTTATATGAAGAAAAACTGAAATCCCAATCACTATCATCTTTCTTCAACCATTCTTTTACATCAAGATTTAGTTGAAATTCTGTCGTTTTAGTAATGGAATGTATTGAAAAATTATTGCCAATCTTAAATAAAGCTCTCTTCATACCGATTCCAAATATACCCGTTGTTTCTGTATTACTACTTTCAACTGTTTTAGGACGTCCAAATCTAAAAGCATAATTGGCGGCGACATCTAATGGAATTCCCCCACAATTATCTTCTATCACAAATTTACTATTGTCAAACTTTACGCAAATTTTCAAACCGGAATACTGATTATTTTTCCTAATACTTCTTGCACCATCAATACTATTGTCAATCAACTCAATAATTGCCTGTTTCAACAAAATATCTCGAACTAGCATATTGACAAAAAATTCTTTCGTGGGACTAGCTTTCACAACTTTATCCATAAATTATCTATCTCCTTTGTTTTTATTATTCCTCATTTTTTGAACAAAATCCCAATAACTTCTTGTATATGTATATGAATCTAAAAAAATATTATTAACTGCCATATACAATTGTGGCTCATGTTGCCGCATAGCTTCTAACTCATCCTCAAATTTTTTTGAATACGGGCATCCCGCACATCCAGTTCTCTTCAGTCCATATTCACTATAACATTTGCTGTTTTGAATATTATAATGCGTTTCATATACATTTTTTGTATCTGCCAAATACCAAAAAATAGGTCTATACTCATCACATCCCTCATCATTGGAAGAAAAACATGTTTTATAAGCACTTCTTCTTGCTCCGCCTTCAGCTTTTCTAACACCATACATATTTAAGTCAAACTTTTCCTGTTCTTTAAAGCGTTTAGCAACCAGCTTTTTTGCATAATGACAGCACTTGTTAGAAATATTAAATTGTGGTGGATTAGCTACCATAAACTCTTTTAAATACTGGTTATATCCAATATTAAAGCTGCTTTCTCTTCCTTCCGATTTCCGTTCAAAATCATTACACCACCACCTCAGTGCAGCCCTGCACTGAGGATATCGTTGTATTAGAATATCAAAAGGTTCATCTTCCCATTGAAAATTATGCCTTTGTAATCTTTCAATCCATTCGCTTACTTGCTTGGATAAAAAAGGCTGTCCATATGTTTTACAACAAAGTGGTACTGTTTTTATAGCTCGTATTCTCCGAATCTCTATTCCATACCGTTGTTCTAAATATGCTAAATGTTCTTTTGTTGCTCTAAACTCCAACCCAGTATCAAAAAAAACATATGTAATTTTATTAGCATTATCATATTTCTGGCATAGGTCAACTAAAATATCACTATCACTTCCTCCGCTAACAGAACATAATATTTTTTCATATCTCTGTAATTTAGCATATGTAATTATTATAGAATCACCTATGAGATTATCTTTAGGTGCTTGCTTCAATATTTCGTCAAGATTCATTATTTCTTCCTCATTAAACTGCATCTACATTTCTCACACCATTTGTGTAAGATTTATGAGACATATTCTCTCTAAAAATTTTCTTTTTTATATTTCCACTAATACATTATAATCTAGTTATTTTGCTTTCTCAACGAATTTTTGCTTTCTTTCCTTAACCTCATGTGCTTCATCAAAATATTTCCATAACCTTGTTTATTTTATCCAACGTCGTTTTTTACAAACATATGATCCAAATGCGACAACAAACGTTTCAAAGTTGAATACACCAAAATAAGTATCTATTAAATATTCCGAGGCTTTCTGAGCTATTCCTTACATCTTGAGCACTTATTTCTATCATTTTTGCGATTTCTGTGTCACTAATTTTAAAAATAATTATAAATCTTTATGCAAAATCATACCATTCGATATGACGTAATTCCATCCGCTTTATTAACTTCTTTTGCAGTTTAATTGTCTTTTATTTAAGGGCTCCATTCCAGAAGCCCTTAGGTATTGTCTATTTCAAGATTTATCTTAGATGCTTTCCATTTTTCTGAAAAATCCAATGCTTTTTCTAATGCATTCAAAATTGCCTGCATCTCCTCAAGAAATTCTTCACTCTGATCAAAAAAATTATTATACAAAGCCATATAAATTTCTTGAGCTTCGTTCATTGCCCTTTGCATATAATTCTACCGTACTGCCGGACTTCTCAATCTCTTTTCCGAAAGCCAGAGCAGTGGAAAACTTACTGCACTGAAAAAGAAACTTAACCGTGCCTAGATACTGATACTGGATGAATTCGGATATGTTCCGTATGACCGCACCGGTTCACACCGTCACTTTGTCCAATTTGGTCTTGCAATAATGTCCAAAAATCATCTGAAGATCACGTTCTGCTACAATTTTGACGTAATTCCCCTATAACTATTTCAACTGTTGATTATCCCACCACAGTATTTCTTTTTCATTCTTATTATTGATTCCCTTTTTATGATATGTATTATTATAAACTTTCACATCTTCACACTCTAACAGATACTCTGGTATATCGAATACAGCCTCCTCAATATGATTATCATATATTTTCACATGTTTCATTGTCGTAAAACCATCCGAACAGATAAGGTTCTCTACTTGTTTTCTACAATGAAAAATCTTACTATCTTTTATTTCTGACGTAGTATCCATACACCACATTGCCCCATCGCTACAATGGTGAATTTTCAATTTTCTTCCTTTAAAGTCACTGTCTACCGCATATATTCCATATGTTCCACAACCATATAAATCAAGTTTTTTCAAAAAACAATTATATGTATTTTCCAATCTGACTACACTACCTTCGCAATGGTGAGCACCTGGATTATGCCCAAATTCAAAATTCTTTAAAACAATATTTCGGCAATTTTTCAAAACCAATACATTTGCATCAGGATATGTTGATAGTAAATGACTTCCATTTCCATTAATTATTACATTATCCAAATCATGCAAGATAATTTCCCAACCACTCGCTGTTTTTGCAACAGTAATATACGGTGATTCGCTTATTTCATCCAGAATATTCCCCTCTATATATTTGAAAGCAATTTTCATATTACTGCATAATACATTTGAAAACTCCTTCAGCGTACCTTCTTTTTTTCTGGAAAGCAGTATGTTTTTTCCAAATCTTTTCTTCTAATTTCTTTACATTTAATTGCACCATTAGAAATACTATTAACTAATGTATTGTGAATATATGCAACTGAATCCGCATACCGTTCATCAGGATTATACTGTATCGCAACGTCACGTGCAAAATTATATTCGTACATATTATCTTGCAAATTTCTTTTAAAATCACAGATCATCTTATATGCCTCTTGAACACTTTGTTCATTACTCAGCTTTTTACCAGATGTCACCTGCATAATGCCAACAGATGTCTTAAACCCAAGCCAAACCTTAATATTCTCAATGAATCTTTTTTCCGGTCCTCGATTATAATCCTCATATATCATAATAGAAAACAGCAAAAGTAAGCGATAAATAACACACCGCCTACCATATTCCTGAATTCAGTTAAAGCAGTAAACGACTACCATTTACTTTCACTTCCTCTGCTACCTATGCGGCAGGGGAATTCTTTTTTCCGGAACACTAGATTCCACATCAATTAGTCCTGAACATTGTTCCTTTATAAATTCACTCCATTTGCTATAACTCCCGCATTTAGATATTTGTGTATCAGTGAAATTACTCTGCCATCCTTGATGCTTCGTGACAATACCTCAATGAGTTTACTCTGACATACTGTGTCGAAGAACTTTTCCAAGTCCATATCCACCACATATACGTAGCCGTCATTTACATTCTTTTGGCATTGTCTGAGGGCATCGTGTGCTCCTCTTTTCAGTCTAAAACTAAAACTATTCTCCGAGAATTGTTCCTCAAAGATTGGCGATAGTTCCTGTGCTATTGCCTGTTGAATTACTCTGTCGACAACAGTAGGAACTCCTAGCTTTCGAAATTCGCCTTTTGCTTCCTTGGGTATTTCTACCCTTCGAACTGGGTTCGGCTTATATCTTCCTTCCCTTATCTCTTGGATTAGGGTTTCTTGGTTTTCTCTTAGGAAGGGCAGAAGTTCATCCACCTGCATACCATCAATTCCACCTTTTCCCTTGTTTCTCTTAACTTGTTTGTAGGCTTCATTAAGATTGTCCTTTCGCAAAATCAAATCCAAAAGATTGTTCGTCCAATAGTCTGTGATGACACCGCTCTTTTCAGTAATCTTAGAGTAGTCGAACACTTCTGCATAGTTTGTATTGCAACCTTATCCTTAGCTATAGCCTGATGTGATTTCTGTTCGTCAGACCAGAGATTTGCCGCCACCTTCCTTCAGATTCCCCTCACGTTAATCATAATCGCTGCTATGAATAGGACACCCTTGGTCTTGGCTGTATCCTTCCCACTACTAGGGCGGATTAGGGACTTTCACCCATTAGAAACGTGCACCGCAAGGCGCACAATTAAAGAAAGAGAGCCGCGAAACGCGACTCTCTTTTTTACCTATTCATCAAACCAAAATTATTTGATTGTGATTGCTCCTGGTACAAAAACTTCCATGTTTGTATAAACATTTCCGTCAACCTTTACAGTTACAGCAAGCTTAGTAATTGTGAAGTATTCACCAGATACAACAGTCTGAGTTCCAGATGTGAACTTAACACCGTTGTTCTTGATACCTTCAACAGCTGCAATAACTAATGGCTGATCAGCTGCGGCCTTGTCAGAACGGCTGCTATATGTTGTCTCACCGTATGTTACAGTAAGTGCATTCTTTACAGCATCAGCTACAGTAGCACCAGCTACAGTGTTATCCTTTACATCAACAGAAGCCTTATCCTGAGTATCCTTTACAGTAAATGTAGTAGAAAGCTCAATATCTTTTCCTTCGTTGTTTGTGATTGTAGCCTTTACAGAGTATGTTCCTGTAGCAAGCTTCTTATCAGCAACGATTGCGGAACCACTTGTTGCTGTTGTAATAGCCTTTACTAATACAGCAGAACCACTTGTTGTTGTTACAACAGCATTTCCCTTAGCATCCTTTACAGAAATGGACTTAATTGTCTCATACTTAACATCAATGCCATCTTTCATACCAACAACCTGGATTGCGATATTCTTATCAGCTGTTGTATCCTTGTCAACCTTCAGATCGAAATTGTTGTTATCAACATCAATTCTCCAAGCATCAGGTACGGTAGTCTTAGCATCCTTTACAGCTACAGAAACAGTCTTAGCAACTACTTCTTTGTTATCACTGTTCTTGTAAGAAATCTTGTAAACATAGTTTCCAGCAGCAACATTTTCACTATTGAAAGTTACTTTCTTTCCGTTGATTGTGTAATATGTGCTTCCAGCTACAGCAGATGTGCTTAAGTTAGAAACATCTGTAGATAAGCACTCTACGCTTAAATTAGCGGCAATATCATCACCGTACTGATCCTTTACAGTTGCAGTAACAGTCTTTGTATTTTTTAACTGCTTAGAAAGAGTTACATTGTAAGAATCTAACTCAAGTGTTGCAACAGTTCTTTCTGCTACGATTTCAACAGCTACAGAACCAACAATCTTGTTATCCTTCTTAATAAGGATGTAAGCAGTACCAGCCTTAACAGCAGTTACGTTTACACTGTGCTTAGGATCAAGAGTAGATGTTCCAAGCATTAATGTAGCCTTGTCAGAAGACTCTACTTTATATTTGTTGTAATCTTTGATCTCGTTACCGTTTGCATCTTTAATCTTAAGGAATGCAGCGTACTGTGTTGGATCCTTTACAGCAAGCTTCTTAGAATCCTTAGCCTTATCGAACTTAGTTGTCGTAGCCTTGTCAATTCTTACATCAAATCCGTTTACAACAGCCTGATCTACAGCAGTAATTGTAACCTTGTTTGGTCCGATGTTTCCTTCTGCCTTACCATTCTGGTCATACTTTCCTGTCTTGTACTCGATCGTTGCTTCAGCAGTATCGTTTACCTTATTTAAGTATAACTTAGAACCGTTTGTATATCCATTTCCCTTTGTATCAATTGTAAATGTATAATGAGCATCTGCATCTGTTGTCTTCAGCTCTTTTAATACAACGCCGTTAGCATCTTTAGAAACAAGCTTTACTTCTGTCTCTGTTGCATATGGGATTGTTGCATTATCAAGTGCGATAGAAGCAACCTTTCCATCAGAAGCCTTGAAAGACTTTGTTGTTCCGTCAAGTGTCACATCATAATTAGCAGCATCATTTAACTCGCTGAACAGTGTCAATGTAACCTTTGTTGCATCCTTAGAATCAACAGATACCTTGGATACTGGATAAACAACGTTTGTTGTCTCATTCTTTACTGTAAAATCAGAAGCCTTAAGGTTCTTTGTATCACCAGTAACAGTAGCTGTAAGCTCTGTTAACTTGCTCTATCCTACAGTAGAAAGAACATAGTTCTTTACTTCTACTTCATGAGTAGCTGTAGCTGTATCTTTACCAATTGTAAGCTTAGCTGTGATTGTAGCCTTACCAGCCTTAACACCAGTTACTGTACCGTCAGCAGCTACTGTAGCTACTGTTTCATCACTGGATGTGTAAGTAATCTTAGCTCTGTCAGAAGCCTTCTTTGTAGTTGTCAGCTTAGTTGTGTTTCCAACTGCAACTGCTGAATCGCCAGATAAAGCAACGCTTGCCTTAGCTACTGTGAATGTGTAATTCAGTTTCTTTGTCTGTGTCTTAGCAGTCTTCTTTGTAGAAGTCTTGTAAGTTACCTTAACCGGAAGTATCGCTGGTATTTTCCACGGAAGTGTTGGAAATACTGGATTTACAAATAGTTTTTTAGGCGAAATTATCGCTACAAGTAACAAACAGTCAATCAATAGATAAGCGACAGACAAGTGACAAATTGTTTCAGTTGTGATCTCTGTGCCATATGCTATAATGTAGGTAGATAAACAAAGGATTTTAAAGAAAGGAATCCCTGCATTTGATGACATTCATGTAAATAAAAATATAAGGACACCGTATTTCGAAAACTGTTTGGTGAAAACAGAGAAAATGCGCTGAGTCTGTATAATGCGGTAAACGGTACCGCATATACGAATCCGGATGATCTGGAGTATACGACCCTGGAAGATGTTATTTACATGAAATACAAAAATGATGTTTCATTTCTAATCGACAAAACCTTGAGTCTTTACGAACATCAGAGTTCCTATAACCCCAATATGCCACTCCGGGGATTTTTGTATTATGCGGATCTGTACCGGAAACTGATTCACCGATCCGAGCGGCTGTATAGCAAGCATCTGTTGAAAATTCCGCGTCCTCATTATATTGTATTTTACAACGGAAGCGAAAAGGAGCTTGCAGAAGAAAGAAGGATTCTACGGTTATCAGATGCTTTTGAAACAGATACCGGAGCTGGTGAATATGAATGGACCGCCACAATGATTAACATAAACAGTGGAAAAATCAGTCCATCATGGACAGCTGCCATGTTTTATATGAATATGCGGTCTTTGTTGCAAAGATCAAAAAATACCGGGATTCCATGGAATTAAAAGAAGCCATTGATCTTACCGTCAGGGAATGCATAGAGGAAAATATTCTTAGAGATTTTTTGGAACAGCATCGCAGGGAGGTGTGTGATATGTGTCTTACTGAATTTGATGAAAAGAAATATGAAGATGTTCTCCGAGAGGAAGGCCGGGAGGAAGGACTTGCGGAAGGTCGTTCAGAAGAAAGGAAAACCTTGCTCGAGATCGTTCAGAAACTGAAAGAAGGAAAAACTCCGGAACAGTTAGTTGCAGATGGAATGGAGAAAGAATCTGTGGATTCTGCTATCATGCTAAGAAAACTTCTGTAATCCGTAATAACCCATGTTTAAGACGCAAGGGGGTGACACAATAAAGTCAGTGTTTATTGTGTCACCCCTTGTTCATTTTGTTCAATTTACAAAGATTTTTTCACAGGCGAGGAGTTCAAAAACTAAATCTTTCCGTGAAAGAATTTGAAAAAGAAATGCCAATATCAAGCTTATGTTAGCATTTCTTTTTTATAGGAGATAGTTATTTTTGACACAATCTTTAGAGTTTTTCACAAACGACTTTACAGCGCTTTTTACAAAAAGCTATGCCATATGCCAGAATATTTTCCCTGCCATCATTCCGCAGGGCTTCGTCATATCTGCGGTCTCTGATCTGCTGCATTGCTTTTTCGCAGGCACTGTCCAGTTCCCGGAATGTCGCAGCATATTTCAATTCGATGACCATTCCTGAATCCGGATCTTCCGGCTCAATCAGAATATCACAGAAACCGTCTCCAGATTCTACGTTGGAGCGGATCAGCCAGTCACGTTCACTCCGCAGCAGACCAAGCAGCAAGCCATGATAAAAGTTTTCCTTCTGTTCATCACGAGCTTTGGTATCTAAAATACTGATCATCCGGCCAAGAATCTGCGTCAGGTGTTTTTGTATTTTTTCTGCATCCCCATCTAAAAATGCCCGGCACAGTTCCTGCATTGGTTTTGCGTCTTCTACAATCGTCTGACGGAACCATTC
>ERZ839947.1339-NODE-1339-length-23833-cov-8.513458_pt1 | contig 23833 bp, 35 predicted proteins | sample MGYA00519908_ERZ839947 | MGnify/ENA primary metagenome ERZ839947 (study PRJEB31850, sample SAMEA3708857) | human gut metagenome | biome: human gut; feature: human-associated habitat; material: faeces | place: China | collected 2014 ... | reverse complement strand
CCTTACCTCTTGTCTATATTATAGCCCCCCCTCGTTCTGTTGTCAAGTCTTTTTTTGAAAAATCGCAAAATAAAAAAGCAGGGCATTTGCCCTGCTTACTGGTATTAATGGGGTAGTTTTTTATAACATTCTATGCACAGAAGCCCTTTTTCCTGCTGCCTTTTCCCGCATTGAGTGCATAGCCCGGCAGCTTTGAGTTTTTCCCGCCGAATCTTTGAATATTCTAGCCGCTGCGCCTTGTGTGCGTGATAGTAGGTATAGTAATACTTTTCGCACTCTTTGCAATGCAGCTTGCCTGCTACTGCCTTGCGCTTATAACATCTCGGGCAGTATCCTTCTGCTTTCAATTCTTCACGGTAGGCTTTTGCCTTTTCTGATTTATCCATGTCAATTCACTTCACTTTGTTTTTATCTTAATAATTTAAAACGCTTGGAGTTACGCCGTTTATGCGTTGCGAATATCTTATAAACGCACTGCCGCCGTATCCGCTTACTTCTGCGCCATAATCAACAGTAACTCGATATGTTTTTAACGGTGTTACTCCGACGTACGTGGTCGCGTATGCGCTGTTTTCTCCAGTCGAATAAAACCAGCTTTTAGAGGTTGAATTCATGCTACAATAGCAAGGCTCGCCGCTCTCATTGCCATTTATTCCGCCCCCCACATAAATCACATTTACGCCAGCAGGAATAGTTATATCAAACGTATCATAAAATCCGTCCTCGTCAGCGGTTGTTGTACTCCATAAGTTAGTATCTTCCGCTGGTAGTGGTTTTGTTAAAATAACATATTCCGTTTCGTATTCAACATCAGTATCAATAATCCACGTCCCCGACGCCGTGTTATATCCAAGCTGCGAGATATTATAAGTTATTTCTGTTCCGGTCGGTACGTTTGCAAACACGGCTATACCTTTGTTGTCCGTGTTGGCTGTATTACTTTTCCCGTTATATGTTATCTCTACACGGGCTGAACTGATGTGACTGCCGTCGGCTGTATCTACGTGAACTTCAAGTACTGAATACGTTTGCGGCGGTGTCCCCCCGAATTTATTAATAAACGCCGATTAAACACGTTCTCACTTCCTTTTTTCAAAATTCAGAATAAATCATATAGCAAATACCAATGATAGCCCACGTTATCGCGCCCATAAATATCGCTTCCATATCAACGCCTACTTTTCTTTTGTCGTAGTGTTTTTCTTGCCATAACTGCCCATTCGTGACTTGACCAAACTAGACAGGTCGGGCAAATATTTACGTCAAGCCGCCCGTAGGTAAAGCTTTTGCAGGCGTCCGCTGAATATTCTTGGTTGCATAGATTGCACTTAATTTTCCCGTTTTCCATTTCAAAACCTCTCTTAGTTTGTATGCTAAATTTGCTGGTATAAATGCGGTAAAATACGGTATTTTATCGTTAAATTATTTATGTAGATTAAATGTCAAAATGGCGTTTTTTGCTATCTCGTTTTTTGAGATATCAAATTTACCCGTTTTTGACATTACATTTATTAATGGTAAATTATGGTTAGCCCTGTATTTTATTGTTGCATGGTCGCCAGCGTTTATTGTTTGATATTTCATTTCGGCACTCCTGTATTGCTGTTTCCAGCTTCTACATTTCCGTGAACGTGGTCGGCAAAGCTAATACCTTTGATTGTCGCATTGTCGATAACATCAAGCCGCTGCTGCACGGTTGTGTTACCTGTAACGGTCAGATTGCCATTTATGGTAGTGTTACTGTTAATGGTCGTCTGACTGGTGTTAACTGTGACGTGCTGCGGGGCTGTGACGATAACATTGCCGTCAGGTAGAATCTGAATGTAGCAGGTCGGCTGCTGGTTTAAAAATCCACCAATAAAAAAGCCGTCTGAAATATCAAAGTTTCGGAAGCTTCCGGGCTGGACTGGTTCAGCCGTCCCGTTAACAACGTTGGATACGTCCCGCTGACAGAATACCGCAAGTCCAATATCACCCGGTACAGGGTCGCAAACTAATGCCGCTGCGCCGCCCTGTATTCTGCAATAGGGTAAATTATAAAGCGGGGCTGGATTTATGGCGTTGTTTTTGGCATCTAGGGCAACTATTAAGGGAAGTACATCAACGCGCCCTGTGGGGCTTATTCCGTCGCTGTAAACAGCTTGGACTTTGCACGGCAACGCCGTATTTACCCTGCCATTCAAAAAGTTTTCGATAAAATACGCCATTTCGTTACCCTGACTATTTCCCGTAAAAGGTGAACGAGTGCTTTCAACCGTTGGCGAAACTATTTGAGATTTTTTCAAAGTATCCATATCAGTTCTCCTGTACGTAAACGGCTTTGACTACGCTGTCCCACGCTCCCGCAGCTTGCGAATTAAAGCATTCTAGGTTATGCGTCAAGCTTGTAACTTTCCATACGCCTGTAGCTCGCGGAACAACGCTTTCCAGCTTTACTAACCCGCCTAGTGTGATAGTAGGGTCAAATTCGCATTTAAACTCTATGCCGTCCTGCGTGAAAGACGGGTAGCCGATTAAACCAGTTCCTACCTTTATCAACACGGCATTACCGCTACGCGCTCCATTTTTCGGAGTTATCACGACTTTACTGTCGTCAATGTATAAGTCAATGCCTAGTTGCTTTGCTAGCTTGTGCATTTTTTCTATCGGGCTGCCTGTAAAGGTTGTGTTTCTAACGCTTGCCGAAACGCCCTCATTGATAAAAGTATATCCCGCTTCTGTCGCAAACTGCTCGAACAGTTTTGCGGCGTCGGTAGTGCCTTGTACAGCGATTGGCGGCGTTGCCAGTAGTGCAGGATAAATACCCGCCGCTGCTTTGATATCAAAAGATATCTCCGGCGCACCGCTAAAGTTAGCGGCTGCCAGTGTAAACTCACCTTCAAAGACTGTCCCGACTATACCAGTATCGTCGCCAGCTTCAAGACGAATAAAGTTCTTCTCTGACTGCTGTGGATAAAATGCTAACGTGCTTGCTGTTTCCATGACGCTTAAAGGTAAACCGTATATACTGGCGGTTAAAGTGTTCTTGTCCTCGCCGCCCGGCTTCGCTATCGTCGCTTTAATGCGGTGATTTTCGATAATGATAGTATTGCTATTCGTATTCGGAAAAGTCCCGCTACGAAGCGTTATAGTCGCTCTAAGGTCTTTTATTGAAAAACTCATGCTACATCTCGCTTTCCGGCACGAAGCACAAGACAAAACGTGTTCCTAGCTCTTTATAGTCCGGCTGCGTCCCGTGTCCTTCCTTGTCCACAAACAACAGGTTTCCGCTAAAATTCAATTTTGGCTGCTGTAAGATAAACTCATTAGTTACACACAGCGCACCAGTGCATATAACTTCATCCTGTACGTTTAAATCACAATATAGGTGGTCGTAACGCCAGTATAAGCGAATTTGGCAGATTTGACCGTCAAGCGTCACCGTAAATTGCTGATTAGGTATAGCGTTTAATGGTATCGTTTTATAAGTCATAATATCCCCCTACAATCCCAAAACCTTTTTTATATCGTATGCTACACTACTGTTTTCGGAATCGTCCCCTTCACTGGGATTAGTGTTACCTCTATCAACAGTCGAAGCGTCTGACGCGCTGGCGGCGTCGTCGGATGTTATCGGCTGCACATCAACATTTGTATACTGGCTTTTCTGCTGCCGAATCTCGACAAGATGAATGTTTACTACAAGGGTCGTTAATGCCTGCCCCTCGTTAAATGCATAATCATATTTGTCGAGCGTCATATTTTGATGTTCTTTAAGCGGTGTAACAAATGATATTAATTCCGTCGTTGTTCGTAGCCGTTCTAGCACCGCAACAGCCTGTTGAAGTTCTCCCGGCGTTCCGTCTTTAGCAAGCGTTACTGTGATATCCATAGGGGCAGTAGTTTTATTGTAGGCAGCAAAGCTACCTTGTTCTAGGTAATCGTATGTAATATTAGCTTCCGCTTTTACAGTGCTGCCTAGATAGGTCGTAAATGTGGCTAGTGCTGTACCTGCGCTGTTGGCAAGTAACCAATTCTGCCATTCTTTACCGCTCCAATTCCATAATTTAGCCATGTTTACGCCCCCTTATTTAATGCCGCTTGCATTCGTAAAGAATAGCCCGGATTTCTCGCTGATTGCTCCACCCATGTCGGCAGCTATGCCGCTTGCGTCCGTTGCTGCGGTATGGATATCAATTTTGCCTACATTGATTTCTTGATTGGTATTGCTACCCCCGCCGCCTGCTGCAATAGCCTGCAACGACGGTATCGGAGTATTAGCTTGTTCCCACCGTTCAGAAATGGTAGCTTTTATGCTGCTCAATGAAGGAATTTTGTCTAAAATCTTCCCTATCCATTCCCACGCTGATTTAAGCGGGGATATCAGGTAGTCGTTAATAAACCCTGCAATGGCTTTGAACGCTGCGCCGCCTGCTGTAACAAGTAACGCCATTGCTGTTACGATTTTATAAAAGCCCATTAGGCAGAATAATAGGATTTGTTTCAATATCTCCCATGCTATTTGGGCTGCCTGTTTCAAGTAATCCCACGCCGTTTGTAGTGCCGCAAGGACTTCATCACCTGTTCCTAACATTTTCCATAAATCCTCAAAGGCACTCTTGCCGCCGTTGGCGTATACCCATAAATCTTCTAGGACTAATAGAAACGCTGCTATAAGCATTATAACCCACGTTATAGGATTAGCTAGTATGGCGGTGAATAAACTCCATAGGGCAGGCAGTAATAAGCCCGTAACAACGGCTACAATAGCGTATAACGCCATTGTTAGTATATCGCCGTGTTTCTGCATATATGCGAATACATCCGTTAACGCTAGGGCAAATTGAGTTAACGCGGGAGCAGCAAAACGCAGAATCGGCAGAAAAACGAATGTGAAAGAACGGCTTAATTCTGTAATGCTGTCGTTAAATTTTGCAGCTATAACCGTATCCTCTTTCGTGAAATATCCTAAATCCTTTTGACGTTTTATAAGGTCGTCTAAAGCTTGCCTACCACCTTGCAAAAGTCCTATCGTACCTTCGTCGAGTTGTAATGAAGATAATATACCTTGACTTTCCAGCTTGCTCATACCTTCAACAGCTCCGGCTAAATCTCGCAAAACGTCAAATACATTGCGGACTTTTCCGCTGTCGTCTACTACTGCAACGCCCAGTTGCTCGAAGAATGGCAGTATACGGCTTTTACCTGTAACAGCGATACGGGCTAACTGTTTATTTAGTCCTTCGACGCTGTTAAACAATCCCCTGACGCTGCCGCCTGATAGTTCTGCCGCGTTGCCCCATGCGTATAAATCCGGCGCACTTGCGCCTATACGGTCTGCAACTTTACCGACGGCGTCAGCTCCTGCGGCTAAACTTTTTACTTGCGCTATAATTGTACCAAACGAAAGGAAAGCGGCGGCTGCTGCTGTTCCTTTTTTCGTTAGATTGGAAGCAAAGCTTTCTGTTTTTTTGTCGGCTTCGTCTATTCCTTTGTTAAATTCTGTGGGGTCTAGCCCTAGAGTTATCATAAAACTATCAATAACTGTAGCCATTTTTTAACCCCCTTTCGTGTTTTTTCGCATATAGTCGGCTAGTAAAAAGTCATTAGTATTTTTATTAGCCAAAATCTCGCACATATCTAATAAATCATCATAGCTGTAAATTGTTTGAAGTTCATGCAGTGTGGCAAGTCTTGCGGCGACTACGTTAGCAACAGAGGGCGTGACATTTACTGTTTTTTCGAGAAATGAATACCGCTGCTGCTCGGCGACAAGTCGGGCGTTTCGTTTGACTTGCCGCCTTTTAGAAAACTAGAAAAATTCACCTCAAAGGCTTTCTTTTTCAACGTCCATAGGCTACCTACTTCCTCAATAACTGCGTCTATTGTTTCCGGCATTAATTCTTGCTCTACACCGTCGGAAGTAATGAGCGAACAGCATTTAAGCAGCTCGTTGCCTAGCTCGGCGACTTCTTCCACGTTAACATTTCCTAAAGATTTAAAAACTTCATCAATGTTAACATCACGCCAGTTAATATCGGAAATGCCTTTCCCTTCCGGCAGTCCATTGAACGAGTTTGCAATACCGCCATGAAGTGCCACGGCTGCAAGTTTAATAATAAACATCTCTAGTTTTGTGGCTGGCATTTGTCGCGCCTTAAATTTTAGCGTTCTTTCTGCATCTTGTAGCGTAAATATGATTTCTTTTCTAGCCATTTTTTGCTCACTCCTTTTATAAGAATAGGCGATACTATGAATATCGCCTATTAGTTAACTATATTATATTAGCTTCTCGTTTCAAAAGCAAACGCTGCTGTAACGGGGTCAAGCACCTGTTTAAGTGCTGGGAAGTCTTTAGCGTTAGTTAATACGCCATTCGAGAACATGAACGAAGTTGAAATGCTCGGAATGTTTATTGCTAAACCTAGCCGAACGATTTTTTTCTGTGTTTCCATGTATTTAGCCAACGCCCTGATATAAGTTAAAGACGGGCTATTTGCTTCAAAGGTAAAGTGTATAATATGCGGTTGCGGTGTCCAGCCTGCCGCCATATGTCCGTCAACGCCCATACGAACGATACTGATTTGTCGCTCGTCTTGGTCTACAGCTTGGTCGGTAGCGTAGTTTTGCAACAGAACACCTGCGGGGAACAGTTCTTCAATCGTTAAGAAACATTTTGCATTTGCTGATGTAATATCCATTTATAGCATACCCCCTTTTTTATAACACTACGGTCAGCGGAACGACTAATCTGTTAACGCTGCCGCCATATGTATACCAAACGTTTATAATCGGGCTATCACGGTTAACCCTTGCTGCTGCGCCGGGGTCTAACACTTGGATATAATAGCCATTGGTGTAAAGCTCTGTAGAGATATCTTCCCCTGCTTCCGCATAAAGCTGCGCTTTTTGGCTTTCACTTAATTCGATACCCGTATCAATAACGCCGTTATTCAACGCCCTAGTAATTGGGTCGTTCAGCCATGCACGAATTTGCGTGTACCCAATCTCGTTATAAGGGGTCCTACCGATTGACGTCAAGCCGTTTGCAAGTGAGATTTGCATAACATTTTTAAGCCATATCATGTTGATATACGTATCAACGAATCCATAGTTGCCGCTGAACATTTTTGCGTCATAATAGAACGAAAAATCAGTGCTGCGGGCGGCGTAACGTCCATAGAAGTTAACGTTGTTAGCCAGCAACGCTGTTGCGCTATCGTCGTCAGTTACAGACGCCGCAAGTCCTGTTTGCTTTCTAAACGCATAACTTACAACACTGTTCGCCCTGTTCCAGTCAATGGAAGCTGCTGTAGCCATGACAAGCGTAGCAGTGTATACGTCAGGCGCATAGTTCATGCAAAGTCCTTCGTAGTCCGCTTCTTTCAGCGTGGTTACAAGTGTTCCCTCGCCGCTGGTTTTCAGGGCATTAGAAGATTGCCACGGAACGTACAAGAATTCAATCGGGTTACTGTTGTTCCATTCTGCAAACTGCCGAATTTCTACATCTGTAGCTTCTTTCAGTGTGGTAAAGCTTACCCAGTTAGTCGATTGATTTACAACAGATTGCATATTAGCGGCAGGCGTCAAAGCGTCGCTGCCGTCGGATACCAGCGCGCCAGTTGCAGCAGTTAAGCCTAATGCGCTGGCGGTATCCGTGCCGAGTGCATCAACGGTCAAGCCGTCTGTGGCTACTGATACTGCGCTGTCTGCTCCTGTAGTTTTGCTGGTAATGGTAAAGCTTTCACTGTTGCTATTATAAACAACGGTCGTTCCGGTAACCTTAGCGGCGATTGCTGCGGCTACGTCGCTAGGCGTTGTAGCTGCGCTAAAATCTAATCCGGTAACAGTGATAGGGCTGCCGTCTACGGAGATAGTAAAGCCGCCAGCAGTGATTTTTTTAAGGCTGGTCAGTGATAACGCTTCTGCGCCGAACAGCTTTCCTGCGATTGCCTTAGATACCCGTTTTGCAAAATAAAGAATATTAGGCTTTTTAACACTGTTATCGTAAGACTGGAAGTAATGACTAGCCGCAAGATATTCTACGCTGTCCAGCCCGTAGTATTCGCCTACAGCGTCTTTGCTTGCATATGCTTTAAGCGTCGGGAATGGTGTTAATTCGTTTTCGCTTAAATACAAGCCAGCAATTTCAAGCTCTTGGCTACCCGCTTTAATAACGCGCGGGTTAATTTCAACGATTTTTGAAATAGGTATTGCCATTTTTTTATAAACCCCCTTTTTCTGGTTTATGATGTACATCAACATTTTCCAGCCGCGTTATCGCGATTTTATCAAAGTATTCTGTCTGGTATTCGTATACCGTCCAAAACGCTAAATGAAGTGGCAAGCGGTATCTGTTGATATATTGATTTGTGTCGTCAGTGTATGGTAAAAACTGCATATTTTCGCAGTACAATAAAGCTATATTGTAGTTCTTTTTGAAAAAGTCAACCGCAATATCAGAACGCCCCAGCGTTTCAAAGTATTCAGCACGCTGCAATGCTCGTTGATAATCGGCGTCACAAAAATCGACGTTAACGACATATTCACGGTAAGAACGTGTTTCCGTTGTGCCTGCTTCCGTTACAATCTGTTCCCCGACATTCGTACCGATCCGGCGGGTACTGGCAAGAAAAAATACCACGTGTTCTCGTGTCTTTGGCAGTGCCGAGTTGTTCTGCTGCCCTAGATAAATTTGTTCAGCAGTTAACGGCGGTTGCATATAAGCCCGCAAATAGGCTTCTACAGCTACGTTAATTTCTCCATGCTCCAATTACTTCACCGCCTTTCTTCCGACGCTTGTAAGGTTGTTTCCTTCGTCGTCAGGCTGATTGGTAAAGTCGGGATACGGCGGCACTTGCAAAGTTACTTCACAGTTAGCCCAGCCAACATTAGACCAGTCCTCAAACATTGCTGTGATTTTCCAAAATTCACCGGGCTTGCGCTCGATATAATCGCCTGTACGTAAGATTGGAACGCGTGCAATGCCCTCGATAGGTCTATTGTTGTCGCTGGCAAGGAATATCTGTTCTGTATGCGCCGTGCTGTTGATGTTTTCAAGATGTTGCAAGCGATTAGCTTCGTTTGGTTGAAACTGCACGTTTACAGTTGCAGGGCTAAAAAAAAGCGGTGTAACAATGCCGCTGATATTTTTTTGCCCGGCTGACTGATACAAGATAACTTGTTCGTCAGGATTTATGGCAGTTATAGCACTTCTAACTGTCATGTGCAAATTAATTCCGTTCATCTGTTACACCCTCTTTATTTAACTTTTACGTTATTTGTGACTGCATTTATCATGGTAGACGTATCAATCAAAGCTCGGTAAGGGTCAGTTGCTACGGCGTTTTTGCCGCTTTGTGCTTTGCGCTGTTTCATGCGGATAGTGGCAGGGCTATTCGGGCGCGGGTCGTTCCACTCCCATTTTTTTATAGTATCCTGTATATCCGCTTTCATTTCTTTTGATACAGCAGTGTAAGCATTTAAAAGCGCGCCATTCTGCGCCGACTTACCTTTTAACAGGGCAGTAAGTTGCTTGCTCCATTTGTTTTGTTGTTCATCTACAGTCCTTTGCATAAAGGGGCGTTCAGGAACGCCACCAATGCCCTTGTTTTGGATATAGGCAACATAAGCAACATTTATCCCGCTTGGATAAGTTGCGTCCGCTGTAAAGCCCGCCTGTGCTTCCGGCGTTTGCCTTACTAGGTTTCGCAACTTCTTTTTCCAGTTGCCGGATGTCCCTGTTCCGTTACCTGTAACAAGCTTGACTTTTAAACGCATAATAACGCCCGCCTGCTCTGTACTTTGCCGTGAGTGTCCAAAAAAGCATACCGCATTGTGTCTGGTTATACCAGTTCAGCGACATTGGTAGGGTATAGCTTGTTGATACCTTGCCCTGTGTCGCGCCGCTCAAAACGCCTACAACAAACGCTCCACGCTGCTGTAGCTCGCTTATATGGCAAGTGAGCAGGTAAAGCAGCGTTTTACGTTCGTCAAGGTCTTTCACGGCTGAATTGACGGAATTATTTAAAGCTAGTGTTGCTATCTTGAAATTATTTTCAAGGACAACATCATCTACACCCGCTAACTGCGGATACAGCTTTTTAAATTCTTCCGGGTCGAATATAACAACGTTGTTATCATCAGCCATTTTTAAGCCCCCTTACTTGAAAGGGGTTGTTGAAGCAATAACCTTTTTCGGGTCAAGTGGCTCGTTCCCGTTACGCAACTCTTTGCGTTCGTGGATTGCGCTTTTTGTAAAGCGGGTATCTCCGGTTGATGCAAAAATCAAACCGTTAATAATTCTAGGGTCTGATTTATGCTGTTTTTTAATCAATTCCCACATGTCAGAGGGAACGCCGAAAGTCATACCAAACGCGCCGCCGATTGGGTTTTTACCCATTTCAAGCCCCGCAAGATGTTTGTTGTTGCCGTTAAATTTAACCTCGGCAAGACTACCGTTTGGCAGTCTTACAGCAAAAATCACGTCTTGATAAGAATTGCAGCATACCGTAACAGTGTCAGCTTGTTTGGTCGGGGAAGTTTGAACAGGTTGTTTGGCGTTAACTTTTTCAACTTCCTTTTCCTCTACCTCGCTGACTTCGTCACCTTCGTTAGGGTCGTAAGTAACGGGCTTTTCTTCCTCAATCACTTCTACCCCTGTCGGCTCAACTTCCTGCGGCAGTAATGCTTCTGTATTCTTATCATCAACGATTGTGACAACTTCATCTTCTTTTACTTTTTTGGGTCTAGCCATGTAGCAGCACTCCTTTTTTTGTATTTAGTGTAAATTAAACGCCTGTCATTGTGCCGATTGCAAACGGTCTATAAATGATAGTGCCGTAAGAAGAACCGACAAATTTTTGATGAAAACTGGAGCTTTCCGGAATTAAGCGCATAGCGCGGAATTTTTCGCTAAATCCGATTTGAGCGGTCGGCAGTCCTTCGATTGTCGGAGCGACAAGGAGAATGGAAGTGCCGCCAGTTGCGGTAGCCAGTTCAGGCAATGCAACGAAACGGATTTTCGGGAAGTAGGTTTCCAACATCTGACGTGCAGAGATATTGAAGTCAGTTGCTTTGCCAAGTTGTACCTGTGTAGCGGGAGAGGTGGCAAGTACAAGCTCGGTGTTAGCGTCAATGTGTCCTGCGCCGCGGTCAGCCATTTTGCCGAACAGATACAGTACATCTTCGTAAATTTCTTTAGTGGATTTTTCAGCCCACAGAGTTTTGGATGCTGCATTTGGCAGCGGACTAACAGCAGCAGGTAAATTCGGATCGTTAAGCAAACCGTAAATCTCCAAGCCTGCCACGCCATACAAGGCGAATTTGTTGCTTGCAATATCAATTACAGTAGCAGCAGCACGTTGTTTATCTGCTGCCAGTTGCAAACGTGCGCGGCTTGCGACGTCGACTTCTCTATCGCCATAACGGATGTTAGTTTGATAGATGTATTGAGTTCTTACCGGAAAAGTCGGGTTTACATCAGACGCACCGCCTTGACCGTAGTCGGTGTAAGCTTCAACCTCGCCTGTGATTTCAGAAGTTTGGAAACGTGCATAAGAGGTTGTCCAGTCACCTTTTTTAGCTTCTCCGAAAATCTCCCTTGCGCCACGGGTAGCGGTCAGGATAGGGATTACCATAGGGTCAATATAAGATGTAAATTCAACAGGAACGCCGCTGTTTGCTGCGGTAACCATTGCAGCGTCATTCGCTAATTGGTCAATGCTATCGTTTGCCAAAATGCCACGGATAGGCGCGCCAGTATCGAACACGATACCATATTGTTTCATAACATCAAGCTGTTCTTGCAAGCCTAATTGATTTTCAAACATTGTTTTATCCCCTTTCATTAAGCCCAGTTACTGATGACGATAATATCGCCTACAGCACCGCCGCCGTTAATATTTACTACTTTATAATCAGTTTCTACTGCACCTTCTACAGTGCCGCCTGCTGTGTCAGTTTTGATAGTACCGTCTGCAAGCACTGCGAAAACGCTTTGTCCTACGGTGGCAGCCGTCCCGGTAACAACAGCAAAGTCACCTTTGACTGCTACGGATACGGGAAAGCCTTTAGGAACAGTGTTAGAAGCTGATTCGTTATAACCCAGCGGGTTAGTGATTTCACGCACTGCAAAGCCCAGCGGCGCACCTGTGCCTGTGGATTTTACAAAAGCGTCGTTATTGTTTACGGTTGCCGCCCATACGAAACCGCCAATAGTTACGGTGTCGGCTGCGCAATAGCCTTTTTGAGTGCTTACTAAAGGATTGGTACTCATATGTTGACCGGGTACACCAATAGCAGGCAGGATGTTTACTTGTCCTTGAAATTCGTTAGCCATTTTTCTTTGCTCCCTTCTTATCGAATAGTGATGTTTTTCAAGTTTTTCATGTATTCAGGAGTTTTTTCACTGGATACGCTGAATTTTTTGATTGCTTCGTCGTTAGCGTGGGTTACGTCAAAACGTTGTTTTTGCAACACGTCAACCATAGCTTTGTAAGATTCTTTGGGATATTTAGAAGTATCAATGCCTTTAGCTTGCAAGGCTCTTGCGTAGATATCTTCTGCACTGTCATACGCCATAGCGTCGACGTTACCGAGTGCGAAAGCGCAAGCGTTAGCGGCAGCGTTAAGTTTTTTCACGCGTTCCATAACATTTTTTTCCGCTTCTGCTTTAGCATTAGCCAGCAATGCGGGAAGTGCGTCTTTAGCAAGGTATTTTTCCTCACCTTCGCGCTCGTGGTCGCGGTCAATCCGTTTCGGATTGTCTTTTTCGTAACGCTCGCCTGCTTTGATACCCATTTCAAAACCCGCTTTAAAAGCAGGGTCTTTCATGCGTTCTTCGAGTTCATCATCTTCTGCTTTTTCTTCCTTGTCCTCGTCTTTAGCTTTTTTTACTAAATATTCTTCCATGCCTTTACGCTCATGTTCTCTATCGAGTTTTGCGCGTTCGGCTGGATTTTTTTCCAATTCCTCGCCTTTAGCTACGCCCTCGGCGTAAGTCAATTTTTCGTCCATACCTTCACCGCCTTTTAATTCTAACAGTTTCGCCTTAATGGTGTCTTTTTGTGCAGCTTCCAGCCCTGTAAAGAATTTATCTACAAGGTCGTCGATAGAAATATCTGCGTCCACATCCAAGCCAATTTCTCGGGGGTCGTAACCTTCTACCTGCGCTTCAACAACATTTACAGCCTTTTGCAAATTAGCTAACACAACTTCTGCTGCTTCGATACCTAAATCAGCGTCTTTTGCAAAGATAACGCGCTGTAAGTCAGCTTTGCGGCGTTTAAAGCTTAAAATATCTTTTGAAAGATTTTTCATTTGTTTTTTTTCTCCCTTCGTTGTTTTTTCTATCTCAACAGGTAAACTGTCGGATACAACTACATCACTGCCAGCCCTGCCTTGCGGTACAAGGGCAACGTGATTTCCTCGAATATCCCTCATAACAAAATCATATTTTGCGCCCTTATACTCCCCTGCGATCATATCGGGCGTATAGCGGTAGCTGCAAGATATCTGCTTACAACTTCCGTCCTCGACGGATTTAATCGCCTTTTTATCTGTGATAGATAACGCATTCAACAAATACGGTTCTTCAAAGCGTGCCTCTGTTCCTGTGCTGCCTACCTGATATTCTTTAGGCGGCGCGTCGGCGGTATAGTCATGGTGTCCCTGCATTAGCGGCAAGCCGTTAAATGTTGGGGCAGCTTTCGCTAATTCTTCCGGGTCACGCAGTCCATAGTAGACACGTTCGGGGTTTAAGCCTAAATCCTGCCAGTTCGGAATTTCACGCCCTAAATACGGGTTTACAGTCGCCTTACTGATTGGGCAGGCGTCAACGTGCATAAATCCGTTTTCGTCTATTCTGCGCGCTGTTATGGCGGCGTCAAACGCTAAAATATTGTTTTCCCGTTCCATATGGTCAGCCCTTTCGTTTTAACTATTTTTATACAAATGTCTTTATTTGTTATTTTGATTATATCACAGGTTAACTTAATTATTGCTCGTTAGTGAGTAATTCGGTGATATCGGGTCGAAAATCACACCTGCAATATGGCAGTTCTCCCGGTAAAACATTTCTGCCTACATCTTCGTCATAAAGCCCCTCGTCTAAATCAAATGTCTTTCCATTCATTGCAATGTGTGTTTTACGGCTGCTTTTCTCGCCGGGTATATGTATCCATATGCCTTTTTTTATACCGATATCCTTCGTCTGCATAACGTTTAACGCCTGCGTTGCCTTGTTGGTTTGGTCTATGGCTATCAGTTCTGCCCGCCGTTCTGTAACCTTGTTAAGGTCTTTTATGTGCTGAAATATGCTTGCCATATCCCGCCCTTTAAGTGCGCTGTCAATTACAACATTGGTTAATTTATCAAAGTATTTAGGGGCAATACTCTTTATCAAATTTACGTTACTCGCTACCATTTCTTCAAGTAGCGGTTGATGTAAGGCGCTAATGTGAAAATCTATCACAATGCCCGCTTTTTTTAGATTAGCCATAAGCCCCGCTTTAGTCTGTTTATCTATCTTACCGATAAACTTGCTGGCTATAGCGTCCAGTTCCTCGGCTTCCCATTCGCTTATATATCTGCCGAAACGCGCTTTTATAGCGTCAATAAGCTGCTGTAAGCGTCTATTGTCGAAATCAACGGGCGCGTCATTCGTTACCATTTCCGACGCTCTAAACAGCTTGTATTTTTCAAGTACAAACTTTAACGCTGCCTTTTCCATTTGTTTTATTAAGCGGCGTATCGAACGGGCGTATTCGTTCTGTATTCCGACGCTGGCAGGTATTCCCGGTATAGTTACCTGTCGCCGCCGTCGTCTGATTTTCGACGCCATACATTAGCCCCCTTTTGTAAGGTTTATGCGGAATTATTTGATATAACCCCGCATTTTTTCCCATTTTACTTATTTTTAATCAATTATTTCGTTTTTTTATTCAACTTCTTTTGGCGGCTTTTCATCTTGGCTCAAAACTTCCCGCTTTTCAGTTAATCCTAACAGTTCGCGTTCTTCCTCGCTTAATTCTTCCTCGGGTACGCTTTCTTCGTTGAGGTTATTAAAACCGCTTTTCGGATCAGCTTTCAGGCACTCCCTGCCCTCGTCAGGACTGATGACGCCATTAGATATATAAATCTGCTGCGTTTCAGCTTTGATTTTGTTTACAGTAGCTATGCTTTCTTCTTTTTCTTCTGATAATGGATTGAAGGTAAAAGTTATTTCGTTGTCTATCTCTCCCCATTCCTGCACTTGTAGTACCTTTAAGACGTATTCTATTTGGTCACGCAGTTGCTTTTCTTGCTGGCTGGCTATGTGGTCGTAGTGGTTATTTAAATCACTTTCACCTGTATTAAATCCGGACGGCGTTAAGCCCCACATTTTTGTTACAGGCTCATTAAAGTAAGCCGCCACTATCTCCATTGCCTGACTTACTATATCCTTTACACCAGCTAACGACGTTGATTTAATATCAATATCTTCTGATTCTTTATCTATCAACATAACGCCGTCATTACTTCGATACTGTACGAAGTTATTTACACGGTTATCAATCTGCGACCAGTCACCGCCCGAAAAAAGCTGCTCGTTAAGATTGGTTTTAAAGACCGTTAAGCTGAATTTGGTGAGCAGCCGCGCTTCTGCTTCTCGGCACTCTGTAAAGTGCGCCACGGCGTCTAGTACAATCTGTGCAAGCGGGATACCGAAAAAGTTATAAGCAGGTCGTAATATCGTCGGCAGCTCATTTTCCTGCACTGGCGGCAGGAAGCGGCTTGCGTCTACAGCTTTTCCCATGACAAACCAGTATCGCGGTTTGAAGTAATATTCTTGCAGCGGGTCTGCTGCGTTATATTGACCCGGGGAAAGGTTATACGGCTCTATAACTTTCAAACGCCGCAGTTTTTTACCTCGTAATTCGTTCTTCGTTAAAATTAATGGATTTAGCAGGTTTTCACTGGCGGTGTCGATTCCGTCAAAGTCCATGTATACTAAACTGCCGCCGTAGTATTTACTGATACTTACCGCTTTGCGTAGTGTCGGCAGCAGGTTTATCTTGGTTATTAATTCGTTAAGTCTGTCCAGCTTTGCCTGTTTATCGGTATCAGGGTCATTGTTGCCCTTTGTTGTTAGCGTTATGCCCTTTTCTACCATTTCATCAGCAATCATCTCGCAGCCTGCCCGAATAAGCCCGTTTTGTGCAAGCCCTGTTAAATACCCGTATCCTAAAAATTGCGGGTACGCACTCATGCCCATTATAGAGATAGCATGATGTAGCAAAGAATGGCATTGACCTATAGCAGCGTCATTTGCTTTTTTGGTATCTGCGTCTACCTCTGCTAGCGTAGCTGGCGCACCGTACATTGTTTTAATGTCGGTAAGGGTCGGTACTCTTGGCGTACCTTCTACCGGATTAATAAGGTTTAATGCTTTCAATCTTGGGTCTTTTCTGATTCGTTCTTGGTTGTTGAAAGCCTGATTTTCGTTGCCGCTATTTTTTCGGGCGGTGTTCAGTGCTTTCTGTCGAATACGTTTCTGCGCGTTTTTGCTGTTGTTCATTTCTTTTCCCCCTATTTATCTGCGTTTTACTTTCATTGGCGGGTGACTGTTTTCTAATGCGTATCTAACGGCGTCTATAGTATGGTCGTTGCCGTCAGGGTAGTTAGCGATATAGTTACCGTTTCTATCCTTTTTTAGCTCGTATTGGGCGAATTCTCGTGCTGCATTCGGGCAGCGCATAGGGTCTATAACGATTTCTAATAAATCATCTGTCAAATATTTATAGCCCCATTCTCTCGAACCTTGCCCTTTTTTAGCCGGAAGAACATTAATCCCATAGCTTTTTAGGCTCATTAATGTTTCATGCTGGATATCGCTTACTATAAGCCTGTTGCGTGGATTTTCCTTTTTTATATGTTCTGCTAACGTCCAACTCGGACAGCCACGGGCATAGTATTCATTGAATATATATAGCTTGCGTGCTGCCGTATCTAGGTGCATGGTCATATACGCCATAGGGTCGATTGATACGCCTAGATCAAGCCCACGTTTAATGTTATCGAAATGCGATATTTCTTCGTTCGTGATTGGTCGCAGTTTTAAATTGGTGAATATCTCGCCGCCTGTTCCTGTGACTTCACCTAAATACTCATGTCTAAACCTGCGGGGCTGATATACTGCCATAACTGACGCTTCATAGAGGAATTGTTTCCCTACCCATTCGGGCGGGGCTTGCAGATAGTTGCTTTTGTGTAACAGCTTATCGGGACGAGATTTCAAGGCTTCGTTGTTCACCCAGCTTTGCATAGACGCAGGCGGGTTATATGAATAAAAGCACCAAAAACGCTCGCCGCCACGCAGCACTGATTGCAATACCTTTTCTATTTCTTCGATTCCCGAAAATTCTTCTAATTCTTCAAACCATGTTATAGCATAGTAACCTTTTTTTACTTTTACGGACTTGCGTTTCGTCGGGTCGTCCAGTCCCCAAAACAATATTTTCTGCCCGGTTTTTTTATATATAAACGACGGCGGCGACACTCTAGCTATGAAAAAATCATTTAGCCCCAGCTTTTCTATAGCCCATGCTATCTGTTCATAAACTGTTGTTTTTATTGTTAATCCAACTTTGCGGAAAACAATAACGTTTATAGTTGGGTCTAGCAGCATAAGCATGATTATAAATATACTTATAGCCGACGACTTCAACGAACCACGCCCACCGCTAAACCAATAATGCGTAAATTCGTGATTCATTACCTGATGATAAACTTTATAGAAAGCCTTGCCGATACAGTCAGTTAAATTAATCTTTGGCGGGGTCATTTATCTTTTTCGCTAAATCTTCAAAGTTCTGCGCTGCTTTTAGCGCGTCGTCGTAGGTCGGCAATTCACTTTCTTCTGCTGGCTGCTCGGCTGGTACATCAGCGACGATTGTCGGGGCTAAAGCTATAGCTACAGAGTTTTCTCCAAATAACTTATGGTATTTACCCATATTTTCGCTACCCGCTTTTATAAGCGTGTTTTCCATGATGTAACCGTCGGTATATATCTTTTCCATTTGCCCCGTTTCCTGATTCTTTTTAAGAACGTACTTTTTATATTCTATTGTTTCTTTGACCTTGCCCCGCATTTGGTCTGTATAGCTGCGGATTACTTCTTTAACTTCTGCAATATCGTCTAATTCGTATTTTGCCCGCAGTTCTTCTACATACTCCTGTACCCACGGGCGGGAAAAAATCATGTATGCCGTGCGCCGGGCTGTTGTTTCTGCAAAGCCTGCGGCTTTTGCGGCTTTATAAAAATTAAAGCATTTCAAATATTCTCTTGCAAACTTTTTTTCACGGTCGTTCGCTACCCGTTTTTCGCCAGCTATGCGAACAACGGCTGACCGTTTGCGTTTTGGACTAGCCATGTTACGCCCCCCTTTTTTGTTTTCATTATAGCACAATCTTTAAAAAAACTATAATTTATCATGTTTACGTGGTACAATGGTATAAAACCATTAGGGGGAGCTATTATGATACAAAAATCTTATACAGAAGCTGAATTAATTGAGGGCTTTAACCTTCCCTGTAGTAGTATTCTTGACTTTTTCGACAAATACGAGTGTAAGCGCGTCGTTATCGGCTATCCTTCTATATCGCACGTTATTTACGGATATAACAATCCTGAATATCTGCCCGATATCGCGCATTTAATTGATTATGGCGTCGGAAAAACTGTAATCATAAGCAGCTACGAAACAGGCTCGCCAAGATATCAAGTCTATAACTTTCCTGATAGGCGGCAGGCTATTACTTTTGTAGATGAAGTCGAATATACGTTGTTTGTTCCTATTGATTGTATCTTGAATTTCATAACTCAAAAAATAGGCTTTTGGTCTTATAAGACTACAGTAAATATTCTTGACGATAACGAATATAATATTATTCTTGTAGTTGAAGGGCGCAGGATTGAGCTGACTGACGATAACTTTATGGATAGAGTTTTAATAACTCAAAAAACGCTGCTTATCGAAAATGATTTGATAACAAACGCAAAAAGCGCAGTCGAATATTATCGCAACATTTTTAAAATGTCCCGTCGCTTTGTGGCAGAGATAACGGGTATCCCTCTTAAAACGCTTAATGCTTTTAATTCATCACCTGACCGCACTATCTTGAAAACCAATGCCCTTAATGTTTACAAACTGGCGCAGTTATTCGGTGTGAGCATGGAACAGCTTTTGCTGACAGAATGCGAAATAAACCCTACCAGCAAGGCTTTTTTGGAAAGTAAAGAGGTTTAAACAATGAATATTGATAACGCATTATATACCCTGAATATCGCGCCTGACGCCCGGCAGTTAACCGTTTTTATCGACGGTGAAGCAATTCCTCAAAGCCGACCCAAAATCGCCACACGGGGCAAAAATGGCGTTCCGTTGCCCCATGCTATCGCCTACTATAAAAACGCTTCCATTTACTATCGCCAGCAATGCGAATACTGTATTAAACAAGCTGTTCAAAAGTCAGGTATCTTTTTTAAAGATGTCGCCTTGTTTTGTGAGGTATATATTTTTTTACCTGTCCCTGCGTCAAAAAGTAAGAAGTTTAAAGCCGCTGTTGATGTCGGCGCAGAATTTCCAAAAGTCAAGCCGGACTGCGATAACCTTTTTAAAAATATCACAGACGCAGCCGAGGGCTTGGCATTCGATACAGATAGCCGCATTGTTTCTGTAAACATCCATAAGCGTTATACCAACGGCGCACCGTTTGCTGTACTGCGGCTTACAGAAGTCAACGAAGAAATAACAGTCCTGCCATCTTTTGTTAAATTGTATAGAGAAAGCAAAAAAAGCAGAGGTTAAAACCTCTGCTTTTTTATTTACTGTAAATTGATTCGCCATATAGATTTATTAAATACTTCCGGCAGTATTCTTTTACATCATTGCACTTTTTGCCGTGGTGTCGTTCTGTGTGGCAGTCCATACACAGAAGTACACCGTATTCTATTTGGTCGCTTTTTATCCCGTTATGTTCGTGATGAAACTTTTCGCCGGGGTCTACCCGATTACCGCAGTAAATACATTTATGCTGGTCGCGCTGGTGTATCCTTTCATTTAGCTTTGCTAACTTCTGCCCTTTAAGTCGTATGATTTTCGTTTTGGGTATCGGATTCATTATGTTTCCTTTCGTGTTATTCTATTTTTTTAGGTTTAATGGCAGTTATTTTCTTGTTTAATATTTCTGTCAGGCAATTTTCGCAAAGCATTTCTATGTACATATCATATTCTTCTATTGTCGTCGGAAAACATTCTTTATTCGTTTTTCCGCATTTTTTGCAGGTCGCTAAACGCTTTTTATTTAAATCTACTAAAATTCCTAACGCCTGACAAGATTCATTGAAAAAATTTATTGCGCTTGCTTCTATTGCGTCTTTAGGATTTAAACTATCTAAAACTTTTGACGTAGGCAAAAACAGAATACTGTTACATTTTCTGTATTTTTTTAAGCTATCTTTTTCCCTTTCTACACATATGAATTGAAAGCCGTCTATAAATTCGTTGTATTCAAAAATTAAGAAGTCGCCGGGGAATAAATTGTATTGATAGCCTTTATAGTTGAAAAACAGTTGGTTTGATTCTTCGGTAAAAGATGTTTTTATGCTACGTTCAACCTTTAGCATAGTGACTTCGTTTCTTATTTCTTCCGGTATATCCTCTATTGTTATATTAGTGTTTCCTTCCCATTGCCACGCATAAACTTCTGTTATCTCGTAGTATTTTTCGATTCCTGCCATTTTACATATCTCCCTGTTTTTCGATTTCATCTAATGTTTTTTGAATTTCTAAAAGCTCTTGATTTATTTTTGCACCTTGTCTTATTAAAGCTTCCTCGCTCCACAGCTCACTCATTTTTTCATTTATTTTTAAAACAAAATCAGTATCACTCATTTCGGAAGGTTTTAATATTGCTGCCATGGCAGTAAGTTGTATTCTTGTATCTATTTTATTAATTTTTATTTCTTTTTCCAATAGTTTTAATTTAAGTTCTTGTATTCTTATAATTCTGTTTAATTGCTTTTTGTGTAGCATAAACTCTACTTCTGAAACAAACATTTTCTTTATACCTCGTAATTTTCTTTTATTTTTTGACCTCTGAATTGAATTCTTCGACTAATACACTAGTGCAAAAACTTATAGGCTCTCCAAAAAATTTTCTGTGCTTGGCTCTTTCTTCTTTCGGTTGCGTTTCTATTGCTTTTTGCAGATATTTTGCAAAATCACTTATCGTTGCTTCCGTAACTTTTGGCATAAAAATATCTATATTGATATCTTTACCTTTTTCGGCGTTAGCTAGTATCGTCGTCTTTTTCTTTAAATAGTCATCAATATAAAGCTTTGCAGCTAACTTAATGATATCTCTAGCATTCATTTTATTTGCTCCCTAAATTTAAAAGTGGCGATATTACGCCCCCGCAACGATACAAAAACCTCTTTAAATATTTCTTTGTTCTTTAGTCGGTATTCATAGCCTACCGACAAGCGAATTGTGATATTGCGCCGATAATATCCCCGTCGAATGCGGTAAAGTTTAGTAAAAAATCGCCCGTATTCAATCATTTTATCACTTCTTCCGTGTCGATTCCTAAAATATCAAAAATAGCTTTCATTTGTGAATAAGTAATGTCGTCTACTTTTATACTGTTTCGGTAATATTTGCGCGCTTTAATCATAAATAGCCCTGTTTCGGCTTCTTCCAGCGTTGCAAAAGCTTTGACGTCTAAAGATGATTCTACAGCTTCTCCATTTGATTTTTTGTATTTATCATAATCAGTATAAATATAAAGTATTCCAACTTTATTAGCGGTTAATATTTCTATCTGCGGCTCTTTCAAGTATCCACGGTTTGAATTTAAAACAAATATTTTATCGCCGGGCTTTACATCCTTTAATGACTTCAATTTAAAACACTCTCCCCTTTAAACAGTATACTTCCTTTCGGGGGGGTAACTCCTGAAAGCTCTTTTTTTATTTCTTTCACTGCTTCTAGTTGTAGTAATAAAATTTGTTCAATATCATAATCTGTTGCTTTTTCCATGCTCAAAAAGCCTGCAAGCAAAACACTTTGCAATTTCAAAAAGATTTCTTCTGTGTCGTCCTGTGTTCCTGTAGTCATAAAAGTACCCGTTTCACCCATAAATAAGCAGAGTTCATTTTTTATTAACGCTTCTTCTACTGTTTTTAGCAAGTTTTCATCACTTACTTTCTTTTCCGTTACGTTTATATCTAGTTTGTTGTCCATTTTCTACCTCTTTCCGTCGCCATAATCTCTATATGGGCGTTTTTTATTTGTTTTAGATGTAATGTATTGCGCTGGTTATTTAAAATCGTTCAAGGCTGCTCGTATCGTTTCATATAGTTAAATACTGACGTTTGTGAAAGTCCCAATGCGGCAGCAATCTTATATGAGCTGACGCCGTTATTTTTCATTTCAAAAATTTGATTATGAAACTTTTCCCAATCGTGCGGGCTGTTTGGGTGTGGTTTAAACGGTGGAATTGCTTTCACCATTTTCGGCGGCAGGGGGGGAGTTTCTTCCTGTTTGGGTTTAAACGGCAGGCTTGCAATGTTTATATAATGTTCCCCTCTAACGCATTCTTTTAGGTCTAAAAACGGACAGTAAACAGTATCATTATGGCGGCGCAGGCGGTAGCATTTTAGGCAATCAATCATTTTTCTAAACTCTTTTCTTTAGCTTCTTTTACCGAATTGCAGTATTCATCAATTTTTTCTTTGCTTAAATGCCTGTTGCCGTACTGCTTATATCCCTTGATTTTTTCCAATACCTCGAAGGGGTCGTAGTAATATCGTGTTCGTCGTCCGGTATGGAATTTAAATATATTCGTGCAATCTTCCCGCAGTTCTTTAAGCAGCTTTCCATATTTCCAGCGTTCAATCGAACAGGCTAAAATAATTCGTCCAACACGGTAGCCGCTTATAAATCCTTTTGCCTTTGCTGCTTCAATGCTGATATTCTGCATTATTCATTCTCCTCTTTATTGATTTTTTTCTTTAACGATAATAAACAAGCATTGCAAAGCTGAATATTATAGGTTTCGTATCCGGCTACGCGGATAATAAAGCTGTTCCGGCTCGCCCCAATATAACCTTTTCCACACCCGTCGCAAACAAAATCTTTTTTCTTTTCTTTTTTTAATTTAATCACTTTATCACTCCCTTAAAATCTGCGAATAATATAAATATTTATCATAAAGGCTGCCAAAAATAATAATGTGCCTATTAAAAATGCAGTTATCATTTTATCCCTCGTTGTTATTTTATGGTTTCCTGCGTTTTTTCAATATATTTTTTGGTTTCTACTGTTAAAATTTCTATACTTTTTGCAGCTTTCCAATAAGGTTTCGCTCTGTATATTGCTTCTTCTTTTGTATTAAAACAAAAATTTATTTTAATACCATCAATAATTAAAAAATACTCAGCTTTATATGTATCTATCTCTTTTGCTATCTCTTTTTCTTCTTCTATAAAAAAGGTGTATGCAGCTCTATTGATTTCCGCGCATAAACTCCCTAATTCAATATCTGTTTCGCTATGTTCTAAAATGTTTTTAGCTATCTCTACAATTCTTTCTGTCGTCAGATGTCCTTCAAATACTGCACTTTTTAACATTTCCTCATATTCTTCGGAAGTTCCAAGAGTGTATAAATCAAAGTCAACGCAAAGTTGTTTTAAATTTTTTCTAGTTATAATTCTATCTTCTTTAATCATAGTATCGCTCCCTTTATTTTTTTATTTTTTCCTTACCTCTTGTCTATATTATAGCCCCCCCTCGTTCTGTTGTCAAGTCT
>ERZ839947.1330-NODE-1330-length-23925-cov-9.578006_pt1 | contig 23925 bp, 20 predicted proteins | sample MGYA00519908_ERZ839947 | MGnify/ENA primary metagenome ERZ839947 (study PRJEB31850, sample SAMEA3708857) | human gut metagenome | biome: human gut; feature: human-associated habitat; material: faeces | place: China | collected 2014 ... | reverse complement strand
GAAAAGACTGAAACGGGACATTCGTTGCATGACGTCGTCAGCCTGCAGCTTTTTTTCTAGCAATTGAACCCAGCTGAACCAAAGCCGCTAAAAACAATTGGAGGAAAGACTGAAACGGGACATTCGTTGCATGACGTCGTACCGTATTGTCAGCCAACTCCCGTTTTTTGCTTGCGTGAAATTCCAGAAAGGACTATAATGCTAGATATTGGGGCATTAGCTCAGCTGGGAGAGCGCAAGGTTCGCAATCTTGAGGTCAGGGGTTCGATCCCCCTATGCTCCACCAATTCGGTGTATCCCTCAACCCGTTTCATGGGTTGGGGTTTTATTTTTTAGGGGAGGGAAAAAAATTGAAGAAGCCGCTTTTCTTAGGAGCCCTGATCCTTGTGTTGGAAGTCTTTTTGTTGCCTTTATTCCAAGCGGAGGCCAAGGCGGAGCAGAAAAAAGAGGCCTCCTATGGGGCGTCATTTTCCTCGGAAGGCACGCTGTGGCGTCTTGATGCAGAAAATGTACCTGGACTTCCGCGCAATTATAGGACCTGTGACGATGCTTATCGGGCGATTCCTCCTCGCTACGCAAAGGAAGCCTCTTCCCGCATTCCCAGCCGTAAAGGGCTTTCTGAGCTCCACATCTCCGGGTCCAGCCAGTACTCTGAAAAAGGACTTGATGCGGTCCTTGCCGATCTTCGAAAAAGGACACAGGGACCCATCATCCTCGTTGACCTGCGCCAGGAGAGCCATGGCTTTTTGAACGGAATGCCTGTGAGCTGGTACGGAAAACGGAATTGGGCCAACCGGGGAAAGGGGCACTTTGCCGTACTTTTTGACGAAGCGAGGCGTATCCACGCCCTTTGGGGAAAAGACGTGACTTTTGTGCGTCTCAAAACGGATAAAAGGCCTCTTTCAACTGTTACCGTGAAGGCCGTACAGGTACTTACGGAAGCGGAACTTGCCGCTCAAAAAGGAGTGATGTATGTCCGCTTTACGGCAACCGATCATCTGTGGCCTGATGCAGGGGAAATTGAGCGTTTCCGCCGCTTTGCCGCGAATCTGCCCAAGGATGCCTGGCTCCATTTCCACTGTGTTGCCGGTGAAGGGCGGACCACAGCTTTTATGACGATGTATGATATGCTGAAGAATCCTGATGTACCCTATGAGGATATCGTCCTGCGCCAGCTGCGGATTGGCGGCGTCTATACGCCTTTTTTGGGGAAGGGGCTTTCAACGTGGAAGAAGCCCTATTATCGGGAAAAGAAAATTGGGCTGGAAGATTTTTATCAAAGGCTTCAAGATAATCAAAAAATTTCATCATAGCAGTAAAAGCGCCCTGCGCCAGCACGGAGATGCTCTTTCAAGGAACGTCTTCTTTGCTGTAGGGGCGCTTTTTTGTCGCTGTATGGACGTCTTTATGATATATTGATATAACGGTGAAAGATTTTTCCTAAATGATTTGCTGCATTTTTTGATGAAATTGGTTTTCCAACCAAAGGAGGATGAATGATGACACCTGACGAAAAAACGCGCTATTATGGGCGCATGGAAGAAAACTTTCCCCAGTTTTTAAAGGCTATGGAGCGGCTTGTGGCGGTCCCGAGCTATCTTAAGGATGACGACGACTATCCTCATGTGCCGGCCATCAAGAAGGTCCTTGATGAAACCATGGCCCTTATGAAGGACCTGGGGTATCGGACTTATACCGACCCAGATGGCTACTATGGCTGGGCGGAAATCGGTGAAGGAGATACCCTGATTGGTATTTTAGGTCATCTTGACGTGGTCCCGCCAGGACTGATCGATGATTGGAAAAGCGATCCTTTTACGGTTGAGTACCGGGAGAATAAAGTCTATGGCCGCGGCGTCCAGGATGATAAAGGCCCTGTCTTGACTGCTGTCTATGCTGTTAAAGCCCTTCTTGACGAAGGCTTTACCCCTCATTACCGTCTGCGCTTTATTTTTGGCACCGATGAGGAAAACCTCTGGCGCGGCATCAAGGTCTATATGGAAAAAGAGGAAAAGCCGGATTTTGGCTTCACGCCCGATTCCATCTTCCCCCTCATCCATGCCGAAAAAGGGGTTCTTGAATATACGCTCCATGCACCGAATGAAAGCGGCCTCACCTTTAAGGCCGGTGATGCCTATAATGTTGTTCCAAGCTACGTCAAGGCTCCTAAATCGCAGGCCCTTATAGAGGCGCTGGACCATCTCCATTATGAATACCGCGATGAAGGGGAGACCGTGGGCATCCTTGGCAAAGGGATGCATGCCCAGTTTGCTGAAAAGGGTGTCAACGCCATCCATCGCTTCCTGCTTGCCCTTGAGGCCATGGGACACCCGACAAAGGCGGCCCGTTTTGTGAAGGACAACCTGGAGGGGCATCTTTTTGCGGAACCTATTTTCGGCGAGGTCAAGGATGACGCATCAGGCGAGCTCAAGTTCAACCTCGGTAAGATTGAACTTACGGAAAAAGAAGAAATCCTGTCCATTGATATGCGCCTTCCCGTGACCTATCCAAAGGAAAAGGCGGTTGAAGCCATTACGCGAAAAGCGGCTGAATACGGCTTTACCTATCATGAGTTTGACTGGCTGAAGCCGGTCTATCTGCCCCTTGATTCGCCCATCATCAAAAAGCTCATGAATAGCTATGTCGAAGCCACGGGTGATACGGAGCATAAGCCCCTTTCCAGCGGCGGCGCCACCTATGCCCGGGCTATGGATAACTGTGTGGCCTACGGGATCATCCTTCCCGGCGTTGAAAAGAGTGAACATATGCCAAATGAAAACATGGTTGTTGATGATTATAAAACAGCGATGAAAATCTACATCCACACTTTTGTGAATTTTAACCGCTGATGCCTCCTCTTGCTTCCTGTTTTCGTACAAATAGAAAGAAGGATCCTTATGTCAGATACACAAGCTAAGAAAAAGAAACAAATGCTGAGCTCTTATTCCATTGTATTTTTGGTCCTGATCGCTGTTGCTATCCTGACTTGGTTTGTCCCTCAATCAGTTGTCGTTAAAAACAATGGGACAAAGGAAATCATTTACAACGCCATTATGGTCAAGGACGAAGTGGTAACCGGACAGGGCCTGCAGCCCATGGGCCTGTGGGACATCTTCATGGCGCCGATCCGGGGCTTTGTCAAGGCCGCGCCTGTTGGTTTTGCCATCCTTATGGCGGGGAGCTTCCTGCACCTCATGAACTATGTCGGCGCCATGAATTCAGCCATTGGCTGGCTCCTCAAGCGGTTTACGGGAAAGGCCCTGATCATCGTTCTCATGTTTGTTTCCGCCTTATTTGGCGCGGTCTATGGACTGTGGGAAGAAATCCCCGCTTATTCCATGGTCGTCGTACCCCTTTTTGTACTTGCCGGGTATGACGTCATTACAGGGATTGGTGTCCTTTTTGTCGGAGCTACAGCGGGCAACATGGCAAGTATTGTCAACCCCTTCTCCTTGGGGGCCGCCGTAGGAGCCATTGGAACCGATGGATTGTCCATGGGCAGCGGCATGCTGCTGCGCATTGTCATTTTCTTCGTCCTTTACCTTGTTGGCCTCGTCTATATGCTCCACTATGCCGACACAGTCAAGAAGGATCCGACAAGATCCATTGTCCACGGTCTTGATATCAAGACCCTTGTTGATGAAGATCACAAGATGGAAGAATTTACGAGCCGCAAAGCTTGGTCCATTGCCCTGCTTGTCGTCATTATCCTGGCCCTAGTCTGCGGGTATATGCCTTGGGATGCCATCAAGTTTGCTGACGGCAGTACCATGAAGGATGCAGTGAATCTGCCTTTTCGCAGCCTGGCCAAGGTTCCTGTTCTGGGTGATTTGTTTGGCGCAGGTCATTATACGGAATTTGGCGATTGGTATTTTGATGAATTTGCCTTTGTCTTCTTTGTCGGTGCCCTGCTCTTGGGCCCTATCAACAAGATTCCCGAAGCGGAATTTGTTCGCGAATTTGTTGCCGGTGCCCGTGAAATGTTGGGCGTTGTTCTCGTCCTCACCGTGGCAAACGGGATTTCTGTCATCATGGGCAGCAAGACGGCTGGCATGAGCGTCACTTTCGTGTACTGGATCCAGAATGCCCTTCAAGGCGTTCCCGGCTGGGCCTTTGCCATTGCAGCCGCCCTTGCTTATGTGGGCATTGGGTTCTTTATGCAGTCGACAAGCGGTGTTGCCGGCATCACCATGCCAATTCTTGGCGCGGTAGCCTATGCGCTTTTCCAAAGTGCACCGATTGGTTCCATTGGCGGGCAGGTCATGCTCATTGCCGCTTTTACAATCGGTCTTAACTTTACGAGTGCCATCTATCCCAGTGCGACCAACATGGGGACCCTTGAAATCTATCAGATCCCCTATGATCGGTACTTGTCCTTTATGCTGAAGATTGATGTCGTTATGCTCATTGTCGGTATCGCGATTGTGTCCGTGGCTCCGATGCTGGGCATCTTGTAAGTCATTTTTGGCGCTGCGGAAGCGGCGCCGCAATTAGATGAAGGTGAGCCCCTTGCTCTTGAAGAAAAGGGGGCTCATCTTTTTTATGATACGAAAAAGGGAAATTATTGTGATTTTCCTGCCATTTATGGTCCATCACTTTTTTTCTTGTGACAGATAGGGTATACTTTTATCTGTCGCATATTTTTTAGAGGGAAAAGAAAATCGAGGGGGACTTTCTTATGAACATCGTTATGGAACTTGCGCTGATTTTCGGCGTTTGTCTCGTTGGGGTCATGGCGGCATCCATCATGCCCTTTGCCGTCCCATACAGCGTCATCAGCCTGCTTATCCTGATGACCTTGCTGTATCAAAAGGCCATCAAGCCCTATCAGATTGAAAAAGCGAGCCGCTTTTTTATAGATAATATGGGCATCTTCTTTGTACCGGCCGTAGTGGGCACGATGGAATACGTGGAGACGCTGAAAAACTATCTGCTGCCCTTTTTGGTCATTACACTTGTGACAACGCCGCTGATTTATTTTGTGACGGGGTGGACTGTCCAGCTGATGCTGCGCCATGGGAAAAAGAAGGGGGTCCGCCATGCTTGAGAATCTGACGGCTACGCCTTTTCTTGGCCTTTTTCTCATCCTTGTCTGTTGGATCTTTGGTGTCAAGCTGCAGAAAAAGACGGGGTGGCTTATCTGCAATCCTGTACTGACGTCTTCTTCTATGATTGTCCTTATTCTCATGGCAACCGGCATTCCCTTGGACCATTTCCGTACCGGTGGATCGCTTATTTGCATGCTCCTAGGGCCTGCTACGGCTGTGCTTGCCCTTACGATCTACCGGCAGAAAGCCATTTTGCATGAACATTTCCTGCCCATCCTCATCGGCTGCGCTTTTGGCAGCCTTGTCAGCATTGCCGCGGCCGTTGCCCTTTGCCATCTTTTTGGGACCAATTCCATTTTTTCGGCGTCCATGCTTCCTAAGAGCGTTACGACAGCCATTGCGCTGGGGATTTCCGAAAGCGGCGGCGGAATTCCCGGCATCACGGCGGCCGCCGTTGTCATTACGGGAATTGAAGGGGCCGTCCTGGCGCCCTTTCTGGCCAAACATTTCAAGATCACCGATCCCGTTGCTGAAGGCGTTGCCATTGGGGCCTGCAGCCATGCCATTGGCACGATGAAGGCCTTGGAAATTGGCAAGATCCAAGGGGCTATGAGCTCCATATCGCTTTGTGTCTGCGGGATTATCACGACGGCGTTGGCGGTTGTGTTTATGTGATTTTTAGTCGGAGCAAAAATCGCTCCGATTCGATGCACGAGGTGCCTTCATTGCCTTTTCAAGATTTATGACATGGCAAAGATGGCACGGCGCCAAACCGCCCTCCTCATCCATTACCCACTCCCGCAAGCAAGCCTTTTTGGTGGATACCCCCACCTTGGTCAGGCGGAACGGCTTTCGCCGCTCCAAGGCGAAAAAACGAAGGGAAAAACACAGAGGCAAAAGAGCGTAACGCAAAAGATGGTCAGGCAAAAGAACATAAGAAAAGCCCAAAACTGAACGTAGATATAGGTTCGGTTTTGGGCTCTTATCTTATATTCAGGCTTTGTAAGAAGCGGGTCTTTTTGAAACGGAGAAAGCACAAGGGCGCTTGAAACGTCCCCCGTCCGGTCTTTTCCCTTTGAACTTGATGCAGCGCATCAATCCGTCTTGCTAAGGCGGGGGACCGAAAACGGGAAATTTCCATAAGCCTTTATCACCAAAATATTCCGGTTTTGGGGGTGGATGAGAGGCTATGCGACGTATCCCTGCAAGCGGCAGTGAGGACCCTTTGCAGGGAGTTTTGAAGCGCTGGCAAAAGTCCGGGAAACGTGGCTGAGGGTGAATTTAAACGGTCCTCTCCCGTAGGGCGTTTTGGGGCGGAACCTTATTGCTGCCATCATGCTTCTTAGAACATGAGTTCCTTGCCTTAGCCTCATCTTTTCTAAAGCAAGGGGTTCCCATTCTGCATCCAATCAGCCCACTCCTTGGGCTGATTTACTTTTTTCCTCCAATTTCCAAACTTGCAATATACCGCTCCAAAGCATTGATGTAGCTTGTGCCAAGGCGGCTCAAATGAATCTTTTTATGTGTAATATAGCCGATATGGATGGTATCTTCTTCATCCAGGGGAACGGCAATGATGGATTCACCATTGAGGCGTTTATCGATGACGCCGCTGCAGACGGTATAGCCATTAAGGCCAATCAACAGATTAAAGAGCGTGGCCCGGTCAGTGACGCGGATATTCTTTTTGCGTACGACTGTACTGAAGATCTCTTCCGAAAAATAAAAGGAGTTATGATCGCCCTGAACGTAGGAAAGGTATGGATACGGTTCCAGTTCTTCCATGGTGACCTTGTCCCGATCATGGAGGGGATGGGTGTTGGAAATGAAGATATGGGGGGAGGTCGAAAAGAGCTCATGGAAGACGAGGTCGTGGGTCTTGAAGAGCTTTTCCAGGACGGCACGATTGAAGTCGTTCATATAAAGGATGCCGATTTCACTTTTCATATCCGCTGTATCACGGATAATTTCATAGGTCTGGGTTTCCTGGAGGCTAAAATCATAGGTGTCGCGGCCATATTCCTTGATCAGGTCTACAAAGGCATTGACTGCGAAGGAGTAGTGCTGAGTTGAAACACGAAATTCCTGCTTGCCGCCGGCTTGGGTCTTGTAGTGGGATTCAAGGAGCGCGGCCTGTTCCAGGACTTGACGGGCATAGCCCAAAAAGATTTCTCCTTCATGGGAGAGGAGAACCCCTTTGTTGGTTCGTTCAAAGATCTTGATGCCCATTTCATTTTCCAGTTCCTGTACGGTTTTCGTAAGGCTTGGCTGGGAGATGAACAGGGCCTTGGCTGCGCCGCTCAAGGTACCTGCTTCGGCAATGGCGACGATATAGCGAAGCTGCTGGAGAGTCATGACTTCTTACTCCTTTCTGGTGCCGCCATTGGGAAGGAGCTTTACAACGACAGTGACGGGAGTCCCCAAGGCTTTGCGGATCCATTTCATCAGGGCGTTCAGCTGCTTCATTTCAATGAGGGGATCCTTGCGGGCGATGAGGGTAAGCTGGGCCGTTCCATCCAGGTCGCGGGCCTCCACATCAAGGATATCTCCCATGTGGGGATGATCCAGGCTTTCGGCGATGGCCACAATGACCGCTGCTCGCGTCAGGTCTTCAATATCCTTATCGGTGATCAGTTTCCTGTAAGGCTTGTTGCGCAGGTAGGAGCGATTTACCCCGTGGTGCCAGGCGGCAATGATGGAGGCAAAGACGATGTCCATATGGCTCATGCCAAAAAGCCGGGCATTTTCGATGATGTAGCCGCTGTGCCGTGTGTGGTTGTAGTAGTTGATGGTGATCCCTGTATCGTGCAGCAGGGCCGCCGTTTCCACAAGGTCCCGCCAGCGTTTTTCCGGCAGTTTGTGAAAGCGTTTCCAGCCGTCAAAGATCCTCAGGGCAAAGCGGGTCACGAGACGGGCATGCTCCTCATCCGGTACATATTGGTGAATCATGTCGTTGCGGCTCGTTTCAAGGATGTTGGGCGTAATGAGGGGCATGTTTTCGTGCTGGTGCCGGTATTCGCAAAAGAGGCCCTCCCGGAGTCCACAGCCGGAGATGATGAGCTTTTTCGAATTGCATTTGTCCGCCAGGGCCTTGATGATGGAGCTACCGGCGACGATGACATCTGCCCGGTCACTCGAAAGGCCAGGAATCCGGCGGCGCATCCCCGGCGGCGTCGACAGGAGCCCTTTGTACCAAATGGCAAAATCGGTTATGTCGAACTGGAAGTTATGCAGCTTGGCCGTAAAGTACTTGATCCGCTTTTCTTCTACTTTCCCAATGGAACGGGCCGTACCGCCCACGCCGACAAGGGGCAGTCCGCAGCCGCTTAGCCAAGGCGCCTTTTTCATCTGTTCGGCAATGAGTTTCTGCATGGTCTTCATGTCTTCGCGGCCGCGCATAGAGCCCTGTCGGCTTTGCTTTGTCAGGTTGACGCAGCCAATGGGCAGACTGACGGAATCAATCAGCTTCCGGTTCCGGACAAGGATGACTTCTGTCGAACCGCCGCCTAGGTCAAAGATCACGGCATCTTCTACATGGATGGTGTTGACGACGCCAAGGTAACTCATGAAGGCTTCCGTCCTGCCCGAAATGATATCCAGGTCAACGCCGGTTTTTTCCTTGACGGCCCGCGTCAGTTTCATGCCGTTTTTGGCATTCCTGATGGCAGCTGTGGCTACTGCGACCATATCTGTTACGTGGAAGAAACGGCACATGGAAGCAAAGCCTCGGATGCAGTCGATGGTGCTCGTGAAAGCCTCTTCTGTCAGATAGCCCTGGGCATCGGTCTTGAGCGCCAGACGCAGGGGATCTTTCTGGTTATAGACGAGGTGGCTCCCTTTTTGGCTTGAGATTTCCATGATGACAAGCCGTGCCGAGTTGGAACCTACGTCTATGATTCCGATTCGTTTCATATTGTTTCTCCTATGGAATTTTGTTTTTCTTTTCCTCTATATTAGCAGTACCCTGTAAAGAATCGGTAAATTAATCGATGAAGGGAAGAAAACGTGCTACAATGAAAAGAAAATAATAGATTACTGTTAGTATAACACGATTTCTAGGCGGTGTGACAGGTTTTCCGCCGATACCCATAAGATTGAGACGGGAGGCATACTATGGCAAAGAAAAAACAGCTGGCTGCCATCATCCATTTAGGCTCGGAACGGGTCACGATGCAGCTGATCGAGTACACGGACCTTTATGATGTGACCGTTGTCGATGAAGCTAGTCAAGCTGTCCGTCTGGGAGAAGAGACCTTCAAGACGGGGCGCATCTCAACCGAGACGATGCAGGTGCTCATTGATATCCTGAAGGGTTTCCGCCGTCTCATGAAGGATTACGGGGTCAAGGACTATGTCCTTGAAGCAACGACAGCCGTGCGGGAAGCGCGGAATCGGACGTTCTTTTTGGATCAGGTCCTTGTGAAAACAGGATTTGTCATGGATGTGATCAACCTGCCCCAGGAAATCTTTCGAAAGATGGCATCCCTTAGCTGCCATTTGCAAGCCCATAAGAAAAAGGTGGAACATAAAGGCGGACACCTTCTTGTGGACCTATCGAGCGGGGCCATGGGCTTTACCTATGTGCGCAGGGGCGAAATGGAATATCAGCAGAACCTGCATGTGGGGCTGATCCGGATGAAGGAATACTTCACGCGCAATGAACAGGCCAGTATCCATTTCGGTGAGGCCCTGCGGGAGTATATTCGGGCCAATCTTTTCCCTGTCATGCAGGAACTGGAAAATAAGCCTGTCGAGAGTATGTTCATCAGCGGCGTTGAATCAAGCTATTTGCCGCGGATCTTGAAAAAAAAGCCGGACAAAAACGGCCTTATCAAGGTCGGGGCAGGGGATCTTGAGGAAATTCTCCTGCACCTTAGGACCCTTTCCCCCCGCCAGCTGACAAAGGTCTATGCCCTATCTGAGGAAGAAGCAGACCTGGTCCTTCCGGCGGCGACCCTTTATGAGGAACTTATCCGGGCGGCTGGATCGTCGTTTGTTTATATCGTGACCAATCGCTTCATTGACGGGATCAGGGCCCTTTATATTGCCCGAAAGAAGGATCCAGACTTTATGGCGTATATGCAGAGCATCCAGATGAGCCAGATTCGAGGTGTAGCCCGCCGCTTTGGGACCAATCTTGTCCATGTGGGCCTTGTGGCAGATCTTTGTGAAGCCATCTTCAAAACAGTCGCCAAAAGTGAGGGGCTTGATAGTGCTGACCTCCATCTGCTCCGCGCTGCCGCCCTGCTTCATGGCGTGGGAAAGTTCTTTTCCCTGCGCGCGGGGAAGCTTTACAACTATGAGCTGATCCAGGCAACGGACTTTCTGGGATTTGGCCCCAAAGCGCAGCAGACCATCGCGTCTGTATCCTATCTTTTTTCCCTGCCGTCGCCTGACGCCATGTCGCCAGAAGCTTACGACCGGGAGATTTCCGCAACACCTACGGTGGCCAAACTGGCAGCCATCCTGCGTCTTGCCGATGCCCTTGATGTCAGCCGCAAGCAAAAGATTACGGGCTGCCGGACCGTCATGAAGGACAATCAATTCCGCGTCATCGTCACAAGCCGCGAGGATCTTTCTCTCGAGCGCTGGACCTTTGAAAAACAGAGCGGATTTTTTGAAGAAGTTTTTGGCCTTACGCCAATCCTGGAACAAGTGGAAAGGTGAGTGGAACCCCTATGGATCTCAAAAAGCCCGAATATTACATCAATCGGGAACTGAGCTGGCTGAAATTCAATCTTCGCGTCCTGCGTGAAGCTGGCGTCAGGACCCTGCCCCTTTTGGAACGGCTTCGTTTTGTGGCCATTTCAGCGTCGAACCTTGATGAGTTTTTCATGGTTCGTGTAGCAGGACTTGTGGGCCGAGAGGAATCCGGTATCGAACGGCCCGACATTGCGGGACTTTCTACACGGGAGCAGCTCACGGCCATTGCGGCGGCTACCCATAGTGAAATGAAACTCAAGTACCGCTATTTCTTTGCCCTTGTAAAGGAACTGGAAAAGTATGCCATTTCCTTTTCCCGGGTGGAGGATCTTTCGGGAAAGGCACGGGAAAGCCTTGAACAGTACTATAAGGAAATGGTCTTCCCCGTTCTTACGCCCATGGCCATTGATGCGTCACGGCCCTTTCCCTTTCTCGCCAATAAGTCCCTTAATATTGCCCTTGAACTGCGGGATGCCAAGCAAACCCGTAAGATTGCCTTTATTCAGGTGCCTAGCGTTTTGCCCCGCGTCATCCCGGTGAAGGGGGCGGGGGATGAAAAATCCTTCGTTTTTTTGGAAGACCTCATCATGACACACTGCAGGGAGCTCTTCAAAGGATTGACCATCCTTGATGCGGTGCCTTTCCGCATTACCCGTGACTCGGATCTTGAGGTTGATGAAGATGAAACCCAAGACCTCATGAAGGAAATCGAACGTTCCTTAAAGAAACGCAAAAGAGGGAGCGCCGTCCGGCTTGAAATCAATCCGGAAAAAGGTTCCTTCCTGAAGGACTTCCTCAAGCAAAAACTTGACCTTGTGGACGATGAAATCTACGAAGTGCGGGGCCCGCTTGACCTTACGTTTCTTTTTGGCTTCATCGGCCAAAAAGGGATGGAGTCCCTGTGCTTCAAGCCTTACACGCCTCAAGTGCCGGCTGAATTGACGCCCGGTCTTTCCCTTTTTGACCAGATCCGGGACCGGGATATTTTGCTCCATCATCCTTATGAAAGTTTTGACCCTGTCGCAGATCTCATCGGGGATGCTGCCGAAGATCCCAAGGTCCTTGCCATCAAGCAGACCTTGTACCGTGTCAGCGGGAATTCCCCCATTGTCGCGGCCCTTGCCAAAGCGGCAGAAAACGGCAAGCAGGTGACGGCACTTGTGGAACTGAAAGCCCGCTTTGATGAGGAAAACAACATTGTCTGGGCCCGCCGCCTGGAACGTGCCGGCTGCCACGTCATTTATGGTCTTGTGGGGCTGAAGACCCATTCCAAGATTACCCTTATTGTGCGCAAGGAAGAAAGGGGAATCAAACGGTATGTCCATTTGGGGACGGGCAACTACAATGATAAGACGGCCAAGCTCTATACGGATTTTGGCCTTCTTACGGCAAACGATGAATTTGGGCAGGATGCATCCGCCTTTTTCAATGTCCTTTCTGGTTATTCCGAGCCGCCGACCTTCCATAAGCTCATCATGGCTCCCTTGGGCCTGAGGGAGCGGATGACCGAACTGATCGATCGGGAAATTGCTCATGCCAAGGCGGGAAAGGAAGCCTATCTTATTGCCAAGATGAATTCCCTCATCGATCAGCCCATGATTGCCAAATACTATGAAGCCTCCCAAGCTGGCGTCAAAGTCGATCTGATTGTCCGTGGAATCTGCGGTCTCCGTCCGGGTATCAAAGGGCTGTCGGAAAATATCACGGTCCGTTCCATCATTGGCCGTTTTCTTGAGCATCACCGGGTCTATTATTTTTGGAATGACGGCCAGGAAGAACTCTACCTTTCCAGTGCAGACATGATGCACCGCAATCTCAGCGAGCGTGTGGAACTCATGTTCCCTGTTGAGCGCCATGCCCATATTGAACGCATCAAGGCTTTTCTTGATCTGTGCCTCAAGGATAATGTCGGAGCCCATATGGAGCTTTCAAACGGGAATTACCGCCGCGTCTATGCTCATGGAAGGGAAAAAGTCAGCGTCCAGGAACGCATGATGGCCTGGTCCATGGCCCATGCACCCAAAAAGAAATTACCCCTTTCCCAGCGCCTGAAGCCGGTTTATCATAAGGAATCCTGACTGCTTTTGAGGTCCTGTTCCGCTTTTCTTGGGACAATGGGACCGGACTTTTTGTGCGTCTCCTAGAAACTTCCCGTGCATCGAGTCCATCCTTTATGATATAATGGGGCTATCACTTGAAAAGAGGATGGTTTAACAGTATGGCAATAAAAAGTGTCACTTTAAATTATAACGGCCATTATGGCGCGCTTGACTATAACGAGGAAACCAAGGAATTGACTGTCACCATCAAAGGCGAGACTGAAATCGAGCAGAAAGTCCTGGACTTTCTTGCAGCACCGCACAAGATGGAAGTTCCTATTGACGCCTGTACCTATCATTTCGAAGAGCGGACCTTCCTTGCTCGTGACAGTTGGAAGGACTGCCAGCAGGTATTGACCCGCCTTTGGGTCAATACGGGCGTTTTGGTGGAGTGGAGCATGCCGCCCCACATGGTGGAAGACTTGTAAGGGTTTCCGAACGGAAGGCCCGTCCTGAATAAAGACGCGGCCTTTTTTCTATTTTTCCCCCAGGATAGCGGTGGAAACAATAGAAAGGTCATTCCGTCTTTTAGATCATAGGTTATACACAGGGTTATCCACAGGGATTGTGGATAACCTTCAATTTGGTGAATAACTTTCTTCACTGTACTGAAAAGGCCCATGAATGGGAACATTTTATCGTGGATAACTTGACTGTTCCCGCGTGTGAAAGTCCCACCTGCCTTTGGCATAGACGCTGAATGAAAAATCAAAGAAGGCGGCTTGCGTGCGGTTTTTTTTAACAACAATCTTTGGGAACCCATCTTCCCACAAGGCAAAAAGGCTGCTGCCTGAGTCCAAACCAAACGCAGCTGGCATGATCAATCGATGAAGGGACACCTCCCGCCGTAAGGAAGGGGAAAGGGACCACTTTTGGTATGAAAGGGGCATACATATAAATGGCTGACCGATTTTATGAACTGCACGTCGCAGGTGTAACAAGAAAACTTCCAATCCTCAATGTCAATGACAAACTGGCCATTGCAGGCTTTGTCATCCTAGGTGATGTGGAGCTTGTGGGAAAGGCCGCGGCAGCACTTGTCAAACGCGTGCCGCCGGAAACAGAAATTATGGTGACCGCTGAAACCAAGGGCATTCCCTTGGTTCATGAAATGGCGCGCCTCATGGGCATGCCGCGTTATGCCATTGCCCGAAAGTCCATCAAGGCTTATATGGAAAATCCTATCATTGTTGAAGATCACTCCATTACAACCAAGGGAAAACAGATCCTTGTCCTTCAAGATGAGGATATTGCCCTTGTCCGCGGCAAGAAGGTCCTTCTTGTGGATGATGTCATCAGTACGGGCGGTTCCATCAAGGCCTTGGAAGAACTCATCGAAAAAGCGGGCGGCACGGTGATTGGGCGCATGGCCATCCTCGCTGAAGGGGACGCCATGAACCGCAAGGACATCGTGACCCTAGAAAACCTGCCGCTATTTGACGCCCAAGCCTAATTTCCATTGCTTGACCAGGGCTAATTTGAGGGGAACTGATTTCACATTACAGCAGAAAAGGAGACAAAAAACATGACCACTGCAACCGAACGCTTCCTGAAGTACATCGCTGTCAACACAACTTCCGTAGATGATGCCGACGTGTACCCATCCAGTCCGAACCAAAAAGTCCTGGGAGCCCAGATCGCGGAAGAAATGAAAGCTATGGGCCTTACGGATGTAATCCAAGATGAATATGGCTATGTCATGGGGACCATCCCCGCGACCAGTGAGAAGGGGCCTACCATTGGCCTTATCAGCCATCTTGATACGAGCAATGCTGTAAGCGGCGGCCCGATCCATCCTGCCTTCGTGGATTATCAGGGGGGCGATATCATCCTTAACAAGGAGCAGGATATCGTCATGACGCCAAGTGTTTTTCCCTGCCTCAATGAAGTCAAGGGAAAACGGCTCATTGTGACGGATGGAACGACTCTTTTGGGGGCTGACGACAAAGCCGGTGTGGCTGAAATCATGACCCTTGCCGAGCGTCTTCTTCGCCCAGATGCCCCTAAACATGGAAAAATCCGCATTGGTTTTACACCGGATGAGGAAGTCGGGGAAGGGACGAAGTTCTTCGACCTTGAAAAATTTGGTGCCCAGATTGCTTATACCGTTGACGGCGGAGCCTTGGGTGAACTGGAATATGAAAACTTCAACGCGGCTACGGCCACCATCACCATCAAGGGCGTGAGCGTCCATACGGGAAGTGCCAAGGATCAGATGATCAATGCGGCTGCCGTGGGCTGTGAATTCCAGTCCTTGCTGCCGGAAAAAGAGCAGCCTGTTTATACCGAAGGGTATGAAGGATTCTACCATCTGTCTTCCATCGAAGGCAGCTGCGAGCACTGCGAAATGAAATACCTCCTGCGCGAACATGACGCTGAAAAATTTGCTGCCCAGAAAAGAAAAATTGAAGAAATTGGCAGGGAGCTGAACGAAAAATGGGGAAGTGGTGTCGTAACGGTCTCCATCCGTGACTCCTATGCCAATATGCGTCCTATCATCGAAAATCATATGGAACTGGTCGATGAAGCCCGTCATGCCTTTGAAGCCTGCGGGGTGAAACCCATCGTGCAGCCTATCCGCGGCGGTACGGACGGTGCGCGTCTCAGCCATAAAGGACTGCCTTGTCCGAACCTTTCGACGGGCGGTTACCTTTTCCACAGCCGTTATGAATTCATTCCCCAGGAATCCTTGGAAACCATGGTGGATGTGCTGGAAAAATTGGTGGTTGGACTGAGTAAGTGAGTTTTTTAGATAGAGCAGAAATGGCTTCGATTTGAGGCAGCTAGTGAGCCCATTGTATCCATGGAAGGGAAGATTCCATGGATACAATGGGCTCCTGTCGTATTTCGCAAAAAGCGCTCACGCTTGGACAGCTATAGGCGAAAGGGGGGCAGGAGTGGCATAGACGCCAAGTGGAGCGGCTCTACTCATTGCTGCCGTCAAGAGCTGCGTGAAGCGGCCTTTTTTATTTTTATCATAATAAAAAAGTTCCTTCCCCTAGGAAGAGGAAGGAACTTTTTGTTCCGAGAGAGAAAGACCCCGTGTGCGGGGAATGAATCAATAGAGACTTAGTCTTCGCGCAGGCTGTCCATGGGTTCGCCTGTTTTTGTGACTTCGACGGCCTTAGCATAGCTTTCAAGCAGAAGTCCGTAGTTCGTGAAAATCCGAGCCCAGACGTTGGCCCATTTTTCCCAGTCGTCACGATGCCAGGTCTGCTGGATTTCGGCAATGGCAGAAGACGTGTCCATAGGAATGACACCGGCTTGGACCATCCGGGCGAGGGAAATTTCTTCAGCCATCTTGGAATAGGTGCCGGATGCATCAGGCAGGGCAAAAACTTTGTAGCCATCACGAACCGCGCTGATGGCCGGGAAGGCGAGGCAGACGCTTGTGACGGTACCGGCAATGATGAGGGTCTTGCGGCCTGTTTTCTTTACGGCTTCGACAAAGGCAGGGCAGTCCCAGGAGTTGATTTCACCGCGGCGAGGAACATAGACGGCATGGGGAGCTGCCTGGTGGATTTCAGGAATGAGCGGACCATTGGGGCCTTGGGGAACGGATGCCGTCGTAATGACCGGGATGCCGGCAAGGGTGGCTGCTTCTGCAAGGGCAATGGCATGGTCGCGGACCCTTTTGAAATCCATATCGTTGATGCACTGGAAAAGACCGCTCTGATGGTCGATGAGGAGCATAACCGCATCCTTTGGATCGATTTTCGGAGCGTCTCCATTAAAGTTTTTGTAAAGTTCATTCATGATGATAACCTCCTTATTTACTAGGGTTTGTTGTATGTACATCTTATCAGGAATAAATATCTGTTATCAACAGACAGATTTCGAATTTTGTATAGTAAATCCCTATTCCTTATCCTGACGATGGTATAATGGAATCAAGGAGGGACGACCATGAGCGAAAAGATGCTTCCCGTGCGGACAAAGAGCACACGCAATCATATTAAGGATACCTTTTTGGTTATGCTGAAAAAGAAACCTTTCCTGAAGATCCGGATTACGGCTCTCTGCCAAAAGGCTGGAATCACAAGAGAGACCTTCTATGCCCATTATCTTGATATCTATGATTTGGTCGATGACATCATGAATGACGCGCTTATTTTTTTGGATTCCATAACGGATCGAACCTGTCATGAGTCTTTTGAGGATCTATGGGATGTGGTCCGGCAAAATGACCTTGCTGTGTTTAAGGCTTATAATGACCGCCTGCCGCCTTGTCATCGCCTCATCGATATTCCCAAATACCATCCTCTCATGAAGGATGATACGATTTTGCCTCTCATGATGGAAAAAATCTTCGCTATGGAAAAAGGCCATTTCATTGCTTATATGGCAGAAAAAGGGGGCATTCCGGCCCATATCACGGAAAACATCTTTTGGAGCATCATCAACGGGTCCATGGCCGTCAATAAGAAGATTGGCTGGTGCAAGAATACGGAATGGTACGAGCTGCAGCTCCAGCTCCTACGGTTTACCATGTATGGACTGGAGGGACTGGGGGAGCCTGGAACGCGGCCCTTGGTGAGGGAGATGGATTCCCTGAAATGACGCCATTTTCTCTTGGTGATCAGACGGAGCACGGTTTTTTGACGTGTCTTCCGTCTTTTTTTTATGGAACCGCATGGTGTGCCTTCTGTGCCTGCGTCCTGGTTTTTACGATAAAAACGCAGAAGGAGCATCCTTGCAGACAACCTGTTACTTTTTTCCTTTTTTCATTGCCTATCTTTTTTCTTTGTATTACAATAGGGACATTGTAAGAGAAGGGGGCCCAGCCATGAAAATCAAGGAACTTCTAGAAAGTCCCAAAGTAACCATATCATGCGAACTTTTCCCGCCTAAAAAGGGAACAGAACTGCAAAATGCCATGGATATTGTCCATGCCATTGCCATCGATGGGGTGGACTATATGAGTGTCACCTACGGCGCTGGCGGCACCGCAGTCGGCAAGAGTCTTGCGATTGCCTCCGAGGTCGAGCGGAGCGGGGTCCCGGCCTTGGCGCATCTAACTTGTATCGGCGCAAGAAAAGATGGCATTGCCCGCGTCCTTCACGACATGAAAGCAGGCGGTATTGATAATGTCCTCGCCCTGCGTGGTGACCGTCCTCAAGGGATGGACGAACTGCCGGAGTCAGACTTTCCCCATGCCAGCGACCTCGTCCGCTTCATCAAGGAAACGGGAGATTTCTGCGTGGGCTGTGCTACTTATCCTGAGGGGCATCCTGAATCGCGGACGCTGGATGAAGACTTGGAGAACATGAAACGCAAGGTGGAGGCAGGCTGCGATTTTCTCGTGACTCAAATGTTCTTCGATAATGAGATGTTCTATAACTTCATGTATCGGCTCCTGGCCAAAGGGGTCCGTGTTCCTGTTGTGGCCGGCGTCATGCCGATTACGAACGCAAAGCAGGTGGAACGCATCTTTACCCTCAGTGGAACGCCCATTCCCAGCAAGCTGCGGGCCGTGGTGGAGCGCTTTGGTGATCATCCGGAGGCCCTGCGCCAGGCGGGGATGGCGTATACGACGGGTCAGATCATGGACCTGATTGCCAACGGATTCAACCATATCCATGTTTATACTATGAATAAACCGGAAGTCATTGGCGGCATCCGCCGTTCTCTTTCGGAAGTCATTAAATTGTAAGGAGTCCAAGATGGCACAAGTAAAGATTCCCTTTGATGAAAAGGAAGCCGTTCGCTATTTCGGTGCCAAAAAAGATGATCGGGAAGCGGCGCGCCTTGTTGATGAAGCGTTTATCGCCCTTCGCAACGAAGTCCAGCCGCGTTCCGTGAAACGGCGTCTTTCCTGCCGCGTCACGCCCCCTTGTGACGGCAGGATGGGCCGCGTGGAACTTGCGGGCGGTACGGTCTTTGAAAGCAGCCAGCTTGCCAAACACCTTTTGGGCTGCACGGAAGTGATCCTTTTTGGGGCCACCTTGGGCAGCCGCTTTGATATCGGCATCCGACGCCTCAGTCTGCAGCGGATTGCCTATGGAGCCGCGGCTCAAGCCGTTGGTGCAGCGCTTATTGAAAGTTACTGTGACGAGCTGGAAGCGGCATGGAAGGGAAAGTTATCTGCTGAGTTTACCTACCGGACACAATTTTCTCCAGGGTATGGGGATTGGCCGCTTACGGAGCAGGAAAAGATTTTTCGCCTCTTGGAGCTGCCTAAGAAAATCGGCCTAACCTTGACGGCAGGAGGCCTAATGGCGCCTATCAAGTCCGTAACGGCTGTGATTGGCATCGACCACGGCCTACAAAATGAAACCAGAAAGGAACCGGATGATCGTCATGGCTCGTGCAATGCCTGTACGGCCTTGAACTGTCCTTTCCGGAAAGAGGAACCTTGACGATGGAGATTCGAGAACGGTTAGAAAAGGAACGCTTGTTTTTTGATGGCGGCATGGGAACCATGCTCCAAAGCGCGGGGCTTATGCCGGGCGAGCTGCCGGAACTGTGGAACCTGAGCCATGCTGATGTGATCCAAGGCGTCCACGAAGCCTATATCAGGGCAGGGGCCCAAATCATCAAGACCAATACCTTTGGCTGCAATGGCCTCAAATTTGGAAAGGCCCATGGTACGCCGGAGGTTTCGACTCTTGTTACGGCAGCGGTGAAACTTGCCCAAAAGGCCTTCCAGGCTTGCGGCGAGAAAGGCTGTGTGGCCCTTGACCTAGGACCGACAGGAAAGCTTCTCCAGCCCTATGGAGACCTTCCGTTTGAAGAGGCTGTGTCCCTTTACGCGGAAGCGGTCGAAGCAGGGAAAAAAGCCGGTGCTGACCTTGTCCTGATTGAGACCATGAGTGATACCTATGAGGCCAAAGCGGCAATCCTAGCCGTAAAGGAACATTCCGACCTGCCTTTTGTGGTGACCTTTACGTTCGACGAAGAAGGAAAGCTCCTAAGCGGCGCTGATGTGGAAACGGCCATGATTGTTGCTTCCTCCCTGGGAGCTTCGGCTGTTGGTTTCAACTGCGGGCTGGGACCCAAGGAAATCAGCCGCCTTGTGCCCCGCGCCCTTGCGGCAACAGACCTGCCTCTAGCGGTCAACCCGAATGCCGGTCTTCCTATCACGCACAACGGCATCACGCATTTTGAGGTGGGACCGGAGGAATTTGCCGCAACCATGCTGGAATTTGCCCCCCAGACAGCCCTTTTGGGCGGCTGCTGTGGGACAACGCCCCAGCACATCAAGGCCCTTGCTGAAAGCTGCGGCGACCTGCCGATTCCGAAAAAACGGACAGGGGCCCCGGAATGCATTACCGGCTATGGTTCCCCCGTTTGTTTTGACCGTATGCCTGTCATCATTGGCGAGCGCATCAATCCGACGGGGAAAAAACGGCTCAAAGAAGCCCTTAAGGCCGGCAATATGGATTATGTGTGCCAGCTTGCCTTGGAGCAGATTGACAAAGGAGCCCAGGTCCTTGACGTTAATGTCGGCGTACCCGGTATTGATGAACCGGACCTCCTTGAAAAGGCGGTTCGGACCCTTCAGTCCATTACGCCCCTGCCGCTCCAGATCGACACGGGGGATATCAAAGCCATGGAACGGGCCCTGCGCCTTTATAACGGACGGCCTCTGCTTAATTCCGTAAATGGCAAGATAAGTTCCCTTTCGTCAGTCCTGCCCCTAGCAAAGAAGTATGGGGCAATGGTGGTTGGACTTTGTCTTGATGATGACGGGATTGCGGAGTCGCTGGAAGGCCGGCTCAAAAGCGCACGCCGCGTCATTGAGGGCGCCAAAAAGGCGGGGCTTTCCGAAAAGGCACTGCTTCTTGATCCCCTTGCCATGACCATCAGCACGGGGGGACAAAATGCCCAGATTGCCCTTTCCATCATCGCTACGCTCAAAAAGGCAGGACTCAAGACGGTCATGGGGGTTTCGAATATTTCCTTTGGCCTTCCGCAGCGGGACGCTGTCAACAGTGCCTTTTTTGCCTCGGCTATGCAGCTGGGCCTTTCGGCAGGCATCATCAATCCCAATTCAGCACCGATGATGGAAACCTATCTTGCCTATGGCGCCTTGAGCGGGTACGACACAAGCTGCAAGGCCTATGTTTCCTATTTTGCGGATCTGCCAACAGAAAAAAGGGAAACCCATGCCCCGGCCACCAAAAAAGACAGCGGCGAACAAGGCCGCTATGCCCTTGACGAAGCGATTGAAAAGGGCCTCATCTCACCGGCTGAGACGGCGGTTGCAGCGCTTTTGGATGAAGGAAGGGACGCACTTTCCATCATCAATGAGTATATGATTCCAGCCCTTAACCGCGTGGGCGACGCCTTTGAAAAAAAGAGCCTCTTCCTGCCCCAGCTCCTCATGAGTGCCGACGCGGCCAAAGCAGGCTTTGAAATCATCAAGCAAGCGATGCTCCAAAAGGGTACGGATCGGGGAAAAGGCGACCCTGTCATTGTCGCTACGGTGAAGGGAGACATCCACGATATTGGGAAAAATATTGTCAAGGTGCTTCTTGAAAACTATGGCTATGATGTCATTGATCTTGGCAAGGATGTGCCGCCCGAGGCCATCGTGAAAAAGACCTTGGAACGGGATGTAAAGCTTGTGGGCCTTTCGGCTCTCATGACAACGACTTTGGGCTCCATGGCAGAAACCATCCAGCAGCTTCGCAAGAAGGCCCCGGGGTGCCGTATCATTGTTGGCGGCGCCGTCATGACCAAAGAGTATGCAGAGGAACTGGGTGCGGATGCCTATGCAGGAAATGCCGTTGCGGCCGTAAGCTATGCCAATGCCCTTTTTCGCAATAAGTAAGGACGGAGCAGCCCGTCTTTGAACACTCTTTTCACAATCTTTGTTAAATAAAGAAATTTTTCATTTTCTTCACAATTTTGTTGTGTTAGAATAAAAAATATACAAATAAATTAAGAAAGAAGATGAACTCCTATGACAGCAAAACCGGTTATCGGGATCTCTGGCAGCCATATGGTTGATGGCGGCGGGCAATTTCCGGGTTATCATCGAAGCTATGTGAACCACGATTATGTCCGTTCTGTTACGGAAGCGGGCGGTATCCCCCTCATCATTCCCTTCAATGAAGAGGATGATGTCGCAGAAGCTCTTATGGACCGCGTCGACGGGCTTCTTTTATCGGGCGGACACGATGTATATCCCCTCCTTTATGGGGAAGAACCTTGCCGGCAGATTGGTGCGGTGTGGCCGGAACGGGATCATTTTGACATGCTGCTCCTTAAGCGGGCAGAAGCACGGAAAATCCCTGTTGTCGGGATCTGCCGCGGTCTGCAGATCATCAATGTAGCACACGGAGGGACGCTTTATCAGGATCTTTCCAAGGATCCCAATTCCTTTGTGAAGCATTCCCAGAACCAGGATCCAGCGACGGCAACACATACCATTGAAATCGATCCCCAAAGTCGGCTGGCTTCCCTGCTTGGCCGTACGGAATGGGTCACGAACAGCCATCACCACCAAACCGTGCACGAAGTGGGCCAAGGACTTCTTGTTACGGCCCGTGCCAAGGATGGTACCGTGGAATCCCTGCAGGGGACGGGAGAAAGCTATCTCATGGCCTATCAGTTCCATCCGGAAATGATGTCCATTCACAGTGAGCCTGCACGGAACCTATTTGTGGACTTTATCAAGGAAGCGGAGGCGCGCCATGGGAACAGATAAAAAAGATAAATTTGGTCTTTGGAGCATTGTCCTTCTCGGCATCAACGGGATCATCGGGACGGGGATCTTTCTTCTGCCAAACCGGGCCTATGCCCTGATGGGACCATCAAGTCTCCTAATCCTTCTTTTTGATGCGTTTCTTGCTGGCTGCCTTGCTCTTTGCTTTGCGGAAGTTGCCGGTTTCTTTTCCCGGAATGGGGGCCCGTACCTTTATGCCAAGGCCGCTTTCGGGGATTTTGTCGGCTATGAAGTGGGCGTGCTGAAGCTCGTTGTGACCATCATTGCCTGGGCGGCTATGGCCGTTGGCTTTGCGACGGCACTGGGCGCGGCCTTCCCGGTTTTTGCCGGCGACACCATGAAGAACCTCATTGCCGCTGTGCTCATTGGCGGGCTCACCATCATGAATATTGCAGGGGTCAAGATTTCAAAGATCCTCAATAACATCATGACCATATCCAAATTGGTTCCTTTGTGCGTCTTCATTGCTGTGGGCCTGTTTTTTGTCAATGGCAGCAATTTCACGCCTTTTGTTCCGACCCACATGGCTGACGGAGCTTTTGCCAATGCCGCTATTACCATGTTCTTTGCGTACACGGGATTTGAAGCCATTGCGGTTGCTGCTGAAGACTTCAAGGATCCTAAAAAGGACCTGCCTCGGGGCATTATCCTGACCATGATCATTGTTACCATCATCTATATGCTTGTCGTGGGGATCTCCATTGGCATCTTGGGACCGGATCTTGCAGTGGACAAAGCTCCTATCCAGACTGCCTTTGGCCGCGCCGTTGGACCCATTGGCGCTTACTTCATCCTGATTGGAACGCTCTTTAGTATGGGCGGCATCAATCTTGCTGAATCCTTCATTGCACCGCGGGCGTGCACGTCCCTTGCTGAAGACGGTATGCTGCCGGCTTTTCTCAATCGGCGCACGAGCTGGGGCACGCCGTGGGCATCAAGCGTCGTCGTTGCCGTTCTCAGCATCCTTCTTGCCTGGAGCGGCAGCTTTACGACCCTTGCCGCCATCAGTGCCGTAAGCCGGTTCACCCAGTACCTGCCGACGGTCCTTTCGGTCATTGTCTTCCGCCGCAAGTGGAAGGACAGGGAACGGACCTATAAGATTCCCGGCGGTATCTTTGTTCCGGTCGTTGCCTTTGTAACGAGTCTCTGGATGCTCTCCAATGCCAAACCGATGCAGCTTGTCTGGGGCCTTGGCGGGATCCTTGTCATCGCACCCTACTACCTTGTCTATAAAAAGAAAAAAGACGCTGGTCTTATCAAAGATCACGACGAAGAAGCCTGATTCAGGGGAGACTGTGAAAAATGCGTGATTCATTTTTCGCAGTCTCTTTTTGCACTTCTTATGCCCCTTTTTCGAATATGGCTCCAGATTGGCCCAGATGCTAGGAAAAACGCGAAGCAG
>ERZ839947.1329-NODE-1329-length-23933-cov-5.082084_pt1 | contig 23933 bp, 18 predicted proteins | sample MGYA00519908_ERZ839947 | MGnify/ENA primary metagenome ERZ839947 (study PRJEB31850, sample SAMEA3708857) | human gut metagenome | biome: human gut; feature: human-associated habitat; material: faeces | place: China | collected 2014 ... | reverse complement strand
TGCTCTTCCATGCTACATTGGCACCGACATTGATACGTTTCCACTGGAAATCTACCGTAGCTTTAAAACTGTGCTTTGGGCGATATTTAAGGTACTTACCTGTGTTCGATTTCTCTTTCATCTGAAGAGGATCGGTATAAAGCCCCTCTACTGCATTACGTTCCTGATAGTCTGCATCGCGTGGCTCCGTGTATACATATCCCAAGTTATAGAACAACTTCGTGTTCTTATTGAAATTATACACGCCGTTCGTTGAAATTTCTACTCCGTAAATCTGGGCTTTCGATACATTGTGGAACTGGGCTCCGATACCGAACCCTTTGCCATCTGTCAGCATCTGGAATGCATCGCCTATGCTATTAATCATCGTGTAATTGGCATTGTTGAACAGCCCGAACTGGAATTCAACCATGTCTTTATATTGTGTATAGAATCCTGCAACATCCACAAAACCCTGGAAATTACCAACTTTATATCCTTGCTTAATTCCTAATTCCGCATTAAATCCTTTCTCCGGTTTGATGTCCAGATTAGGATAAACGCCAACTCCACCAATATCCTTGCGCAGGTATTTTTCATTGATAGACGGATTACGGTAACCCTGTCCGAAGCTGGCACGGATAAAACTGTAATCAGCCAACTGATAATTTAACCCTGCACGGAAGACCGGACGGAACGGAACTTTGGTTCCGAAGATTTTAGTTTCGGCTTCACGGTGATGATTATTCACCCGATAATATTCGGCACGTACACCGGCAGATACACTCAAACGATCCCAGAAGCGCTGATCGTATTGGAAGAAAGCAGCTACATTATCACTTTTGTATACCTCATCCATTACAGCGGAGTCATAGCGGATATGTTCCAGGGTTACTCCGGTAGTGATTTGTGCACCGCCTTCCCATTTCTTATTGAACTGGTAGTCGAGGTAGTAATCGAAGTTCTTATCAGTCTGTGTTTTTGGAGTGTTTCGTGACGGATTGATAACATTTGATAACCACGGAATCAGATCACTCGGTAACTGTCCGTTCGCAAGTCCCCCTAAGTCACTCGGCACTCCGTTGTCCATTACCCAAGAGATCAGATCGCAATAATCGGCAGTCGTCGCATTCGGGAAAATATTGCCTAATGAGGTGAACACTCCGTTCATGGCATCTTCCAGATTGCCGTTGACAAGTCCGGAACCTATACCTACCAATGCAGGATAAAGTGAACTGTAATCGCCACCGGCTATATTCTGTATCGTTTTGGCATCAGTTCCCATATTTCCCAGAATATCAGTGATGGAAGTTCCTTGGGTAGGGCGTACGATATTATCGGCACTGTAATAGAAACGTCCTTTAATCTTATGTGACGTACCGTTTTCCGGATTCACATAGTTGATGAACGGATCGATATGGAAATTATTCTCTTCACGTCCCATGTTGGTGAAAGGAGACGGTTTGTACACTTCCGTTGGTGAACGCCAGATAAAGAAGTCACCATATTGATTGGAAAGGAAATCGACATTGAAACCATAGTTCAACAGTTTCATTCCCATATCGGGCTGATGATAAGTGAGGCTCCCTCCCATACGGAAACGTTTGTTGTATCCCTGTTGGCGGTATCCTTCGTCAGTGAAAAGATTGATTCCTCCGCTGACATCGAAATTGCCGATACGACGGGAGTGGGAGAGGTCGAATCCTTCGTAAATAGGATTTCGTATACCGCTAAGAAGACTTCCGCGCAAGATTGGTTTAACAGAATATTTATCATCTTTCCAGAAACTCTTGTCGCTCCATTGGTATTCGTCGTTTTCCGCATCACCATATACTCCCACATAAGCACTGAAACGTGTTTTCGGAGTCAGTCCCGGACGTGCAGTACGGATGTTGATAATGCCGTTCAAGGCTGATGACCCGTACAACACGGAAGAAGCTCCTTTAATAACTTCCACCTGTTCTACATTTTCCAAAGGTATGGTGTTCCAATTGATTTCACCGGTTTTTGGATTCAGGGTACTCATGCCATCTATCAGAATCTGGCTGCGTGCACCTACACCGTAAGTCCATCCGCTGCCACCGCGCATAGAGGGCTGTTTGTCTACAATGTCTACACCGGGCAATGTACGGAGTGTGGAAGAAATATCTGTCGGTGCCTGACGGGCAATATCTCCGGCTTTCACCACATCCATGGAAACAGTAACGTCACTCAACTTCTGTTCAAAGCGTCCGGCACTAACCACTACTTCTTCCAGTAGCTTTGTGCTTTCTTTCATATAAACGTCTTTCGTGATGACTTCACGCTTATTGATAACAATTGGCATCAATACATCTTCATAGCCTACATAACTGAATACAAGATCGACTCCTCCCTCGGGCAGTTTGATTTCATATTCTCCATTGATGTTGGACACTGCTCCCTGATTGCCATGGAGTTTGTATGTGACGGCTGCGCCTACCAATGGCTCATTGGTTCTGGCGTCGTATATATGTCCTTTCAAGGTTTGGGCAAAGCTGCTTCCGAAACCGGTTAGGGATAAAAGGATTATCAGAGTATATAATTTCTTCATTGTTCTTATTCTTTAATAGTATATTAATTTTGAGGTACGAGATCGAGTCCCAAGTCAAAACTTTGAACTTGCAATGCACATTCCGGCCAAGTGATAAATAGCATATCTATTAGCGGTTCGAGAAATCCGGCAAGTCCGGCCATTTCCGGTGGTAATAAACTTGGCAGCATTTTTAATACTATGGGATGAAAATCTCCAAGAAGCTTTAATATCGGAGCTATTCCTTCTTTATCAAGGTAAATGTATGAGTGACTATTTTGTATCTTGATGTGCATAGGTATTCCGTTTGATAACCAATCAAAGAACGTTGCAAAAGATTGATCGTTCATGCTAACGATAAAACCTAGAATCTCATTTTGCAATTGACCGTTTACTGTTTTCAGAAGACTCTTAAGTTTTAAGGCATCCATGCTGAAGATGGCATCCGAGATGGAGCTTATGATGTTTTTGTCGATCACTTTTCCACTGCCGGAAGCAACCTGTGAAATGATTGCCGGCAGATCGAGCTTTATAACAATCTTGCCATCCCTTTGAAACCAGTATGCCAATCCTTTGGGAGAAGTCGTATATTGATAATCTTTAATGGCATCCGTAATCATATCCTGATCCTCTATATCCATATTTAAAAAGGCAGTCAGAACATTACCGATAAATAAATCCTTGTTTTCCTCGTTAAAAGCATCTCCCGAATAATTGGCAATGATATTTCCATCCGGTTCCAATGTTATATCTTTCAGGACGCAAGGCAACAAGTATCCTAATAATCCCTGCAGAACACTTCCCATGTTTTGACCGTTGTAGCTGGTTTCTGTGGCTTCTTCTGTTTCCGGAAATCTGAAGTAAATGGCACATGAAGTCATCTTGTCATCTTTTTCCTCCCATTGATATCCATTTCCCTCATCTGCAATAACCTTTCCTGTTCCATGCTCTACATCTGCGAAACGATAGTTCTTAGCCCATAAATTAGCATTTGCCATCGTTACGTCAGCCAGATTTAATATAAGTCTGCCTTTCACTACGCGTCCCTCATAATTAAAGGTGCTTTGGGTGGTAATACCGATGCCTTTGCCTTGAAAAGAGTATCCCTCTGCATCTCCTGTGAGAGGTATATGAGTCAGCTTTAATGCCTTTTCTCCCGGAAGAATATCATAAAAAGTAAGATTAGCTGTCTCACCCTTTACTGTGCTGAAATCCACCGATTTCCCAGTCATATTTTCGCCGTTGTATACCAAAGTCAAGGTAGGATTCGGATTCGAAAATTTATTGGAATAATTGGCCGTTACGTCTACTGGATCGGGGCCTGGATAATCTTCACTACAAGAAGTCAGTATTCCTGTTACACTCGTGAATATAAGCGATATTATAAGTGAAATCTTTTTCATTATCATTCTCTTTTATAGTGATTGGTAATTATTTGGTCGATGGAACTAAGTCCAATCCTAAATTGAATAATTGCATGAGTTTCCATTGTTCAGCAATCATAGCCAAATCCAATGAAAGTCCTCCTAAATCGACTTTAATTCCGGATAGTATGTTGATGACAGGAGTTAATGTCTGATAGTCCAGGTATAGATAGGTATGTCCATCTTTGGTATGGGTTATATTCATGGGAATACCATTTTTGATGCAATTGAATAAAGCGGTAAAAGAGGCATCGTCCACCATTACCAAGTAACCTAATATATCATTATTCACAATTGCATTAAGAGTGGAAAGCAGACTTTTGAGGCGAATGGGGTCCGTTTTGAAAATGGCTTCAGTAATCCCGTTGATAAGTTCGCCATCTATCTGTTGCTGGCTGTTCTTAGTGATTTCTGTAATGATTGCGGGAATATTTAGTTTTAATATTAACTTGTTATTGGCTTGTCCCCAATAAGCTAGTCCATTAGGAGATTTCTCATAAGTACGGTTTTCTATAACGGTTTGAATTTGTTTTTGAACAACTTCTGCTTCATCGCCATTCAAAGGTAAGAACAGTAACTCTTCATTTATTGGATCTGAAGAGTAATATGCTGTAATAGTACCATCCTTTTCCAGTTTGATATCTTTTATTAATTGAGGTATGAGCGTCTGAAGAATACCCGGGGCAAGGTTACCTAAGAGATACATTAATGAAGCTTCGTCAGTTCCTATCCCTTCTTTAGGTTTCATATCGAAATAACAGGCACCTTTGTACTGTACAGGATGAAATTCATTCGTAAGATCCTGAACCATTTCATAAAGAGCGAAGTCGTATTTGTTAACCAGCTTTTGGGGATCAGCCATTACCACATTCAAATCCAGCTTCATCGTTTTCGGAGTAATGCTACCGCTGTATTTCACCGTAGCTCCTCCCATCGTGATATTTGTTCCGCTGAAAGTGTAATACCCTTTCTCTTCATTCTCATACAGTTGGATACGACTGATAGGAGTTTCCTTTTCTCCGGGAATCACATCATTCAGTGTCAGTGTTCCCGTTTCACTATCTCCTGTCTTGAAACTGACAGTTTTTCCAACGAGTTTTTCTCCACTGTAGGTTAGGTCTAGCGTATATGGTTTAATATACGAGCCATATTCCTGACTAATTTCTCCCGGCCAAAATAGCTTGTCATTGTAAGTCTCTTCGCATGATGTAAAGAAAAATACCGCGCAAGCTACATAAAATAGTTTTCGTAAGTTTCTCATTTTGCTTTTTGTTTTTATTGCGTATTTAATAAAACTTTGCAAAGTTCGACTAACAATTCTTTATTGTCAAGGTCTGTTTTTTTATTTTAATGTTCTATTTTTAATTGTGTATGGCGAAAGTGCTTAAAATGAGAAAATAAATGTGTTCTATTTTTAATATTGATTGTTCTTCTTTTAAGAATGGCTGTAAAAAGAGAATGAAGAGAGCTCTAAAAAAGCAAACGGTTTCCCACCTGTTTTTCACAGGTGAGAAACCGTTCGTTTTTTTCTTCTCTATTTCCGACTCTAGCGGAAAGTTTAGAATGTAATATCCATCTTTACAACAAAAGTACGTGGAGCGGCAACTGCCATCGGGCGATAGCTATATTCCTTATTCAGCAAGTTGTTTACCATAAACTGGAAAGCAACCTCTTTCGTGGCTTTTACTCCAAGACGCATGTCAACGGTGGCATAGTCCGTATTGTGCTTTTTCCAGTAGCTCGCCAGACTTTCTCCTTTGGAATAGCCGAAAGCAACGCCACGAACATAATCCATCAGGTCAAGTTGTGTTTTCGGACGTTCATCCATCATCAGGTAGTCCACAGCGAGGATTTTACTTTTCCAGGCAACGTTGGCACCCAGATTGATACGTTTCCACTGGAAATCTACCGTGGCTTTGAAACTATGCTTCGGACGATATTTGAGATACTTACCTGTGTTCGATTTCTCTTTCATCTGAAGAGGATCAGTATAAAGTCCTTCTACCGCATTGCGCTCCTGATAATCAGCATCGCGTGGTTCAGTATATACATATCCTAAATTATAGAACAACTTCGTGTTCTTATTAAAGTTATAAACACCGTTTGTCGAGATTTCCACTCCGTAAATCTGGGCTTTCGATACGTTATGGAACTGTGCTCCAATACCGAAACCTTGACCGTCAGTTAACATTCGGACAGCATCGCCGATACTGTTAATCATCGTATAATCGGCATTATTGAAGAGGCCGAACTGGAATTCAACCATGTCCTTATACTGTGTATAGAATCCGGCAACATCTACAAATCCCTGGAAATTACCGATTTTGTATCCTTGCTTAATCCCCAATTCCGCATTAAATCCTTTTTCCGGCTTAATGTCCAGATTCGGATAAACACCGACTCCACCGATATCCTTGCGCAGGTATTTCTCATTGATGGACGGATTACGGTAACCTTGACCGAAGCTGGCACGGATAAAGCTGTAATCGGCCAACTGATAATTTAATCCTGCACGGAACACCGGACGGAACGGAACCTTGGTTCCGAAGATCTTTGTTTCCGCTTCGCGATGATGATTGTTCACCCGATAATATTCGGCACGCACACCGGCAGATACACTCAAGCGATCCCAGAAACGCTGGTCATACTGGAAGAAAGCGGCTATGTTATCGCTTTTATAGACCTCGTCCATGATGGCGGAATCATAACGTACATGCTCATAAGTGGCTCCCGTAGTGATTTGCGCACCACTGTCCCATTTCTTGTTGAATTGATAGTCGAGATAGTAGTTCGTACTTTTGTCAGTCTGCGTTTTCGGAGTGTTTCGTGTTGGGTTGAGCACATCGGATACCCAGGGGATCAGATCACTCGGTAACTGTCCGTTCGCAAGTCCGCCCAAATCACCGGGTACCCCGTTGTCCATCACCCAGGAGATCAGATCGCAATAATCGGCAGTTGTTGCATTCGGGAAAATATTGCCCAATGAGGTAAATACTCCATTCATGGCATCTTCCAGATTGCCGTTGATAAGTCCCGAACCGATACCGACCAAGGCCGGATAGAGCGAACTGTAATCACCGCCTGCAATATTTTGAATAGTCTGGGCATCTGTTCCCATATTTCCCAGAATATCACCGATGGATGCTCCCTGGCTGGGGCGCACGATATTGTCGGCACTATAATAGAAACGGCCTTTAATCTTATGTGACGTACCATTCTCCGGATTTACGTAGTTGATAAACGGATCGATATGGAAGTTGTTGTCCTCCCGTCCCATATTGGTAAAAGGAGAGGGCTTGTACACTTCTGTCGGCGAACGCCAGATAAAGAAGTCTCCATATTGATTGGAAAGGAAATCAATATTGAAACCATAGTTCAACAGTTTCATTCCCATGTCCGGTTGATGATAGGTAAGGTTACCTCCCATACGGAAACGCTTGTTGTATCCTTGCTGACGGTATCCTTCATCGGTGAAAAGATTCATGCTCCCGCTGACATCAAAATTACCTATACGACGGGAGTGGGAGAGATCGAATCCTTCGTAAATTGGGTTTCGGACACCACTAAGAAGACTTCCGCGTAAAATAGGTTTGACCGAATATTTATCCTCTTTCCAGAAACTCTTGTCACTCCATTGGTATTCGTCATTTTCCGCATCACCATAGATACCTACGTATGCGCTGAAACGTGTTTTCGGAGTCAATCCCGGACGTGCGGTACGGATATTGATAATACCGTTCAGAGCCGACGAACCGTACAGTACGGAGGAAGCTCCTTTGATAACTTCAATCTGCTCGATATTCTCCAAAGGCACGGTGTTCCAGTTGATTTCTCCTGTTTTGGGATTTAGCGTACTCATTCCATCCACCAGAATCTGGCTGCGTGCACCCACTCCGTAAGTCCATCCGCTGCCGCCACGTATAGACGGTTGTTTGTCTACGATGTCTACGCCGGGCAATGTACGGAGTGTGGAAGAAATGTCCGTTGGTGCCTGACGGGCAATATCACCGGCTTTCACTACATCCATAGAAACGGTAACGTTACTGAGTTTCTGTTCAAAACGTCCGGCACTGACCACTACTTCTTCCAGTAGTTTGGTGCTTTCTCTCATGTAAACGTCTTTGGTCACTACTTCACGTCTGTCGATCACAATAGGCATCAGCACATCTTCGTAGCCCACATAACTGAAGACCAGATCGACTCCACCCTCGGGCAGTTTGATTTCATAAGCCCCGTTGATGTCCGACACGACTCCCTGATTACCTTGTAATTTGTACGTAACGGCTGCTCCCACTAATGGCTCATTGGTTTTAGCGTCATATATATGTCCTTTCAGCGTTTGAGCAAAACTGTTCCCAAGGCTGATGAAGCATAGTAGCAAAGTTAGAATATATATTTTCTTCATTGTTCTTGTATTTTCTTGTTTATAGAAAGGTACTTCTTATTAGTTGTTGACTGTAAGGTCTATACCTATATGCAGTTTGGTGATGGTAGACCAACCCTTATAAAGCGGCATGATATAACTGTCGAACAGCATCGGACCAAAATTGGGAATACCTGCCATCAAAGGCTCCAGACTGGGGAGGAAAGGAATGAACGGGGTCAATGCATCTTTGGTTACGTACAGATAAGTGTGTCCGTCTTTCTTCTCCATTTGCATGGGGATTCCCTCTTTTATCCAGCCGAACAGCAGTTGGAAAGTGGCGTTATCCAGACCTGCCAGCATGGATAATATGGAATTATCCAGTTGACCGCTGATAGTACTTAATATATTCTTGAGTTGAACTGGATCTGAATTCAGGATAGCGTCTGTCAATAAAGCCATCAGATTCTGATCGATACTTTTCCCCTGCGATTTCATGACTTGAGTGATAATTGCCGGAAGATCCAGTTTCAGATAGAAATGATCGTTCTTCATATACCAGTAGGCCAGTCCTTTGGGAGATGGAGCATAAATCCGGTTTACCCCCTCCGTGGCATTGATAATATCCTGTTGCTGGAAACCTCCCATCGGATAAGGCAAGAATAACTTATACATAACGAATGTAGCGACTTTATTCATAGATTCGGGATCTTCCATGTTTATTTCACTGAACTTCTGCTCTCCCAGCATCATTTCATCCGTTGTATAATTGGCTGTGATGTATCCGTTAGGTTGTAAGGTGACGTCATCAAGAAGCTGTGCCAGAAGATAACCACCCATTCCTTTCACCAGCCCTGTCATGACCGCATAAAGGAAACTGCCATCACTGCTTAGTTCAATATCCATGTCTACATAAAGAGGTGCGGCAATCATTTTGCCATCGGATTCCCCCCATTCGTACAGGCCGGTATCCGAATTGCGGATCATATCCTTTCCTCTGCCGTATATGATGTCGCTAAGTGCATAAGTGTTGGCCATTTGTGCGCTGTTCACCATCTTTATATTGGTCAGGTTCACTGTCAACTGGCCGTTTTCTACACGTCCGCTATAATTAAAGGTACTGCCGGTTAAATTTCCTGTGCCGTTGCCGGAAAAAGAGTAACCGTTAGCATCTCCGGAAATAGGTATATCAGTCAGTTTGAGTGTTTCTTCTCCGGGAAATACATTATAAAAAGTAACATTAGCCGTTTCTCCTTTCACTGTACTGAAGTCGACTGCTTTGCCGGTCATTTCATCCCCATCATAAGTTAATGTCAGGTTGGATTTGCTCAAGTATTTATTCGAGTAATTCGCTGTTACGTCCACCGGGTCCGGTCCCGGATAGTCTTCACTACACGAAGTCATCAAACCTGCCGTTCCGATGAGGCTGCTTATAAATAGTATAGATAATTTCTTCATATTCTTTATTTCTTTCATATTCATGGTTGATGTTTATTTCAGAGGCAAAAGGCCTAATCCTAAGTCGATCGTATTGGCAGAATTCCATAGGTAAGGCAATCCATTCTCGTCATTTGCCATGAGGTATCCGAGTAGATTCTTGAAGGTCGCATTGCTCGCCATGCTTTCCGGAAGCAATCCTTCCACTATCGGCTGCAATCCGGGTAATAACTGAATGAAAGCCGTGGTCGATTCTTTGGCCAGATAAAGATTGGTATGCCCGTTCTCTTCTTCCATTATGTTAAAGACAATGCCCTCGGTGAGCAAGTAGAATACTTGCCGGAAACTAGCATCGTCCATATTAGCAATGATGCCGAGGAACTGATTGTCGAGTATGGCATTTAAAGTTCCAAGCAACTTTTTCAATTGAATAGGGTTCGACTTGGCAAGAGCTTCCGTAATGCCTGAAATCAGTCCCGGATCTATGGGAGTCTCACCGTCCTGGGTAGCCAGACCGATGATGGCCGGCAGATTGAGGTTCATCTTAATCTGTCCGTTGTTTGCTGCCCAGGTAATCAGATTGATGGGGGAAGCCGCCCATGTGCGATCTGCCAGCACACTGGTAATGTCGCTCTCTTTTAATGTACCAAGCATGAACTTGATGACAAATAGGGCAATCGTCCCCGTATCTTTATCGGGATCTATGTTACTGATAGGGATACTGCCAATATATACCGGACTGGTAGTGTAATTGGCGATCACATTACCGTCGGGTTGCAAGGTGACTGATTGAAGAAGTTGCGGGATGAAATAGCAAAGCGCATTCTGAACCAGTTTCATTCTCATGAACAGCGTGCTGCCCGATTTGGTTAATTCTACATCGTCCAGATGGACATAGAATGCTCCGGTCAATATTTCACTCGATGATTCTTTCCATACGTATTGTCCTCCACTGGTTCCGACAATCATTTTCTTGCCTTTCGTAAAGCCGGATAAACCGTAACTTTTTCCCCATTTACTTTGTGGCATTGCTACATTCAAATCCAGTTTCATCGTTTTCGGAGTGAGGGTTCCGCTGTAGGTCACCGTTGCCCCTTTCATTGTGATATTCTTTCCGCTGAATGTATAGGAATCTCCCTGTTCGCATAAATTGATTTGGATAGGAGTTGTTTTTTCTCCCGGAATAATGTCGTTCAGTGTGATGGTTCCTTTTTCACTGTCGTCTGTTTTGAAATCGACAGTTTTTCCAACAAGTTTTTCTCCGCTGTAGGTCAGGTTTAAAGTGGCTGGTTTGATGTATGAGCCATACTCCTGATTGAGCTCTCCCGGCCAAAATAGCTTGTCATTATAGGTTTCCTCGCAAGATGTAAGGAGGAAAGCTGCACAAGCTACACAAAAAAGTTTTTTCAAAGTTCTCATTCTCTTTTAGGTTTTATTTTAATGTATTATTTAAAACTGTGCAAAGTACGGTTAATAGGTGACTGCTGTCAAGCTCCATTCTTGGGATTCAATGTTCTATCTTTGCTATTTTCTTAATAACATTCCTAATAAAGAAGAAAACAATGTTCTGTTTGTAATATATAATATACCATTTTTGAACTTGTTGTTTGGAATTCGGATGGAATGGATATTTTTGATAAACTAAAAAACTAAACGATGATAATAAACGACTCCTTTCCCAAATTTGACCTTCCGATTGATTTTATAGCAGATGATAGTATCACTGGGGATATTTTAAACTATTACAGTAATTTCCCATGCAAAATAAAAGCCGGTGTCTTTGTGCTCTGTACCGAAGGGATGGTGAAAGCTACCATTAATTTGCTGGAGGTTGTCATTCGTAAGAATGATTTTGTAATTGTCCTTCCTAATTCGTTTATTCAGATACACGAAGTTTCGTCTGATACCCGCATTTCTTTTGCCGGCTTCTCATCCGATTTCATGCTTTCCGGCAACTATGTGGAAATCCTGCTGGACTCTATGCCTATGATCTTAAATAGCCCCGTCATTTCTCTGCAAGACGATATTGCCGGCTTGTATCGAAATGTATATCTTTTGCTGATTCGTGCTTATACACTTCCACATTCATTGGAAAATAAAGACATAATACGCTCCATACTGGCTATTTTTTTACAGGGAACGAAAGAACTGTATAAACGCTATGGCAGGAAGCTTGACGAACCTTTGAGAAGAGAGCAGGAGTTGTACAGGCAGTTTATACAGCTGCTGATGGCACATTATACCAGTGAGCATGAAGTGGCATTTTATGCAGAAAAGTGTGGAGTTACTGCAGCGCATTTCTCTAGTGCAATCCGAAGAGCAAGCGGATACAGTCCGTTGGCAATCATCACGGAGATTATTATCATGAACGCGAAAGCACAACTGAAAACCACCCGGTTGCCGGTAAAAGAAATAGCATTCTCTTTGGGCTTTAACAATCATTCCTTTTTCAATAAATACTTCCGTAAACAGGTGAAGATGACTCCGCTGGAATATCGCGAGAAATAAATCTTTGTTTGCTTAAAATTGTGCTATGCATAAAAACAGGATGTTTTATACATTTTCCTTGCTTTAATTAGAACCGGTGTGAGGGCAGCAATTCAAAAGGAGCTTAAATATTTGTTTGAAGAATGTGAAAAGGCAGCACTTTGCTGATAAATCATTCTTTTTGCACTAATCTTACGTCAGAATCGGAATAAATGAATCTCTCTTTTTCTGATGTATAGCTATTTGCCAGATCAGCAATCAGCGAAGTTAGAAGTGAAATAGCTTGGAAACGACTCTTATTTCAATCTACAAATCCTTGCTCACCGATGAACGGTAGCTTGGTCGGTGAGCAAGGAGGCGTTCCTCACCGACCAAGGATACCTTTCATTAAAAGAACGGACGTTTTCATACAATGAAAAACGGTCTGTTTATCCTTTATTTATGCATAATAAGGGGTGTAATGTGCATATTCTTGCACTAAATTATGCATTTTATTTTCTATTTGATTCGATTCATGACCATTGCTGAATAATAGAATCTTAAAAATAGGACAGAACTGTTTATTGCTGTAATACAGTCGATTCACCGATAAGAATCCCCCGTTCATTGATTTTTTTTCCTTTTTCTGCTTCTCTGTCATACATTTGTTACAGTATTGTAACACTTGCTACTCTAATCCCTTATGAATATGAACGAGGCATGTAATGTAACCACCGCACTTTCCGCTTTCTCCTCCATTTCTTTGGAAGAGATGAGTACCATCCGTTTGATGAACCGTACGGACACGAAGTATATCGTTTCGCTCTCTGCCCTGATGGACGTATTGCAACGGGCAAGTAATTGTTATCGTGTGCAAGAGGTGCAGGGGGAGCGAAATATAGCTTATCACACTACCTATCTCGACACTCCCGATTACGCCATGTATCTGGCTCATCAAAACGGAAGAGTGATCCGTGAGAAAATCCGTGTAAGGACGTATGTCTCTTCCGGTCTGACTTTCCTGGAAGTGAAAAATAAGAATAATAAAGGGCGGACAGATAAAAAGCGGATCCGGGTGCAAGGAGTAAACTCGTTGCGTCAGGATGGAGGAGAAGAGTTTCTTCGCAATTATGCCTGGTATGAGTTGTCTACCTTGAAACTTCTACTGGAAAATCATTTTCATCGTATTACATTGGTGAATAAGGCAATGACAGAACGGCTGACTATCGATACCGGTGTGCATTTCCATCATCTCATAACCGGAACAGAAGCAAGATTGGAAAATCTTGCTATCATAGAACTGAAGCGCGACGGGAGAACTTATTCACCTATCGGTGAAATACTGCGCGAACTGCATGTGCGGCCTTCGGGAATTAGTAAATATTGTGTGGGAACCGTACTCACAGCCGGGAACTTAAAATATAATCGGTTTAAACCCAAGTTGAGAATGGCACAGAAGATAGCAAAGAAGCAACTAATGAATATTTAATATAAAGCCTGAATAATATGTTTGATGAACTAAGTGATATTACATTAATAGAAACACCATTGATGGATAGTGCAGGTTTCCTGGAATTGTTGTTGCGATTCTGCTTCAATTTACTGGTGGTATCCTGCATTATTCATCTGTTTTATTACCCCAAGAGCAAACGGCGTGATTATTATTTCACCTTTACGCTGATAAGCATCAGCATTTTCCTGATGATTTTCTTGTTGGGAAGTGTCAAACTGAAAATAGGTTTTGCGCTCGGTTTATTTGCCATTTTCGGTATCATTCGCTATCGGACCGAGTCAATGCCCGTGCGTGAGATGACTTATCTTTTTGTTATCATTGCCATTTCGGTAATCAATGCTCTTGCTGTGGAAATCAGTTATGCCGAACTGGTATGTACCAACTTGCTTTTCATTGTCAGTATATGGCTTTGCGAAAGCAATCGCTGGCTGAAACATATCTCCTGTAAATTGATTCAATATGACAGGATAGAACTGATAAAACCCGAAAGAGAATTGGACTTATTGCGCGATCTCCGCGAACGGACAGGACTTGACATTGTTCGTGTGGAAGTGGGACATATCGATTTTTTACGGGATACAGCCATGCTGAAAATCTACTATGAACCGATGAAAGATGAGATAAATACGATTGATACGTTGACCCGCTTACCTAAAGAAAATGAATAAAGAAATGGAAGATAAGTCAGGCAGAGAAAGTAAGAAGAGACTTTGGGATACAGGCAGATACCTGGTTGGTTGTCTGTTATTGTTGTGTATGGCAGGGAAGAGTTATGCACAGGGAGATGATTTCGGCGTGTGGACCAGTGCGGAAGTGAAGAAAAAGATATTCTCCGGTTTCGATGCTTCTCTGGAAGGTGAATTCCGTACAAGAGACGGATTGCAGACGGTGGAACGTTGGTCGGGTTCGGCAGGTGTTTCCTATAAGATGTTTCGTTGGCTGAAAGCATCCGCAGGATATACGTTTATTCATTATTACCATCCGATGGAAGTCACTAAAAAAGGAAACTATATCCCCGAATATTGGCAGCCGAAACATCGTGTAAACTTGTCATTAACAGGAAAGGTGGACTGGCGCCGCTTCACGTTTTCCCTTCGTGAACGGTGGCAATATACTTATCGTCCCAGTCAGTCGGTTCCCAAATTCGATGGTGATGACGGGAGTGTGAAGAATGATGAATATATCAGCGGAAAAGGAAAAAATGTGCTTCGTTCCCGTCTTCAGGTGGAATATAATATACGTAAATGTGCTTTTACTCCTTATACTTCATGTGAACTTTCACATTCGTTGAATGAGATCGGTGCTTTTGAAAAGTTGCGATGGACATTGGGGACGGAATGGAAACTAAGTAAGAAGCATGCTCTCGATTTTTATTATCTGTATCAGAATAAGGCAGACGACGATGAGGCAAACGGGCATGTGATCGGTGCAGGATATTCATTTAAGTTTTAATATATAAAACGGGAAATTATGAAAAGAATAGTGTTGTTTTGGATACCGCTTTTATTGCTGTTGTTGGTGAATTGTACGACGGAATCATTCGATTTCGGCGATCAGGAAGGAATATTGGTCGAAGGTTCGGGAGGTGGAGGAAGCAGTCAGCCCAACCCGACGATTCCCGAGGGATCGGAAGACTTATTGGGATTTACAATCGCTTTTGATGAAAGTGATAGAACGACGTATGGAAGCATGTCGGAAACGGTCACTTCCGATGATGATTTTATAGAGAACTCCCAATTTGCCTCCGTGGTGACGATTACCTATAATGGAACGACTGCCACGGCAAGTAATGGAGTTTCTGGAGTGGAAGTATCTTCCAATGGGGCGCATATTGTGGTCAATTCTACGGTCAGCGGAGTAGAGTATGTGTTGAACGGGGTTACTACGAACGGCTCGTTCAAGGTATACAGCGAAAAGAAATTCAAATTATCACTGGCAGGGGTGTCTATACTCAATCCGGTAGGTGCTGCTATTAATATCCAGTCTTCCAAACGTGTGTTTGTGGTATGTGCGGATGAAACAACGAATGTGTTGACAGATGGGTCTTCTTATACGGCAACTACTGATGGAGAGGATATGAAAGCCTGTCTGTTCAGTGAGGGGCAGCTCATTTTCAGTGGGGGCGGTTCACTCACAGTTACCGGAAATTATAAACATGCCATCACAAGCGATGATTATGTGCGTTTCCGTAGCGGGTGTAATATTACGGTAGCTTCGGCCAAAAAAGACGGAATCCATACGAATGAATCTGTGATTATCGGCGGCGGAATACTGAATATATCTTCTGACGGCGATGCTATTCAGTGTGAAGAGGGAGGAATTACGATGACCGGAGGCTTTGCCAGACTCTCTACAACGGATAATAAAGCGCATGGGTTGAAATCCTGTCTGGATGTGGTAATCAGTGGCGGTGCTATCCAGGCACAAGTGGCGGGAGCAGCCTCCAAAGGAATATCCTGTGATGGTAACCTGACCATCTCCGGAGGAAAGCTGACTGCATTCACTTCTCAAACCGCACTTTATGAAGATAATGATTTAAGTTCGTGTGCAGGAATTAAATGTGACGGAAATATCCTGATTACAGGAGGGGAAATCGCTATTCAGAGTACAGGTGGAGCCGGTAAAGGTATCAACTGTGACGGTTCGATTACCATCAATAACGGCACGGTGAAAGTGATAACTACCGGTACGCAGTGTGTATATGGCAAGCTCGATTCATCGGCAAAAGGAATCAAAGCGGACGGTGCGTTGACAATCAATGGAGGAACAGTGCTTGTGAAGGCTACCGGTGGGGAAGGCAGTGAGGGTATCGAGAGTAAAAGTGTGTTGACTGTCAATGAGGGTACAGTTGCCGCGCTTTGTTACGATGACTGTATGAATGCAAGTAACAGCATTGTTCTTAATGGTGGCAATATTTATTGTTATAGTTCCGGAAATGACGGCATTGACTCTAATGGTACGTTGACCATTACGGGGGGAGTGATCGTATCGTCGGGTACTACTTCTCCCGAAGACGGATTCGATTGCGATCAGAATACCTTTAAGATTACCGGGGGGATTGTTCTGGGTATTGGAGGAGGAACAAGTACACCTACATCAAGTGTATGTACGCAACGCACTGTGATCTATGGCGGTTCGGGAAGTAACGGAGAAATACTGAATATCCAGTCGGCCGACGGAACCAGCGTACTGACCTATCAGATTCCCCGTGCTTATTCTCAAATGACGGTATTATTCAGTAGTCCGAATCTGACCTCGGGCGGTAGTTATACTATCTCAAAAGGAGGAACGGTTTCCGGTGGTTCCGAGTTCTTCGGGTTATATACGGGAGCTACTTATTCCGGTGGCACACAGGCGGCAACATTTACTGCCAGTTCGATGGTGACACAAGTCGGCAGCACTTCCGGCGGTGGCCAGCCCGGTGGTGGAGGCGGCGGACATGGACCTGGTGGATGGGGATGGTAAACAGCAGTTTACCGTCGAAATCCGTTCTTTGGTCGATTCTATTTGTGATAAAGCAGGTTCGGCTTTATCTTTGTTTCGATAATCAGAAGCAATGAGGCATGAAAAGACTGCGTAAACAACACGTGCTGGAGCAGAGTATTTACGGAGCTATCTGGATCGTAATATTTCTTCTTCCGCTGATAGGCGGATACTTTGCCATGAGTGGAGGACTTGAACGGGAGGAAACCCGTATGGTGATCCGTGAATCATGGTTGAGTATCCTTCCTTTTTTCGTGCTTTTCCTGTTAAACAATTATGGGCTGGTTCCCTATTTCCTTTTTAAGAAAAGGTACTGGCAATATACTGTTTCGTTGATTTTTGTAATAGGAATGATTTGTTGGCTTTCTCCGTTTCCTTCTGCCAATCATTTCCCCAAAGATTTCAAGCGAGGAGAGTTGCCTCTTCGTATGAAGGAGAACCGGAGAGACCAGATTATTAAGATGAGAGAAAAAGCGAGGGAGGAAGGGGATGTACATTGGAATGAGTCCAATCCCGAACAACGTCCTAGGGGAATGGGAGAACCAAATGGCCCCGGAGGATTTCCAAAACCGACTCCTTTTCCTTATCCTCCTTTTGTGCTCCGTTATCTCATTCATTTCATCATTGCCTTTTTGATGGTAGGATTCAATATCGCCATCAAACTTTTCTTTAAATCTTTCCGTGATGAAGAAATGCTGAAGGAACTGGAACATCAACGTTTGCAGTCGGAACTGCAATATTTGAAATATCAGATTAATCCTCATTTCTTCATGAATACGCTCAATAATATTCATGCGTTGGTGGATATTGATACGGGGAAAGCGAAAAGTACGATTGTGGAACTCTCTAAACTGATGCGTTATGTGCTTTATGAAGCGAGTAATAAAACTATTTTGCTTTCACGTGAGGTTCAGTTTCTTAAAAATTATATTGCCCTGATGAGTTTGCGCTATACCAACAAAGTATCTATTAAGATGGATTTTCCGGCCGAAGTGCCTGAAGTGCAGATTCCTCCTTTGCTTTTTGTTTCTTTTGTGGAAAACGCTTTTAAGCATGGAGTCAGTTATCGGAGCGAGTCTTTTATTCATGTTTTGATGCAGTTGGATGAGGGCAACCGGCTTTCATTCCGTTGTTCCAACAGCAATAATGGTTCGGCTGACGAACAGCATCATGGCATCGGACTCGAGAATATCCGTAAGCGGTTGAGGCTTTTATTTGGCAATGATTATACGCTTTCCATTACCGAAGAGGAACATAAATTTGATGTCTTACTTATTATACCTTTATTAGAATGAAATGTATAGCAATAGATGATGAGCCGTTAGCATTGACGCAGTTGTCGGATTATATATCCCAGGTACCTTTTTTGTCTTTGGTAAAGTCATGCCAGGATGCGTTCGAGGCAATGAAGATATTGTCCGAAGAGGAGGTTGATCTGATCTTTGTGGATATTAATATGCCCGATTTGAACGGATTGGATTTCATACGTTCTTTGGTGAACCGTCCGTTGGTGATTTTCACTACTGCTTATTCTGAATATGCGGTAGAGGGCTTCAAACTGGATGCCGTAGATTATCTGCTGAAACCGTTTGAGTTCCAGGATTTATTGAAAGCGGCGGATAAAGCCCGCAGACAATTTGAATATCGTTTGTTGGAACAACAGGGGGAAATTGGGAATGCTTCGCAGATAAAAGGAGATTCATTATTCGTGAAGAGCGATTACAGAGTGGTTCGCATTGATGTGAAGAATATCCGCTATATTGAGGGGATGAGTGAGTATGTGCGTATTTTTGTGGAAGGAGAGGATAAGCCTGTAATAACGCTTGCCAGCCTCCAGAAAATGGAAGAACGGCTTCCCACGCATTTCATGCGGGTCCACCGTTCTTATATTGTCAATCTTCGCAAGATTACCGAAGTTTCCCGTCTTCGTATTATCTTTGATAAGAATACTTATATTCCTGTCGGTGATAATTATAAGGAGAAATTTACGGAATACATTGGGAAATTAAGCCTTTCTTAAATAATTATTTAATTCCCTGTTTTTTGGCAATTTCTTTAGGAAGTGCATCTTTATACACCAGGATATTCATTGTCTTGTAGGCAACGAATGCTTTGGAAGCATACCAGATACCATCATATTTGCCTGATTTACCCCAAGAGTTTTTCACCATGAAGTATTCTTTTCCGTTCTGGTCTTTAGCGATACCGTAAATCACCATTCCGTGGTCGTCGGTAGTTTCCCAGTTGTCGAATGCCACCTGGCGCATTTCCTGAGTGACGTCAATTTCCGGATGTGGTTTAGTTGTCATTATTTGACGTTTGTTGGCAGTGGTCAGGCCAGTCCAACGGGCCATATCCGAACCGGAAAGTTCAGATTCTTTGTTTATATCCGGCATTACGGCAATACCATCACGTGTGAACCCTTGTTCACTGACGTCACTACCCCATGCAAAAGTATATCCCTTCTTCACTGCATTATCCATTACAGCCATAAACTCGTCGATAGGCAAGTTGTAGGAGAGGCCATTGCGCCAGTTGTCCTGAATCTCGATAGCAAATTGAGAATAGAACGGGTGATGTGTATAGGAAGTCAATGAAACATAGTCGTCCGGATTCAGTCCCAGTGATTCGGCAAAAGTTTTCGGTGTATATTCCTTTCCTTTATAAGTGAAGTTTTCAGGACATTTTCCTAAGTATGTGTCATAAATGGCTGCCAGACCGTTCTTCCATACCGGAGTCAGTTTACTTAGTTTACCTTTAGCGATAGCATTAATGTAGCCGGAAGCAACAGCGTCCAATTCGTTGTGTACCGGCAGAGTATCGCCGTACATGATTCCCGGCATTACTTCCTGTGGAACGATACCGTAATTTTTGATGCAGTACATCACATCATAGAAACTTCCTCCCGGCGAGAAAGAACTGTCACCGTGATAACGTACATAATTGGCTCCACGGTCTTGCATCGTTTTGTGTACCACAAACATTTCAGCCAGATCATATTCGCCTTTGCCTAAACGTAGCAATTCTGATTCAACGAATCCGAGAGTTGAGAAACTCCAGCAAGTGCTCGAACGGTTTTGGTTCTTGATTGAAGTAATCGGATTTTCTTTCACTGTCGTGAAAACGAAGCCCTCTTCGGGTTTTGCGTCTTGTGCCATTGCGCTCAGGCTGAACAAGCCTAAGGCAGCGATAAGGATACTCTTTTTCATTCTGATGAAATTAATATTAAATTGTTTTGGTTACAAAGATATGGATTCCTTGGGGGAATTCCATATTCTTGCATAGATTTTGCATAAAAAAAGAGTAGAAAATGCTGTATCCCACCTTCTCTACTATACAAAAAGAGGAAAAGGCAATCGTATGTGATCACCTTTTCCTCTTTCTACATTTATTTTATTTTGATTCCGAGACTTTCTAAATCATCGAGAGTAACAGTATAATTCTCTCTGCTTTTCATCCGTTTCATTACTAACTGTCCGACTTGTTCGGCATCCCTTTTCTCCATGAAAGGTTTTTTACCGGAAATACAGGGTATGAAAGGCTGAAAAATCGTTATATGATTGTTGTGAGATATTTGATAGCCATATCCTCCGTTTACCTCAATCACTTCCATTGAAAAAGAAGGATCAGAAGAATCTGTATTAGAAAAAGATGCTTTGGAAAAAGACAGACAAGCGATTACTGTCAATATTCCTGCAACAGAGCATCCGAGTATCTTTTTCTTAGTCATTCTCTTCCCATTCATATGGATGTAACTCCCATGTATCGTCATAATAATAGCTGCTACTGCCTCCGGTAGTGATAATACCTCGTCTGCCGGTAGCGAAACAAACCGCTTTGATGCGTGAACTTCCTTTGAAAGGAGTGTAGTCAAAACCATCTTCCGTTTCACTGCTGCGCCATAAGTCTTTAGCAGGATCGTATATCCAGTAATTACTTCGGAAGCTACCGGAGGCTGTTTGTCCTAAAGTGATATATGCCTGATCGTCTATAATAAAAGCACAGCCGTAGGTGCGGGTGATTGATTTGTAATCGTCATCGTAGTCGTCACTGCTCTGGTCTGTAATGTCACGGAGACGTACCCATTTGTTCTCTTCACTTTTGCTGGGATCGAACTTCCAGAAGTCATCGACATCCTTACCATTGTTTGTTCCTCCGACAATGTAGGCGACATTATCGATAATAAAGGAGAGTCCGCCGGTTCTTTTCTGACCGCCGAATCCGTTGACGATAGTCCATTGGCTGCCGGAAGCGGCTGTCGGATCAAAGCGGTAAAAGTCCTTGGTCTGTTTATCATCTTTAGACTGACCGGTGCCTACATAACCGTAATTACCGATAGCGAAGGCTATGGCGTTGATTCGGGCATCTCCGGGGTAGTCATCCATCTGTTTCCAGGTGTCCGTTGCCGGTTCATATTCCCATGTATCTTTTAAATATGCATATCCTCCGGTATGTAGTGGATCGTCATCTCTGTATACGGTATATCCCGTAGTCACATATCCTTTGGAGTTGATCGCAAATCCGACAGCCCCGTTCCGGGCCGCCGCCTCTTCGGGAAGGTCGGCACATTGCGTCCACCAGTCGTTATCGATATTATATTCCCAACAGTCTCTTTCCCGCTGGTCTTTTCCCCGATATCCACCGCACAAATATCCCCGGTTATCTATCACAAATCCGGCTGCGTCCTCCCTTGCCCTTCCGTCGAAATCAGAACGGCGATACCACACACCTAATGTGTCGTCATCATCATCTGAACATGAGAACATGGATAGCATAGCTATTGATACTAATAACAGTTGTAGTTTTTTCATTATTTCCATTCGTTTTATTACATTTTAAACTTGGCGCAAATGTAGCTATCAATGCGGTTGAAGAAAAAAGATATCGACAAATAGCCCTATTTTCTCTATCGAACAAAACCGAGTCTATAAATAGCGGGAAATAGTCGATTAATTTTGGGGATGCTTTCCTAAAGGGGTTCCTTTGCAACTCAAAAATAATATTCATTATGAGACTATTAATTACACTTTTTTATTCATTACTCTTATTTTGTACAATATTCTCCTGTAGGGATGAATCTTCTTCCATTGGAAGTAAATGGGTAGAGAGTTCTTTTATAAATGTAGTGACAGATACGTGTATGGTGACTCTGAGCACATTATTAGCCGACTCGCTGGCAACTTCGGGAGATACGATCTGCCAGATCGGGCGATTTAAGGATGCTCTTTACGGAGAAATAAAAACTTCGTTTTATGCAGAATATCAAGTACCTTCTCACTCACTTAATGAGACTACTGACTATCAGTTTGACTCTATCACGTTCAAATGGTATACTTCCGGGGATTATCTGGGGGATACGCTGGTCTATCATCGTATTGACTTATATAGTTTATCGCAAGGACTCTCTCTGGAAGATAACGGTTACCTGTTTAATAAGACCAACGTTAGCTATAATCAGAATAATCATCTTGGTTCTGTCTCTATACGTCCTACACCCGGCTATCGGAACGAGTTGCATGAAATGCGCCTGCCTGACGAATGGGGAAAGAAGTGGTTTAATTTAATGCTGGAAGATGATGAATGTATGGAGTCTCAGGAGCGTTTCCGGGCTTTCTTCAAAGGAATAGCTTTTATTCCCGATGAAAACGGGACGTGCATCAACGGCTTTCAGGTGAACGATTCGAGTTTTTGTATTACCCTTTATTATCATGAACTGAAAGAGAAGCCTACGGAACAGACCTTAGTGTTCAATGCCAGCACTTCACTGAACTACACCAAGGTGGAACATGACCGTACTAATACTCCTTTGGAGAATCTCAAGGCAGGAACAGATTATGAACTGCCTTCTTCCGAGAGCGAACATCAGGTGTATCTGCAAGGACTGACTGGTATGTATATCAATGTCGAATTTCCCTATCTGAATAATCTGAATCAGACCGGAAGGCTTGTTTCCATTGAAAGCGCAGTACTCAAGCTATATCCTATCAAAGGTACGTATAACGGAAAGTATCCATTGCCGAAATCGTTGTCTCTCTATACGGCAGACCAGAATAACGCCACTCAGAGTGTCATTACTGATATCTCGGGAAATACCGTACAAACGGGAAGCCTGGTGGAAGATAATGTCTATTATGAAGATACTCACTATTCGTTTGATATCACCTCGTTTATTCAGAATAATCTGGGGACAGCGGGGGAGAGCCGTGAGAAACTGCAAATATTCCTCTCTGACAATGCTTTTTATAATACCGTTCAGGGAGTGGTGCTGGGAGATAGCAAACACCCTGTGAATGACCATGATAATAATGTATCACTCACTATTTATTATAAGACATATACGAAATGAAAAGAAGAGTTTTATCTATCCTTATACTAGGTGCGAACTTATTGAATGTAGCTGCCCAAAATATGACGAGTTCGCCGGTTTCCATGTTCGGACTCGGCGAATTGTCCACCGGAGAAGGCGGAATTTATTCCGGTTTGGGTGGAGTCGGCATTGCATTGCGTGGAGAAAATGTGATTAATAGTGCCAATCCGGCTTCTTTAACGGGATTATTGCCGCAGTATTTCTTTTTCGATTTGGGTGTCAGCGGGTCTTATCTGAAATATTCACAGTCAGGAGCGAGCAATCATTCTCTGAATGGTAATCTTAATAATTTGGCTGTTGGATTCCGTATAGCCCCCCGTTGGTATGGAGCTATTTTTATGGCTCCTGTC
>ERZ839947.1311-NODE-1311-length-24238-cov-2.919489_pt1 | contig 24238 bp, 28 predicted proteins | sample MGYA00519908_ERZ839947 | MGnify/ENA primary metagenome ERZ839947 (study PRJEB31850, sample SAMEA3708857) | human gut metagenome | biome: human gut; feature: human-associated habitat; material: faeces | place: China | collected 2014 ... | reverse complement strand
TAAAAGAAATTTTGCAAAGAACGCAGACACTTTGCTCGAATACCGCCGTAAAAAGGGTTCTAAACTTTACTTGGGGGTAAGGTTTAGAGCCTGTTTAATTTTTAAGCAAAAAAAGTAGGCATAGGGACCTATAACCTTTATAATTAAATCACCACAAAATAACCGAAAGGAGATTACCTATGCCTAATAATGATTTTATATCAAATATCTTAGAAATAAAAGACCTAATTATAACAAATGTAGAATCTACTTCAGAAGAAATACATATTTACTTTAAAATGGAACGTCGTGATCATGTTTGTCCATGTTGTGGTGCAGTGACAAATAAAGTTCATGATTATCGTCCTTCAATTATAAAGGATGCTCCTATAATGGGTAAAAACACATATCTTCATTACTCAAAAAGAAGATATCACTGTGATTGTTGTGGCAAACATTTCAACGAGAACTTCACTTTACTTCCTAAGCATTGCAGAATTACAAACAGACTAAATTTTCTTGCTATAAATATGCTTAAAGAGGCTCAAAATGTTTCTGCAGTAGCTCGGCAGGTTGGAATATCACCTTCTACTATTTTTAGAAGAATGGAAGATATTAAATACCCTAAGCCTTCTGTTCTTCCACAAGTTTTATCCATTGATGAATTCAAAGGAAACGCCGGTGGCGAGAAGTTTCAAGCAATACTAACGGATCCGAAAAATCATAAAATATTTGATATTCTTCCTTCAAGAACTCAATATAAACTGAAGGATTATCTATTAGAATTTCAAAACAGAAAAGATGTACGATATTTTATTATGGATATGAACTATGTTTATCGAGACATTGCAGAAACTTATTTTCCTAATGCAAACATAGTCATTGACAGGTTTCATGTGGTCAGATATATTACCTGGGCTTTAGAAAATGCATTCAAAAGGATATGCATCCTTCAAAGCGTAAGTATTTTAAGAGAAGCCGGCGAATACTGTTATCTCATTATTGGAAACTTAATGACGAAAGTAAGCAGGCATTGGAAGTCATGCTTATGCAGTCAAATGACTTAGCTGTAGCTTATTATTTAAAAGAACAGTTCTATGACTTTATGGAATCTAAAAACAGGGATGAAGCTTATAGGAAACTTAGAAAATTTATACTATCAGCGCAGGCAAGCGAACTGGAAGAATTCAACGCTACATTAACAATGTTGTCAAACTGGGCCAAATACATACTGAATGCTTTTGACTGTCCTTATTCCAACGGATTTACAGAAGGAACCAACAACAAGATTAAAGTAATTAAGCGAAATGCTTACGGATATAGAAATTTTGAGAACTTTAGGAATAGAATCCTTATGACCTCTGCTTAAAAGAGAAAACACAGTTGTGAACAATGGTTCACAACCGTGTAAAAAATCTTTTTACCCCCACTCTTGACAAAGAGCCGTTTTTTGAGCGTATTCTCTTTAATTGGTCGCAAATCGGTCGCAATTCTCGACTTTAATTATCTCAATCCCTTATAAATAAAGGCTTTTATTTATCCAACTGCTTCATTGTCGGGACGTCGTCTGGCAATTATTCACAGAGCTTCATATTAAACTATACTAATATAAAATTATATAAATAGACTATTCATAATCCTTCATTATTAATTAATATTCTATCTATTTTGTTGTCAAATTGATGTCAATCGGAAAATTTGATGTCAAATTCCCAATTATACTTCTTAAAAAACATCTAATTTCACAGATAAATTTTCAAAAGACTCTTTCTTCTTTTCATCTGTAGCTTCCGCATATATATCCATTGTTGTTTCAATGTTTCTATGTCCCATAATAGACTGAATAACTTTCAGATTAGTTTCCTGTTCACATAGCCTTGTTGCAAATGTGTGTCTAAGAATGTGACATGAAAAATATGGTAATATTAACGGATTCCTTTTTTCTCTTGCTGCAGTGATTTCTTCTTCATTATTATAATTAATTACAATTCTTTTTATTGCTGAATTCACTGCTTGTTGATTCAGAATATTTCCGAATCTGTTTTGAAAAACAAAACCACTTACGCCATCTATAACAGTCTCATTAAATCCATTCTCTTGTTGATCCTCTTCTTCTAATTTTAGAGCATCATACACAACATCAAGCATTGGAATTGTTCTAACACCTGCCTCTGTTTTTGGAGTAGACAGCGTTGACACACATTTATTCTTTTCTGCCGACTTATAATTTGCAATACTATGATTAATAGTAATCATTTTATTTTCAAAATCCAAGTCATCCCATCTTAATGCAATAGCTTCCCCAATTCTACATCCTGTACCTAGCAAAAATGTGAATAATGGCCACCAGTGATAATACACCGGACTATTTGCAATATAATTCATAAATGCTCTTTGCTGTTCAATTGTCAGTGCATGCCGAATACCTCTGTTTTTACCAGATTTTCTATTTACCTCTTTCATTGCGCCTGTAGCAGGATTCTTTCTTATTATGTCATCCCTTACCGCCAACTCAAAAGTTGGATGCAAAAGACAATGAATTGAATCCAAAGTTCCAAGGGCAATATTCTTATCTTTCAATAAGTATAGATAATATTGCACTACATCTGAATATTTAATGTCTGCGATTTTCTTTTTACCAAAATCTTTTCTCACGAAATGGTTATAAGTATATATATATCCGCTCCTTGTAGAATCCTTTAGATGCTGTTTCAAGGAAATGTACCTATCAAATACAAAATTGATTGAAGCATTTCCTGCTGTGTACACATCTAAGCCATCTAACTGAGCCTTTAATAGTTCTTGTTCCTTTCTCCTAAGAGATACAAGGTCATTAGCATAAATGTATTTTCGCTGTCCCAATGGATTAGTGTACGTATAAACATAACGACCATCTTTTCTATAAACCTCACCTGATTTAAGTGTTCTACCTCTAGGATCTTTTCTATTTGCCATAAGTTCCTCCTTAATAAGAAAGAGCTCATACTATTTATCTCTTGATAATATTTCCTCAAGACCTTTCGTTGCGACTTTTGTCATAGACTCATTATGTTTTTCGGTATACTGCAATAACCTTTGATACATCTCATCTGAAATGCGAATACTAAGAACCTTGTCTTTAGTTTTCTCTAACTTAGGTCTTCCTTTATTTGCCATATTGCATACCTCCATGCGTTTATTATATATTTTGTATGACAAAAAATCAACTATTAAATAGTACAAACTCTTTAATGTTCTATATTAACTTTTTTATTTCTAAAATTCTCTAAATGTTTCTAAAAATTTTTCAAATACTTCGCAATTGACTAAAGCCATTCCATCTATCTTATACACAGCTCCAGCTTCCTTTGCCAACGCTTGAAACTTTGTCATTCCTATACTGTATAGGTCTGAACCTTCTTTATATCTAACAAATTTTTTTGCCATTGCTTTTCCTCTAACTGAAACCTTGCCTGCTTCTGTCATCTATATCGCCTCCTTCATTCTTACCATCGTCTCCACCATGTCTGCATAAAGAACTAAACATTGTTCTCGCTCATCAAATGATAGCTTACTCAAATTATCTTCAAGTCTGTCTTTCGTTCCGTGCTTGATTCCAAGTATAGTATTAGCATCCGTATCATATGCTTCAATAAACTTGTAAAGCATATTTACTGTTAGATTTCTGCACCCTCTCTCTAATTGTCTAATATGTGACTCACTACAATCCACCATATCTCCTGCTTCACCGGGAGATATATTTAGTTTTGTTCTTATTTCCTTTAGTTTGTCTCCAACTGCTAATTTATTGTATTTCATTTTTACCTCAATTCTGTTAGCTATGTTTTCTAACATCTGTTTGTTTTGTTGAAATACATTACTAGTAATGTTTGTTATAAATGAACACTTACATTTTCATAAGTTTGCACGTCTGTAGCTCTAATGACTGTTTACCACAACAGGGGAAACGCCTTAGTTCCCATTTCATTAGTTACTTCTTTGAACCTGACCGTCATCAGTATAAGTTTGAATTGCTACGATGATTTCATCACCGATTACGGCATAGACAAATCTAACCATTACTGGCAGAAGTTTTTCTTATTATCTGTAAGTTTGTGTCATTGGGTTGGTAATCAATGACTATGAAATTATTCTATATTATATAGGAAGATATTCGTACACAAGAAAATGTGGAATTTAATACTATCCCCCACAAATTTTGGTGGGTAGTTCATAATTCCATAAAAAAAGAGCCAATTGCTGACCCTATTTTTATAATAGATTATTCTACAATTTCTTTACTGAAAAATAAAAAATCATATCACAACCTATTATTCTTATTTTATCTAATTTTAAAATATTTACCGGAACATTAAATTTGATAAATTTTCGAAACTGGGATATCTTATATAAGACTGCATCCATTATTTCATCCTTGTGTTGTTTGATAAATTCTATCGAATACGTGCCTCTAAAAACCTCAACACTTACAAAATCAAATGTATTTTCATTGGGATTATCTATGTCTCTTGAAACTCTAATACCTGATTCTCTAATGAACATATATTTAAGTGCTGGATATTCTTCTTTCTGCTTCTTTTCCTTTTCGGCTCTCTCTCTATTCTTTTCGTATGTTTGCCTGTTTGAATGTCTTTTATACAATGCCATATATATTAAGTCCATCGGATTTTCCTCTTCCCTAATCATTCTTGCATTATATGCGGTATAACATGTAGGATTTTTATATTCCACAAAATCATAAATTGCATCTGCAAATTCATCTTCGTATTCCATTTTACAAGCCTCTTTTTTATATTCATCTCTAATAAATATATCGTCACCTTCTCTTCCAATATATTTACTTAAAACTGTTAAAGCCTCATTCAGTTCATCTTCTGTTACATTCTTACAATACTCTTTATATTTTTTTGAATCCTTATCTACTACTCCCTTTGTTGTCAAAACTATCACTCCTTGTATTTATATTGTATACTTAAATACTTTTCATCTTTATAATCTTTTTCACTTCTTTAAAAGTAAAGAGCCACTTTTTGTGACTCTTTACACTAACACTATAATACCATTATGTATTTTTTTAATACTAATTGTATATAAAAATTTTCAATAGGCAAGTCTTATTTTCATTATTCTTTCAACTATTTCATAAACAGCTTTATTGGTCTTCATGTCGTTTTGTTCAAGCAATCTCATAATCTGTACATCATAATAATTGTCATTAGTATTACCAATCAAATAATCTGCTGACTTTTGATATATTATACACATCTTTTTTAACACTTCTGATGGTACAGGTGCTCCATGTTCATATCTTGCAAGTGTATTAATATGAATATCAAGCTTCTCTGCAGCTTTTTCTTGAGTTAATTTGCTTTCCTCTCGACTTTCTTGAAGCCTATTACCTACTTTGTCACTGTCGTAATAATCCTTTCTAACCGGGTCTGACCCGGATTTCGTAATGTCTATCTTCAAATGTGTTGTCTCCTTTTGTTATAATACAAATTTAATATTTTAAGTTTGTACTCACAAAGGATGGGAAACTTTTCCTTGTAAGTGATTGCTAATTAACTACGCCTGTTTAGCAACACATAGTAACTAGTTAATTTGCTGATCTTTTACCTTGGTTAATTTCCATCTAACACTCCTATTTCAACACTGTTATCGCTCTAGGGCATGTTGGATATCTTCTTATGTATCCCAACTTTTCAAGTGCCTTTAAATGTACAGCTATAGAAGATGTAGAAGTAAAACCTGTTTTTTTGCACAACTCTCTTACGGTTGGTGCAAACCCAAATTCTTTAATATAGTCTATGATGCATTCATAGGTCTTTAACTGTCTGTCTGTTAACTGACTTGTATAAGCCATCCTGGTTCACCTCCTAATATTAAGTTTCTCTGATACTACTGTTTAATTTTCTTTTACAAATTGCAAACAAGCCTACGTATGCAATTCTTTGCTTTATACTTATTTCCGGATCAAAGCATTATCGAATGTGTGTTCGATTTCTCTAAGCATTGTAATTATATTACTTTTGAATTGATATGTAAATACCCCAAAATGAAAACATACATTTATATATTAAATACTAAAACGCTGATGTCATCTCAAACACCAGCGTAAAGAAACAATACATAATACATTCTTCTAGATTTCTTTTGTCTTTACTCTTTCACATTTCCATATATTACTCATTACAACGACCAATTCATATAATATAGCCTGTTCTACAATCCTAGGATTTGGATCTTTAGCAACCGGAGATAATGCCACTCTTTTTGCTAATGTTCTCTGTATTTCATGTTCATATATTGGATCTGCAATAAATGTCACGCTTGACTGTACTTCCCTTACTTCTACATTTATAAGCTTCATTCCTGCTACAAAAATATTCTGTTCTATGTAATCTAGGGCATCATATGCATCCTTATCTATAAAAATAGCATCTGCCATAGGTGCCAGTTGCATTATTAATCTAGCATATCCTACGTTATCTAAACTATTTGTTGGAACTATACCCCAAAATTTGCATCCACTTTCACTTTCACAAACTTCAAAACCCTGTTCTTTGACAAATGCACACATTTCAACAAATTCTTCATATGTTTTTTCTTCTAACTTATCATCTGTAAGAACCACAACTGCTTTTTTTCCCTTATTGGGGAACAATTCACATTTATTCTTTTCATTTTCTCTGATTGTTCTTTCTTTTACATTTTCAAATACTTTATCTATCTGCATATTCTTTTCCTCCTTATCTAAAGGGTGTCTCCACACCATCTAACGCTTTGTCCACCTGCATAAATTCTTCATTCATTTTTCTATATACTTTTTCTTTTTCACTTAAAATTTCATTGTACAACTCAGTTCTGAATTCCTTTGTTATCGGGAAACAAACATCTTCATATTTTTTTCCTTCATCTCCTCTGTCCACTAACTGAGACGGCATTGCTACAAAAGAACCTTTTTCACTTGTAATAACCTTAACATTATTTATGACAAAGCACTTGTTTAAATAAACCCTGCCAATTGCTTCTAGGTTTGTACCTGACATTGTATTGAGTGAAATTCCAATTTGCATTTTGTCATCTAACCCTTTCACTTCATACTCGTTAATACCTTCTTTGAAATTCTTCAGAATATTTCCATATAACTCATCTCTGAATTCTTTTGTCGTTGGATTGCAATATTCCTTGTATACTGGCTTTCCATTATCATCAACAGACTTACTTTTGTAACTTGGCATTGACACAAACAGTTCACCATTTTTATTTTCTCTTACAGTAATTCCTGTAACTATAAAACATTTATTAAATGTTACTGATGCATACGCTTTTGTACTTCTTTCTTGATTTTTTGTTTTAAAAATTCTTATACTATAATTCATTTACATTTCTCTCCTTCCAATTAATTTATTCCTATTATTTCTTCTAAACATTTTCTTTCTTCCCTGTCTAACTCAATGTCGAAATGTCCCCGTTTTTTACTTGAACTAAGCGCTGCTTTGTTACAAATCTTTTTAGCAATGCGACTTAACACGCACATTTCTTTCATTGATTTTAGTATTACCTTTATCTGCATTGCTTCATCTTCATTTCGCTCTTTGTCATAATTTTTCAGTTTCTTTGAATAACATTTTGCAAACTCATCATATTCATCCTGACCAATGCGCCTAGTAACAACTGTTTTCCCAGAACGTTCCCACTCATGCTGTAATGCTTGAAACAAATATCCTATTTCACGAGCTGACTCCTTATCTTTTACATGTCTCATCCTGAATCTCCTTTCATATTTTTTTTCCTATTGTAGGTGCAAAATAAAAACGCCCTATCAAATACTCCATTAACTAGAATAGAATATTGATAAGGCGTTATTAAATTGTTACTTAGTATTTTCTAAGTGATGTTATAATTTTATCAGTTGTAAATTATTATGTCTAAAACTAGTATGGTCTTTATTTTGTTATTTTTGAATCTAGGATGGTCTTTTTTAGCATATACGATTATAACAACTGATTCTTAATTACAATTGGTTAACTCTAACTTCAATTATTTTTCAAGTCATTAACTTCTATTTAAATTACACAATCCCTCTAACAACAATTATATTCATACATACTCAAAAGCTTTATCAGTGTTTTTGTATCATTAGTCTATTTTTTCCTAATGTTATATCATTCATCTTTATATTATGTTCTTTATCTTTATAAAATATATCTTATCTCTGATTTCTGATTTTATAATCATCATTTTAAGAGTAAGTCAACTGTATATGCCCTATCTAATAACAAATTCCCTTCATCCTACTACTTTTTCTTTTATCAATATTATAAATAATTTCAAAAGTTCCACACCTCTTAATATTTCAACTATTCAACTGTTCTGCCTAACTGCTAGGACTGACAAAGGGCTTTTACCATTTAGGAACACGTATCATCAGCAAATAACAAAAAAGCCAAGAACACTTGACTATTTTGTTATTTTTATGTACAACCTTTCTGCTAAAACACAAAACTTACGAATATTAACCACATAGCAACATATGATATAGACGCTTGCCACCAGTAGAAATATTAGAAGTTAAAAACATTAGCCCAACACCAGCAACAGCAACAACAGCACCAACCGCCTGGAGACAGTGCACTTGCGTTGAAGTCTTTCTGGTCTTCAATTTTTTTCACAATCTTCATATTTTATTTCTCCTTTCATAGTGTGATGAAATGTTTACTACAAATTTGTATTTAATATATTACATCCAATTATCAATTTAGCAGAAAAGAAAATACCAAAAATCTTATACAACATTCTATTTAACCAAGAGAATTAGCTTATGGAAATGGCAAAATATCCTCATTGATTATTTCGCCTTCTTTCAAATATTTACTGTAACATTTATGTCCCAAAGCTGGGATACCTGCAATGAACGCAGAAGAAAATTCTTTCATATATACTTTAGAAATATAGATTCTCCTAAAGCAACTTTGCATATTCAAAACAGAACACACTGGTTCGATACTATTTTGAATGACATATTCTGCAATAGAATAATTCCTTTGTTCTTTACGTAATTTTGAAAGCTTAATCCTCTTATTTCCTTTAACAAACCAATTCAACCTATCCTTATAACAGGCCAGTCCATAGAATGAAACTGCTTGATAGAATGTTTTAAAGTTTTTAGGATCATCACCCTCATGTACTTCTAAAACTTGATTTGAAAAACTTGAGGTTATCCAATTAGGTGCATATACTATCTTTCTTGTATTATTTACAGATTGCATATACTCTTCTAAGGCGCCCACAATAGCACTTTCAATATCATTAGCGACACCTCCACCAGCATTAAAAGAATATTTTGTCATATCGTGGTCAAATGACATAGCTGTAACAACATGGAAGTTTTCCTGATCAACATTATGACGATAAAAATGAATATTTTTATCCTTAATATATTCCTCAAACTTTAATAATCTAGGATTCTCAACCTTGTCCAAAATAATCTCTTTCGGAGGTATTTTACAATACCAAGATAAATTGATTTCATGACGTTCAATAATCTCTTCAATACCATGTAATATTCCTCGTTCGGGTTCATACTGAGAGGTGAGACCTCCTGATGTTGAATATCCAATACGAGCTTCATTCTTTTCCTGCTGCACATAATACATCAAAACCAAACAGGCTGGAAAGAGAATTTCTTTCTCTGTACGGTATTCTTTCATTGGGATCCAACCAACCACACTATTATTATCAAACTTATCAAAAAGAAAATTAGACTGTTCATACTGTTTTTCAGAAAACAATGAATACTCTGCTGGATTCGCAGCATACCTGTTTTGCTTGCATAATTCATCATAAGAAGCTACGACAATATTCTTCTCTTGAACAAAATATTCAAGACAAGCCATAAATCGTTCGAAAGCCTCTCCCAACGAAGAACAGATTGCCTTATAATATGTAAAACCTTTTCCTCCAGCAAAAATAGATTCACTTAATGAAATACTTTGACTAGTTCTTCCAAGAAGATAATTAAATATAAAGTCAATATTTGCAAATTCACAGTTTCCAATAAATAATGGAAGTTCAGAAAATGGTGCAAGAACAATATCTAATTTCTTAATCAGATTAAAATAACCCAGATAAGTCATCATTTCTCTGTAATTCATGAAATCTTCGACTTGAAACTCGGCTGGTTCTGAAATTTTTCTGTGATTATACACTTTAATAATTAATCCCATTTTATCCTCACTTTCACAAGTAATACAACGGCTAAAATCGAGTAGAAAATCATTGCTAAACAATTAGCACCATTTTCCGCCCATGAAAATTCATTAATCCAAAGCATTTGAATCACTTGAATTGCATGATACATTGGAAAAACATGTGCAACCTGCTGTACAATTTTAGGCAATGATTCAACTGGAAGTGCTACACCTGACGTAAACAATAAAAACATAAAGATACCAGATGAAACTAAACTTGCTGTTCTTGTTGATTTAATCAACAAGGCTAATGAATAACCCAAAATAAAAAAGATAAACATTGTATCAAAATACGCCACAATAAACAACACTATCGATTTAAAATTCATAAACCAAGTTGCACCATAGACAATAAACGATGCGCCCATAAATAAAACGGTGGAAAGAATACAAACAATCATGAATGTCAACATAAGCGCAAGAAAATACATTCCATATGAAACAGGATAAGTTATATATCGTTTTAAAACCCCCTGATCCTTTACTTCTAAAACTGTAATTGGTACCCCCATTAACCCAGTATTTGCGAGTAAAAACACAACATTTACAGGTACAACAGTATCAATGCCAAGAATTTTTGGTCCGTACTGCGTAGCTTCAGTACCAAATGCTCCACCAAAAACGATAGTTAAAATCATTGGAAGCACAATCATAAAGAAGAGTGAAACATATTCTCTTGACAGTGCACGCATTTCCATCTTAAAAAACGGTTTAATTGTACTCATCATTTCACCTCCTCAGAATAACTTTGTCTACCTGTCATATAAAAATAAATGTCTTCCAAGTCCAAATCATGTGAAGTAATCTTCTGTTCCTTAAGAGATTCCAATACTTCTGTGGTATGATTTTTAAGATAAATATTATAGACTGTACCAGATACTTTAATCTCATATTCTGCTCCAACTTCATCAATTTTTCTTTTCACAGGCTCAAAATGTTCGTTACGCACCTTAATCAATTTTTCACATTGGCAGCATTTTTTTATTTCATTAAATGTGTCATTTGCAATTATTTTCCCTTGATCTAGCATTATAATTCTATCGGAATAGAGCCTTGCCTGATTCAAATAATGATCAGAAACAATAACAATATGTTCTTTTCCGTATTCACTGATAGTGTTCCAAATCTCATCACGACTATATGTATCAAGTCCAGATGCTGGTTCATCCAAAATCACAATATTTTGACCAGCGAGAAACAACATCGCTGTTAAAAATCGCCTTTGCGTTCCTCCAGAAAGTGTTCTTGTTTTATTCTTATAATATTCTTCTAAATTGTATTTTTTCAAATACTCTATATCCTCAACCTTAGCACCAAAGACTTCTTTAATAAGTTGCATTTCTTCTTTTAGTTTTATTGTTTTACGCAATCCATTTTGCTGGCAGAGAAATCCAATTTCCTTTTTTGCTTCTATAGAACCACATTGATGATTATTAATCATAACAGTCCCACCATCTGGTTTACGAAGTCCAACAATGATTTCCAATAAAGTAGTCTTGCCGCTTCCATTAGGACCTGCAATCAAGTAAACTCCCGGCTTGCTAATTGTCAAATTGATATTCTGTAATACCGTTTTACTGTATTGCTTTTTTATTCCCTCTACAACTAAGTTCATATATTCTCCCTTCTTAATTTGTGATTTTATATTATGTTTTTTAAATTAATACCTCCACAAATACCTACGATCAAATTGTAAACCGCATGAATGATTATAGCATGAAAAACATTATGAGAAACAATACTAATAATACCTAATAAAATTCCAATTATCATTTTCGATGCTACATCATATTTAGAAAAAAACATATGTGCAAGACCAAATGAAAGTGTCCCAACAAAGAGAAGAAAAAATGATATCCCCTCAAATAAACATAACGGAAATCTAAAAATCAATTCCTCCTCAATTGCAATCAAAACCGATAACAATATTTTAAAAGATGTGTCTCTATTAAATGAAAAATAATATGTAAAATCTAAAATCAGCACATCATTCAACACAATATTTTTTATCGCTAAATCAATAACATATAAAAAAATTCCCAACAACACACATAGGAGTACCGACAATATTTTTACATTAACAAATTCACTTTTTAAAGCATACAAATTACATATTATTATTAATGTAGCAATGGTAGTTATAAATGCAAAATATGAGCCCAACACCACTATACGAGACCGGATAAACTTATTAACAAATAATTCAATAGTCGGTATTATAAAAAATATCAATACATAATATTCAATCATCAACTCTTTATACCAAATGCCATCGTTGCAATCGGATAGTCATCTCTTGAAAGGCATAACAAACGTTCTAATTCATTTTCAAGAAATCCGGCAACAATGCAAGATGAAACCCCTACATATTCACCAATTATTTGTAAGTAAGATAATGCAATCCCCGCATCGACATGTACCATACGATAGGCACGTTTGTAATATTTCGGCACTATTCTTGAAAGATCAGATACTATAGCCACAACAAAATTTGAATATATTGAAAACTCATTTTGAAAATTCAGACGGCCAATAATACTTCTCATATTCCCATATTCCATTTGAATTAAATCATCATTGATAAAATCATAATAATATATACCACTTTCCAAGCCTCTAACATTATTGACAAACACATATAAGTCCAAATGATTTAATCCGCCTGCACTGTTGCAGTAACGGAATGGATATTCTCTTTGATCATATGCACCTCTTGCAATTCGTTTTACCCCAAAACTATAATGGAGTAGTGTACTAAATTGCTCAAATGTAACTTCTTTATTAGCATAGTCTCGAACAGAATCTCGTCCCGAAATAAGTTTTGCCAAATCGCAATCCGGCATTGTTTTGTATGGTTTTAACAAAACACGTTTTTTTTCACTTTCAATAATCTTCGGTTTGTTATGACAAATATAGTATTCTTCATGAGCATATTTATTATAATTTTGCGTCTTAAAAGGCGTATCATCAATTATCTCGTGTAGAATAGCAAGCTGCTCAACATCTGGCAATATGGCAATTTGTTCATTTATATTATTAATTTCTTTTTCATATTGATTTAGTCTAATTCCTTCCATTTAAAACCCCTTTCATTAGCATGAAATAATACTTAATATACTTTTTTCAACACTGTCTAATCGAAATTTTTCATTCATTGCTCTTGTTTCAAATCTACGAATTATCTTAGCGTCTGAAACACTATGTGTTATTTCAGACAAAACACGACCATAATCTATCATTGCCTCACGATATCCATACTCTCCAAAAAATAGCATCTTTCTAATCGGAACAAAAATTGGAATTACAACTATCTTATCCTCAAAATCTACCGATAGCCACTCTGAAATCCGATCAACAATTTTTTTCCCGTTTTTTTCCCACATAAACACAAAATTTTTCTGTGGCAAGTACTGATAGAAACTTCCCTCAACAAAAAACAGTAAATCAATACATGAGAAAAGTTCAGCTTGCTGTTTATTCAATGAAGACACTATATTACGAAATTTTTCAGAAAAGGATTCTAAGTATAAATACTTTTCTTCTTTTATCACATATTCTGAATCCTCAGGATGTACAGTTTTATTTCTCCATTGTACCGATTTTTCATACAATTCAATATTCTCATCCATCTCATCAGAATTCCAGAAATCAGAATTTACATGAAACAATTCAGCATAACAAGTAAAATCATCTCTCGTATATCGTGCAGAAAAATAATCTAAATTTCTTTCTGTAAATTCAAATGTATTATCATTATAAACATCATTTTCTTCTATATACCGTTTAAATGAAGCAATTTCTTCACCAGTGAAGTCTTGTTGTTTTTCATTTTCTTGTATCCAAAAATCCATTATTACACCTCAATTTCTCAAATAAAAGGATGCGTAAGATTCACATCTCCCTGACAGCTAGGACATTTAGGGAAGCGGAACAGCTTGATTTTAGAAAAATGCATTCTCTCAAAATCAAGCGAATACGCAAAGTGGTTGATAAGCGTTTCTTTACAAATAGAATTCATAATGACAATTGCCCAATCCATAAGCATCTTACTATAAATTGTAACTTCTCTACTAACCTTGTTCTTTACTATTTCTTCCTTCATCACCTGATACTCTAGCAAATTATGGAATGTCGCCTCGCGAAGAAGTTCAAAATCATTATAGCAACCAAATTTCTTGGGGGAAACTAACGGCAAAATGACGCCTTCATCACCATCCATATAGGCAATTACAGTTTTTTTATCATTTGCCACAATGTAAGAATTGAGCGCATAAAAAACATCCGGGCGAAAAGTATTGCTTAGAACAAGCACAATATCGCATTTATTAATTCCATTTTCTAGTTCCTGATTCGATTCAGACAACTTTTCAATATCATAAGAACCAATAGATTCAAAGTTCATTTCCTCTAATTTCCCTATCAGTAACTCTTTATTCTCGTTTCCTGTAATAACAAAAACCGTTCGCTTATCCACTTTTTTTTCAACCCGTTTTAAAACTTCAAGTTCTATAAGTTTCTCTATAAAATCATTTGACTCGTCTCCAAGGTATTTTCGAACAGTTGAATTAAAATTCTCCTCATCTACCGGATACTTTTCTTTCTCAAATATATATTCTAAAACGCCAGTACCTTTCTCATCTATAATGTCAAATGAATAATTTGACATACTTCCTTTTTTCACAAGATACTTCGACTTTGTACAGCGAAAAAACTGCAAATCTTTAAAAAGTTTAATCATTTTTTAATGTCCCTACCTTATAATAATATTTTATCTTCTAGAAAAAGTTCAAAGCTCATAACTGTGCCGTCATATGAGATATGCGACATTTCCACAATGGGATTCTTTGACATATCAAAATCTGGTCTTCTTTTCATTAACTGATTAATTCCCTCGCGAAATTCATCTTCATTGTTAGAAATAACTAATTTCAGTCCCTTTCCTATTGAAAAATTATTTTCCAGCGAGTATCGAGGGTTTTCATCTATAAATTCCAATAACGAAGCGTTCACATCAATTGGCATATGTATCTGCATGAGCATTGTCTTTTTTACATGATTATTTTTTATAACTCTGCTTATCACAATATTTTTGTGCTGTACTCCAATTTTGTGGAGCCGTGGCATGAGCATATCAATCTCTCGCTTAATAGTTTGAGGTCGTGTGACTTCTCTTTCGAAAAAAAGCAAGTTATTAAAAATCATTTCTTCTGTCTCAACTAATAATGCCATAATCCACCTTTCCCCAATCTATATTCAAATTTATATCTATAAATTGGTTTTGAGTTTCTCGAGAATATACATTTATTTACAGGATGAAATAGACATTAATAAATGAAACTGCAAAACGACTTTTCTGCCACAAACCTTCCATTCTTATCCAGCTATTTTTCCTGCCCTTCTTTTAATTAATCTATCAACTTTTTTATCACACGACTTACCTAGCGACAGAAAACCATTTTAAACTTAATGATTTTCGTGCATTGCCAATATCACCACGTTGTCATATAAAACTATATTAATTATGTCAATTATATCTATATACTAGGTAAATCAATCTCTTATCATTAATTTACTGTCGCGAGATAAACAGTTTAAGAACACAAATACTTACTCGATACAATCCTGTTATTTTTTCAATTAAACAACAGTAACTATATTATACATATCTTATTTTCTTTTCTGTTTTAAATGTCATAATTTGTCGTTTATCTGTAACGAAATGCACATTATTGTTATTTTTTGGGAATTCTTATAAAACGACAGTTAATTTTATATGCGAAATTGCTTTTATTATTTTAAAAAATTAATCACATATATATTCTAAAAAATATTATTACTGCTTTAAACTAGATAGTAAAGTTTTATAATATTTTAAACAACAAATATCGATTAACCTATTTATCATAAAATGTCTATTTACAAACTTTATTTTATCCGACTCTTTATCAAACATAATTAGCATATATTGATATCTTGTCTTAGTTAAACATGCAGTAAGCACTCAATAGTGAGCCCCTATAAAATTTCGGTCACTCTCTCTGAGCAGATTTTTTATTTGTGTCTTGCATCGCATAAAAAAACAGAGTATATACCATCTACATACTCTGCCTCAATAAATCATACATATCAATAATAAGATAACACTCTATAAATTCCTATTTTCAAGATATCATTCCATATAAACTTACATCAACCTCAAATTTTTCTCCCTTATCTGCAAATTCTACATAACCATCATACTTCTTTACAATAGACTCTATACTTGATACACCAATCCCATGATTATGAACATCACGTTTGCTACTTTTACTAATATTTGCTAGCTCTTTATTTTTAGTATTACATACTTTAATAAACAATGTATTCTTTTGGCGAAATATATCTATCTTAATCCATCTTCTATCTTTATTAATCCTCTCACATGCTTCTATTGCATTATCTAATATATTTCCTAACAAAATTCCTGCATCCTTATAATCCAAACTCACAGATTTTGGAACCTTAATATCAATCTCTGTTTTTATCTCCAAATTTTCTGCCTGACTAATTTTATTGTTAATTATTGTATTAATAACCACATTAGATGTATATATTTTTTTATCACTATCATCCAATTCCTGCACAATTTTTCTGATTTCCTCTGAAATTTTATTTTTTTCTTTATAACTTCCGCATATCGCTAACAACATATTTTTTAAATCATGCTTTATCTTTTGAACTTCTCTGCTACTCTTTTCCACTTCCTGATAATATTCTTCTTTTGCCTCTGCTTCCTGTAATAACATTTCTTTTTGATAATTATCCGATAATGTATCTATCACTTTAAAAAACATTTTAACCATCAAAATATTACTGGTAATTGTCATAATAATTATCACCAGACACATTATATTGACCAGATTATTCTTACTATTTTGAATAATATTGATAGCCATACAACATATGACAAGGCTTGAAAACGGAATAATAACTAGAAATTTGCCTGTGCTAAAAGACAATTTGGGAAAATTTATTTTCTTAATGCTACAGACAGCGTAAACAATCAGAAAACGAATACATTCACAGATAAAAGAACTACCATAATAACGGATAAAATACGGAATCACTTCTCCTGAAACATTTAAAATCAAAAAACCTATAAGTTCTGCTACAATTCCAAATCCTATATATAAAACCGGCAGGATGATATGATAAGAAATACTATATGAAAATGAAAGACTATACAGATAAATCATTAATATACATAAAATAAGATTTACTCTCTGACTCTGAAACTGATTAACTGCACTCATTAATATGATACAGCTAAAAAAAAGACTAACACAATATTTCCTTTCAATATTTCTTTTTTCACTAAAAAAATTAAAGTATCTAAAAATAATTAAATAATCAATTACATTTATTATTAAATCCAAAAATATACTCATACAATCCCCCTTAAATAGTCAAAATGTTTTTTCTTTAGTTCTTTTCTATAATTTCTACTTATATATAATTTCTTACCATCCTGCAATATTACATTATCTCCAGCAATGCTTTCAACATTTGAAATATTTACAATCACTGATTTATTCAACATTCCAAATATTTCACTGTCTAACTGTGACCAGATCTCTTTCAATCTCATATTACATTGATACTTTTTATCATCCATTGTATAAATGCACAATTTTCTGCCATCTTTTTCTAAATAACAAATATTTGAAAACGAAACGTTATAACTGTTTTTTCTGTATTTAAACGCAAAACTATTTCTTGACAATCCTAGATATTTTTTTGTTTTTTCTAATACCTTCTTTATTTTATCAAATGTTAAAGGCTTCTCAATAAAATCAAATGTTATTGTTTCAAATACATCGAAAACATATTGTGAATGACTTGTCATAAAAACAATTAAGGCACTTGTATTTTTTTCTCGAAGTTTTTTTGCAAAATCTATTCCTGACATTTCTTTCATTTCTATGTCTAGAATAAATACATCAAACTCCTTTTCATGTTTTTCTATGTATTTATGCAATTCCTCTGCACAAAAAAATACTTCATATTCTATTGATCTATCATTAATTATTTCAATATACTGTTCTAATTGTTCAATTGCTATCCTATCATCATCACAAATTGCAATTTTCATTTAATCCCCCTTGTCATTTAAGTATACTATTGTAATTATAATATATCAAAAAAATAAAATAATCCAGACTTTTTATTGCTTTTAATGTGGTAACTTTACTTAAACTATATTTGCTACAAAAAGTATTTTATATGTTTTTCTTTTACCTTAATCTTATAATCTCTTGCAATGTATAATACCTTCCCATTTTTCAAATATAGTTCATTTTTAACAATGTCGTCAATCATAGACATATTCACAACACAACTTCTATTTATTTTAACAAACATATCTGTTGGCAATCTATTTATAATCTCATCCATAGTCATATTACATTCATATATATTTTCTAATTTTTTATGAATATATGCTTTTCGCCTAATTTTTTCAATATAAACAATATCATAACAGGGAATTGCATATTTGTTTTTATTTTGCATAAATACAAAATTGTTCTTTAGAGTAAAAATATAGTTGTCAATCTTGCATATTTCTTCTTTAAACCTTTCAAACGATATAGGTTTTAATAGAAAATCAAATGCCTGCAGCTGCACTGCCTTATGAGCATACTCAAAATCAAATGTATTTACTCTAAAAACATCTAGAGCATATCTGGAATGACTAGTAATAAAAACTATTAATGAATATTGATTACTCTTCCTAATCTTTTCAGCTAATTCTATCCCTGATGTATTTGCTATTTCTATATCTAAAAAATATACATCAAAATCCATCTCATGCATATTTTTATAAAATTCTTCTGCCGAAAAATATACTTCATATTTAATAGCAACTTCTTTTATTCTTTCTATATATGATTCTATCTGTTCTACAACATATTCATTATCATCGCAAATAGCCAAACGTAACACTCTAAATCCCCCTCTTATTAATCATCTTCACAGTAGTCAAAATATTCTGAGTTAAAAAACTCATGCATTGTTATTCCTAGACCATTACATATCTTATTAATTGTTGCAATGGTTGGATTTGTCCCATTAAATATATTCTTAAGTGTAGACTTTGGGATAGCCGCAAGGGATGCTAAAGCATAATAACTAATATTCGCCTCTCCACACAAATCTGTTAATCTTCTACAAATTGCTTCATTTGAAGTCATAATAGTCCTCCCATATATAGTCCTATTAAGAATTTTACTTGTTTATTTTTCATATTAGGTCTATATATAGTCCCTTGTTTCAACAATTTTTTCTGCGAAATTTGTAAAAATATTACATATAAAGTACCTTTTGTTACATCTTACAATTTTTCAGACAATTTATGATAATATTTTTACAATACAAAAAACGAGGAGGTTCTATATGAAAACAAAAATTAAAAGTTTAGTTGAGAAGACAAATATTAAAATACTTTCTTCACTTGCTACATTTGCATTAGTTATTACTACCATTGCATCTAATCAGAGATGTTGGTATGTATTACATGAAGAAATATTACCTAAAAACAGTAAAAAACTTAGGAAATTTTAGTTATGTCCGTAGCAGACTATTTAGTTAACAAGATGCTGCAAAAAAATATTGTTGTTGATGATAAAGAGATTTATATTTATGGATTAAATAATGGCATTATGATACTAATAAATTTTATGACAACATTCTTTCTTTCATTTATGATGCAAAAAACATTTATTTTGCTATTTTTTCTTGTTTCGTTTATACCATTACGTTCATACTGTGGAGGAATACATTGTAAATCTCGCATTCTTTGCTATTTATTTTCCAATGTTATTATTCTACTCTTATTGAACATTCAAAATTTGTTTTGCAACAATATTATCATTTTTCTCTTAATTTCTTTTGTGAATTTTATTTATTTATTTTGCATTAAAACAACCGGTAATCAGACTCGTTATTTGGATAATTGCGAAATCATAAGATATACCAAAATAAAACGTATTATTCTGTTTTCTATTGCAATTATTGGGATAACTCTGATTGTAATAAACTTTTTTCTATATGCTACTACACTTTTCTCATCAATAAATCTAGTAGCCCTATTAGTTATACTTGAAAAGATAAACACTGTTTTTATGTCAAAAAATATTGAAATATAAATACATAATACTGTTGCTAAAATTTATTAATTTCTTTACTACCAGCAAACACCGATTTTGGGTGTTGCTGGTTTTCTTATTTTATCTTAAGCATCACATTAGCATAATAAACAAATTTGCTCTATTTTCCCGGTCTGCATATCATCACCAGTCCACCATTATGATAATTCCCCAAGCATACTCCGTGTGCCTCATCTACTGCCTCAACCATCTTTCCGTTGCCTACATAAATCCCCACGTGGCTGATGTTTTTGTATCTTCCATTGGTTATGTAACTATAAAATATCAAGTCTCCAGGCTGTAAATTTTCTTCCTTTACGCTTTTATCCTTCAATCCCTTCGCTTCTGCAGCTGCAGTTGTTGAGCCACCAAATGCTATGTCAATGCCTTCTGATTTCCATGCGTAGTATGCCAGCGAACTACAATCAAATGCCTTTCCACTATTTCTTAAGTTCTGACTATACGGATATCCTACCTTAGACAATACAAATGATGCCACGGTCTTTTGTATTGGGTTTGTTATTTTGTCTGTTATGCTTATTATTTCCTGTGGGGTAAGGCTTCCCTGCAAGCCACTTAGCTGACTTCCACCTGTCTGACCACCTGACGGATTACTTGTGACGCAAGCACTCATTAGTTGATTAAGTGTTGCCTGCCTTTCATAATCAAACTGATACTTCTCTGACATTTCCGTGTAGTTTTTTAAGGTTATTCGTATCTCAAGATACTTTTTATTCTTTTTTCCTTTTTTCTCTGTTACCTTTTCTGTTGTATACTTGCACATGTCATCAAACACTGCCTTTAAATTCTGCTTGTTTGTTTCATTCATTTTTGTTGCCGTGTTTTCGTAACCATATTCCACCATGTACACACACATTATGTCATAGTAGTTTGAAGGCTCGCTGTTCATTCCCTCGTAGTCCACATACACCTTTCTTCCCTCATCCGCATCCTTGTGTTCATCCACCAATGTCTGTATTTCCTGATTAAATTCAGATACATACTGCGTTGTTACTGTCTGTATTGTATCTCCACTTTCAAGTGGTGGAAGAAAGATTGCAAATGGTGAATTATATAGCACTGCTATGATTGCAAACACAATTCCTGTTGCAACCATTACCACTACTAGTATTGGAACTACCAATGGTGCAAGCAAGGATGCCACCTGCTTAATCATATATGCCATCTTGTTTTTTATCAGGCTTCCTGCAAGTTTGAATATGCTGTCATTTTGCTCATCACCGGGCTTTAGTTTGTCCATGAAATATTTCATCATCCTGCTTTTTTGCTCTGCCCTGTAAAATGTGTTTTCAATCTTCATTCCCACTGCTTCACCTGCAGCCATTCCAATTAATGTGCCTTCAGGACCTGCAACTGAACCGGCAACTGTAGTACCGGTTTTTACTGCAAGTTTTGTACTTTCCTTGGTAACTTCCTTTGTTGCATCCTTGGCTACCTTTTTGGATGTTTTCTTTGCTACATTTTTTGACGCATTCTTTGCTGACTTTTTGGCAAGTTCTTTACCTTTGGTTGATGCTTGCTTTCTGATTCTCTTGCCTGCCACTTTCTTTTGTAGTTTTGACGTGTTTATCATTTTTCTAATTCGATTCCCCTCACTTATTTCCCCTTTTACAGGTCTTATTGCAATGCCTGTTGCCTCAAATGCTCCATCAATGTTTTCACCACCCTCAACGTTTTCAGTAATAGCTGATTCAGCCATTATTCCTGCTAAATTTACACTTCTTTTGGCTCTGGTTGTTATTGTTTTGTTGTCACTCTTTGTTTCATTCTTTTTATGAATCTTTCCGGTCTTTTTCTTGTGTATTTCTGTCTTAACTTCTTGCTCCTTGTTTATTTTCATGTTGTCCTCCTTGATTTTGAGTAAAAATTAACGCCAAATTAGTTCCTTGCTAACTTGGCGTTTATATCTTATTTATTTTTCTTTTCATTCGTAATAAAAACTAGATTTTTCCAAACTATATCCATAATCAATTACTATCTACACTCCTCCTATTTCCATCTTCTCATACAAATTAGTGTTATACAGCTTGTACAACTCGCTGTCCTTTGTTATCACATTATCAAATGGCACCATCCTACTTCCGCATTTTATAAGCCCGCATCCTGACGGTGAGTCTATCACGTAATTAAGCTGCTCCTCTGATATTTCCAGTGCCTCCACTATCTTTTCTATGTCCTTGCTTGACTGATTCAACAGAAGTATAAATGCTGAGTTTGAAAGCATTGTGGTACTTGTCTCACTCATTAAAAGGTCCACGATGTTCTGTGTAATTCCGGTACAAAGTCCTCCCTGCTTTCTAACCTTTTTCCACATCTGACGTAGATATTCCGCACTAAATGGTGAATTAAGTAGCACATGCACTTCATCTATGTAGAACCATGTTGCCTTTCCGTGTTCTCCGTTTTGTATGATTTTCTGCTGTATTGTTTCCATCATTACAAGCATTGCCAATGGTGCTAGTGACTCTCCAAGGTCTCTTATTCCATAAACGATAAATCTATTGTTTACATTTATGTTTGTCTGATGATTAAATATGTTAAGAGCTCCTGTAACAAAGATTTCAAGCCCAAGAGCAACATCCCTTGCTTCCTTATCTTCCTGTTCAAGTAACTTATTATACAAATCTTCCATTGTTGGAACATACTTTTCCTTGCTACGTGCAATTTCCATATAAAGGTCCTTAACACATCTTGAAATAATTGAACGCTGCTGTGGTGTGATTTCCTTCATTATCTGCTCACAGATACTTAGCATAAACTGACACTTGTCTCTAACCCATCCCTTGCTATCTAATATGTCAAGGTTCCATACATCCATATCCATAGGGTTTATATAATTTCGTGTATTGTTTGATATATTGATATATGTGCCATCATACTTTTCAACCACATCTTCATATTCCCCCATCGGATCCACGCAGATAACATTATCCTTTGTTGAAAGTAAAACTGAACCCATTTCCATCTTTGCCTGAAACGACTTTCCTGCACCGGACACGCCAAATATGAATCCGTTGCCGTTTAACAATTTCTTTCTGTTTCCAACAATGATGTTCTTTGAAATCTGGTTTACCCCATAATAAATTCCACCCTTATCGCAAATTTCCTGAATATTGAACGGCATAAGAACTGCAAGACTTTGTGTCAGCATTGTTCTCATAGTTTCAATCTGTCGCACACCTATTGGAAGTACTGTATTAAGTGCTTCTCTCTGTTTGTACTGACAAATATCAATCGAACATCCTGCTCCCCTTGCTATTGAATCAACAGACTCACATATACTGTCTAATTCTTCAATATTTTCAGCCATAACTACCATCGTCACTCCCACAAAGAATAAGCTTTCATCATTCTCTCTAACATTGTTCATAATATCCTCAATATCTGCCTTTTGTCTTCTTGTTGTGTATGAAATTTCTGATGAAAAATCATTATTCTTATTTCGTGTTTGCTGCTGTTTAATAATATTTGACTCAATGCCAAGATATTTCTTTTGAAGAATTCTCATTGTCATATCCTTTGGTACCGGAACCACATCAACACTCGTTATTGAATGAATAGGTAAAAAAGTTAGTTCCGTAAAAAATCTGTCTGATAAATATGTAGGATACTTCTTGATGTAAAGCACTCTGCATACCTTGGATTCATCTTCATAATAATCCTGATAAAACTTAAGTTTTGAATTACAAATGTCATTTCTAAAATCTGTTCCCGTTTTCTTGCCTTCCTTAATATCAAAATCAAATTCTTCTTCTCTTCCTAATCTGTAGTAGTCATGAAGAATCTTTAATCTTTCATTTC
>ERZ839947.1310-NODE-1310-length-24253-cov-3.124142_pt1 | contig 24253 bp, 24 predicted proteins | sample MGYA00519908_ERZ839947 | MGnify/ENA primary metagenome ERZ839947 (study PRJEB31850, sample SAMEA3708857) | human gut metagenome | biome: human gut; feature: human-associated habitat; material: faeces | place: China | collected 2014 ... | reverse complement strand
AATCAGAGGATGCCAAAGCTACGATGAAGCGCCTGGAGGCCACCTACGAAAACCGGCATGAGGAATATGCGCAGGCTCTCTTTAAAAATATGATAAAGGAGTGAGAACATGGGAAGCCTGATCAGTTACAGCGGCATTTCCACCAAGGTGAAGGCTATGGAGCGTTTCAGGATCCGCCCGGAGCAATTTGAGGCAATGGCAGACCTGGGATCTGTGCCTGAGGCGGTTCAGTTCTTAAGGAGTAACCCCTCTTATGAAAAGGCATTTTCCAAAGCTTCTGAGGATGAGCTTCACCGCGGAAAGATCGAGCAGCTGTTAAACTTAAGCAAATACCATGATTTTGCAAAGCTGTACCGGTTTGCAAATGTAGGGCAGAGGCGTTTTCTGGACCTTTATTTCATGCATTATGAGATCGATATATTAAAAACCTGTCTCAGAAATGCAGCGGGAAACAGAGAAAGTGCCCAGGATCTTTCGGGGTTTAAGGAATTTTTTGATAAACATTCGGATATGGATCTGGTGCAGCTGTCCCAGTGCAGGAGCATAGAAGATGTGATCCGCGGGTTAAAAGGTTCTGCTTACTATGAGCCATTAGAAAAGCTTTTAGAGCAGGGAAAAGCAACGCTTCCGGCCTGTGAAACGGCTATGGATATGCTTTATTTCAAGACTATCTGGAAGATAAAGGATAAATATCTTTCAAAGGCGGAGGCAAAAATGCTGGCCCAGTGCTTTGGCACGAAAATGGATATGTTGAATTTTCAGTGGATCTGCAGGGCGAAAAAATATTATAACCTGTCGGAAGGTGATATTTATGCGCTGATCATTCCGATCCAGTATCATGTTACCAAAAAAGAGATCCAGACCATGGCTCAGGCGGAAAACATGGAACAGGTTTACGGGGTGATCAAAAACAGCTGGTACAAATGCCAGGATATAGAAGGGCTTATGGAACATGGCCTTGGAAACGGGGCAAAGGAGCTTACAGATAAGATCTATGAGCTTACCAGCAGGAAAGAGCCTTATTCAGCAGCAGTATTAAACTCTTATCTTTATTTTAAAGAAAGAGAGATCGAGCAGATCATAACTACCATCGAAAAGATACGTTATGGGATGACAGCAAGGATTTAAGGGGGTTATGTGAAGTGATAGAGAAAATGAAGTTCTTAAGCATTACCGGCCCCAAGGCAGACATTGACCGGGTGGTGGATACCTATCTTTCCAGATATGAGATCCATCTGGAAAATGCCCTGTCAGAGTTAAAGACGGTAAAAGACTTAAGACCTTATATTGAGACCAATCCATATAAGGAAAAATTGAATATTGCCAGAGAACTGGCAGAAAAGATCGGCGGACAGCTGCCAGAGGTTTCAGAGACGGAACTTCCTACACAGGAAGAAGCAGCAAAGATGGTAGATGATCTGAACAGCCGGTTAAAGGAATTAAATGATAAGAAAGAAGAGCTTCAGGCGCAGATCCAGACTTTAAAGCGCTCTAAAGACCAGGTAGCACCATTTACAGAGTTAAATTACAGCGTAAAAGAGATCCTGGGCTTCCAGTTCATCAAGTTCCGCTTTGGCCGTATTTCCAGGGAATACTTTGACAAGTTCAACAGCTATGTGTACGAGACCATTGACACGGTGATGTTTAAATGCCTGGAAGATGCGGAATATGTCTGGATCGTCTATTTCGTGCCGGAGAAGCTGGCAGACAAGATCGATGCCATTTACGCGTCCATGCATTTTGAACGGTGTTTCCTGCCGGATGAGTATGAAGGTACTCCGATGGAAGCGGAACATGTGTTAGATGACAGGATCAAGGCGTTAGAGGCTGAAAAACAGGAAGTGGAAGGAAAGATCCTTCAGACACTGGATGAAAATAAAAAAGAGCTGGCAGCAGCCCGTACCAGACTGGAGCGCTTCTCCGTCAACTTTGATGTGCGTAAAATGGCAGCCTGCACCAAGCATGGAGATCATACTTTCTACATTCTCTGCGGCTGGATGAGCGAAACAGACGCAAAGAAGTTCCAGAAAGAGATCGAGTCTGACGCAGATACTTTCTGCATCATGGAAGATAACCACAACAACATTATGAGCACTCCGCCTACGAAAATGAAAAATCCGGGGCTGTTTAAGCCATTTGAAATGTATGTGGAGATGTATGGTCTGCCTTCTTATAATGAGATCGATCCTACGATCCTCATCGGTATCACCTATTCTATTTTATTTGGATTTATGTTTGGTGATGCGGGACAGGGACTCTGCCTTCTCATTGGTGGATTTTTACTGTATAAGTTCAAAAAAATGCGTCTGGCAGGCATTATTTCCTGCTGTGGCTTCTTCTCTACCATATTCGGCGTGCTGTTCGGCAGTGTGTTCGGATTTGAGGATATCATTGACGCAGTGTGGTTAAGACCTCAGGAAGCCATGACAGATCTTCCATTTATTGGAAAATTAAACACTGTATTTGTAGTTGCTATTGCCATCGGTATGGGCATTATCCTGTTATGCATGATCTTAAATATCATCAACAGCGTAAAGGAGCACAACACAGAGAAAACATGGTTTGACACCAACGGCGCTGCGGGACTGGTATTTTACTTTGCACTGGCAACTGTCATTGTCCTGTATATGAGCGGAAATGCGCTTCCGGCGACTATTGTACTGACTGTATTATTTATTATCCCGTTACTGCTTATGTTCTTTAAGGAACCGTTGTCAGCAATGGTAGAGAAGAAGGCACAGAAAATGGAAGGCGGCGTGGGAATGTTCATTACCCAGGGCGTATTTGAACTGTTTGAAGTGCTTTTAAGCTATTTTTCCAATACCCTTTCTTTCGTCCGTGTAGGCGCTTTCGCAGTGAGCCATGCAGCCATGATGCAGGTGGTTTTAATGCTTGCAGGCGCAGAGGCCGGAAGTCCTAACTGGGCGGTTGTTATCGGGGGAAACCTGTTTGTATGCGGTATGGAAGGCCTGATCGTAGGTATCCAGGTACTTCGTCTGGAATATTATGAGCTGTTCAGCCGGTTCTACAGAGGAAGCGGACGGGCATTTGAGCCGTATGGCAAGCATTAGCAGAATGAAGAGAAAAAGGAGAAATCAATCATGAGTTTATTAGTTAAAATGACATTAAGCGCAGCATTAGTATTAAGCATCGGTGTACCTTTTGGAGCATTTGCAGCAGGAGAAAAGACAAAGGGACGTTATAAAACAGCTCTTGGCGTAAACGTATTTTTATTCTTCGGTACCATGATCGCAGCAGCAGCTTTCATGTTTTCAGGAAATGCATTTGCAGCAGAGGAAACAGCAGCAGCTGCTTCTAACAGCGCAGCCGGAATGGGCTATCTGTCAGCGGCTCTTGCAACCGGTCTTTCCTGTTTAGGCGGTGGTATTGCAGTATCTGCAGCAGCAAGTGCAGCACTGGGCGCTATCAGTGAAGACAGCTCTATTCTTGGTAAATCCCTTATCTTCGTAGGTCTTGCCGAAGGTGTGTGCCTGTATGGTCTGATCATTTCCTTTATGATCTTAGGTAAGCTTTAATATGAAAATGTATCTCATCAGCGATAACATCGACACCTGGACCGGCATGCGCCTGGCAGGTGTTGACGGGGCTGTGGTACATGAGAGGGACGAACTGAAACGTGAGCTGGATAAGGTTCTGGCCGATAAATCCATTGGTATTATCCTGTTAACTGAAAAGTTTGGCAGGGAATTTCCGGAGATCATCGACAATGTAAAGCTGGAGCGGAAGCTGCCGCTGATCGTAGAGATCCCGGACCGCCACGGAACCGGCCGCAAGCCGGACTTTATCACCTCTTATGTAAACGAGGCCATTGGACTGAAACTATAGAAAGCAGGTGAAGAGCTTGACAACAGAGGAAAAGCTGAAGCATTTTCAGGAGATCTGTATGACAGATGCAAGGGAAAAAAGTGCAAAAATACTGGACGATTACGCAAAAACTCTTGATAAGGCCTATGAGGAGCATACAGAGGATGCCAGGAAGCGGGCGAAAATGCAGGAAGAGGCTGAGACGGAAAAGTTAGGGCGTGAGCGCAACAAAAAGCTTTCCATCGGACAGCTGGACTTAAGAAGAGAAGTAAGCCGCAGACAGGAAGAATTAAAGGATAAACTGTTTGTAGAAGTGAGAGATAAACTGGCGAATTTCATGGAAACCAGAGAGTATCTGGATCTGTTGGAAAAACAGATCGGGGCAGCTAAAAAGGTTGCCGGTGATGAGGCCATGATCGTGTATATGGATCCTTCAGATGAGGATAAGGCCCGCAGACTGGCCATGCACCACAATGTAACAGTGAAGATCAGTGAATATTCCTTTGACGGCGGTATCCGCGCAGTGATCCCGTCCAAACATATCCTGATCGACAGTTCCTTTAAGACAAAACTGGAAGAAGCGCGCCATGAATTTAAGTTTGACTTGGGAGGTAAGCAGTAAATGGCTAAGACAGGTGTGATCTACGGTATCAACGGACCTGTAGTTTCTCTGGCCGGTGATCCCGGATTTCAGATGAACGAAATGGTGTACGTTGGTAAGGAAAATCTGGTAGGCGAAGTCATTGGGCTTACCTCAGAGAAAACAACGATCCAGGTGTATGAGGAGACCAGCGGTTTAAAGCCTGGTGAGGTGGTAACAGGAACAGGAGCACCGGTTTCTGTTACACTGGCCCCTGGTATTTTAGATAACATTTTTGACGGTATTGAGCGTCCTTTAAGCAAGATCGCAGAGCGCAGCGGCTACTATATCAGCCGTGGCATCAGCGTAGATTCTCTGGATACTTCCAAAAAATGGAAAACACATATGACAGTAAAGAAAGGCGACCGGGTGCTTCCGGGAACTATCATCGCAGAAGTTCCGGAAACCAGAGCCATTGTCCATAAGGTAATGGTGCCGCCGGATACAGAGGGCTATGTATTAGACGTAGTGAAAGACGGGGAATATACCATTAATGAGCCTCTTCTTACGCTGCAGTTACTTGACGGAACAGAAAAGAAGCTGACTATGACCCAGAAATGGCCGATCCGTGTGCCGAGACCTTCTGCAAAGCGTTATCCTGCAACCAGACCTCTGATCACCGGACAGCGTATCCTGGATACCATGTTCCCACTGGCAAAGGGCGGTACAGCAGCGATCCCAGGGGGTTTTGGTACAGGAAAGACCATGACCCAGCATCAGATCGCAAAATGGTCTGACGCAGATGTTATTATCTACATCGGCTGCGGCGAGCGTGGAAATGAGATGACCCAGGTTTTGGAAGAGTTCTCAGAGCTGATCGATCCAAAGAGCGGAAATCCCCTGATGGACAGAACTACATTGATCGCAAATACCTCCAACATGCCTGTTGCAGCCCGTGAGGCAAGTCTGTATGCCGGTGTAACATTGGCAGAATATTACAGGGATATGGGATATCATGTAGCAATCATGGCAGACTCTACTTCCCGTTGGGCTGAGGCGCTGCGTGAGCTTTCCGGCCGTCTGGAAGAGATGCCGGCAGAGGAAGGTTTCCCGGCTTATCTGGCATCCCGTCTGTCTTCTTTCTACGAGAGAGCAGGCATGATGCGCAATTTAAATGGTACAGAAGGTTCCGTTACCATTATCGGTGCGGTTTCCCCTCAGGGCGGTGATTTCTCTGAGCCTGTTACCCAGAATACCAAACGTTTTGTACGCTGCTTCTGGGGACTGGATAAGAACCTTTCTTATGCAAGGCATTTCCCGGCGATCCACTGGCTGACCAGTTATTCAGAGTATGTAAATGACCTGTCATCCTGGTATATTGATAACGTAGACAAGAACTTTGTAAGTGACAGAAACCGCCTGATGGCGTTATTGACCCAGGAAAGCAGTTTGATGGAGATCGTAAAGCTGATCGGTGCAGATGTTCTCCCTGATGACCAGAAACTGGTCTTAGAGATCGCAAAGGTCATCCGTGTAGGTTTCCTTCAGCAGAATGCATTCCACAAGGATGATACTTCCGTACCCCTTACCAAGCAGTTTAAGATGATGGAGACCATTTTATATCTGTACAAGAAGTCAAAGGCACTGATCGCCATGGGAATGCCTATGTCCGTGTTAAAAGAGGACAAGATCTTTGATAAGATCATTTCTATTAAGTATGATGTGCCAAATGACCGTTTGGACATGTTTGATGATTACAAGAAACAGATTGACGCGTTCTATGAGCATGTGCTGGAGCGCAACGCATAAGGAGGACTTAAAATGGCAGTTGAATATTTAGGTTTAAGTGAGATCAATGGTCCTCTGGTAGTGTTAGAGGGCGTTCAGGGCGCAGCTTATGATGAAATCGTGGAAATGACCGTTGGCGGCACTACAAAGAAGATCGGACGTATTATTGAGATCTACGGGGATAAAGCCATTATCCAGGTATTTGAGGGAACAGACGGTATGGCCCTTAGAAATACCCATACAAGGCTGACAGGACATCCTATGGAGATCGCCGTTTCAGAGGAAATGTTAGGACGTACCTTTAATGGTATCGGACAGCCTATTGACGGACTGGGGGATATTATTTCTGATATCCGCATGGACATTAACGGACAGCCATTAAACCCGGTATCCCGTGAGTATCCGAGAAACTACATCCGTACCGGAATTTCCGCCATTGACGGACTGACTACACTGATCCGCGGTCAGAAGCTTCCTATTTTCTCAGGAAATGGCCTTCCTCATGACCAGCTGGCGGCCCAGATCGTGCAGCAGGCATCATTAGGTGATAATTCTGATGAAAAGTTTGCCATCGTTTTTGGCGCTATGGGCGTAAAGCATGATGTGGCTGATTTCTTCCGCCGTACCTTTGAGGAAAGCGGTGTTTCCGAACATGTAGCCATGTTTATCAATCTGGCAAATGACCCGGTAGTAGAGAGGCTTATCACGCCAAAGATCGCATTGACACTGGCAGAGTATCTGGCTTATGAAAAGGGAATGCACATCCTGGTCATTTTAACAGATATGACTTCTTATGCAGAGGCATTGCGTGAGGTTTCTTCCTCTAAGGGCGAGATTCCTTCACGAAAAGGCTTCCCAGGTTATCTGTACAGTGATCTGGCATCCTTATATGAAAGAGCCGGTATCGTGGCAGGAAGAAATGGATCTGTTACCCAGATCCCGATCTTAACTATGCCAAATGATGATATTACACACCCGATCCCGGACCTGACCGGTTATATTACAGAGGGACAGATCGTTCTGGACCGTCAGTTAAACAGCCAGTCTGTTTATCCGCCGATCAGCGTACTCCCATCTCTTTCACGACTGATGAAGGACGGTATCGGTGAAGGATATACAAGAAAAGACCACCAGGATGTGGCAAACCAGCTGTTTTCCTGCTATGCCAAGGTAGGTGACGCCAGGGCGCTGGCATCTGTTATCGGTGAAGATGAGCTGTCTGCCATTGACAAGAAGTATCTGGAGTTTGGTAAAGCATTTGAGGAGCATTTTATTGGCCAGGCACATCATGAGAACCGCTCCATCATAGAGACTCTGGAGATCGGCTGGAAACTTTTACGTATGCTTCCAAGAGAGGAATTAGACCGTATTGATACCAAGGTTCTGGATCAATACTACGAGGAGTGAGGTGAGCAGGAATGGATCCAAATACATTTCCCACAAAAGGTAATCTGATCGCTGCGAAAAACTCCCTGAAACTGGCAACTATGGGCTACGGATTAATGGATAAGAAGAGAAATATCCTGATCCGTGAGCTTATGGGGCTGATCGATGAGGCAAAGGGGATACAGTCTGAGATCGACACTGTGTTTAAGGCTGCTTATGAAGCACTGCAGAGCGCCAATATTGAGCTGGGCATCAATTATGTCCAGGAGATCGGAATGTCCGTTCCTGTGGACGATACGGTAAAGATCAAGGCAAGAACTATCATGGGAACGGAAATCCCTCTGGTGCAGCATCAGGAAAAGCCTATGGAGCTGGCTTATGGGTTTAATAATACCTCGGAGGCGTTAGACATTGCCAGAGAGCGGTTTGAACGGGTAAAGGAGCTGACCATTAAGCTGTCTATGGTGGAAAACTCTGCATACCGGCTGGCAAATTCTATTAAGAAGACTCAGAAGCGTGCCAATGCGTTGAAGAACATTACCATTCCTCATTATGAAGAGCTGTCCAAGTCTATTTCCAATGCTCTGGAAGAGAAGGAAAGGGAAGAATTTACCCGTCTGAAAGTCATTAAGAGGATGAAGACCGGGTGATGGAAATAATAAAATGGAGAAGCTGACAAAGCGCCTGAATGGATTGAAATAGGGGGATACTGTATCATGTATACATTTAAAGATCTGGTAGAGATCACCGCGAAATTACGGGCAGAAGATGGCTGTCCCTGGGACCGGGAACAGACCTTTGAAAGCCTGCGAAAATATATGCGGGAAGAGGCAGAGGAAGCAGTTCAGGCAGTGGATAAAAATGACATGGAAAACCTTTGTGAAGAACTGGGAGATGTGCTCTTTCAGGTGATGTTAAACAGCCAGATCGCAAAGGAAAAAGGGCTGTTTTCTATAGATGATGTGATAGGTGGGATCTGCGAAAAAATGGTGCGCAGACACCCCTGGGTATTCGGTGGTGAAAAGATAAATTCGACCGAAGAAGGAGAGGCTCTCTGGGCCCGGATAAAAATGCAGGAAAAGGCCAAAAAACCTTGACAAATTATAGTAAAACAGATATAAATGATAGGGTATCACAGACAAGAACGAAAACGGTCCGAACCTGTTTTTTTTCGGATTCGGTTTAGGAGGAAAATTTGATGAACAAGACAGAGTTAATCGCAGCAGTAGCTGAGAAGGCAGAAATTTCTAAAAAGGATGCAGAAAAGGCAGTTAAGGCTTTTACTGATGCAGTAGCAGAAGAACTGGCAAAGGGCGGAAAGGTTCAGTTAGTTGGATTTGGTAACTTTGAAGTTAGCGAAAGACCAGCAAGAGAGGGAAGAAACCCAAGAACCGGCGAGACTATGACCATCGCTGCTTCCAAGACACCTAAGTTCAAACCAGGTAAGGCTTTAAAGGACGAGATCAACAAATAATTGATTTTATAAGAAAATTCGGTAATCCCCTCCGTGAACATTTGCATCATGGAGGGGATTTTGTATTAAAAGGAGCGACTTTATGAGATTAGATAAATACCTGAAAGTATCCCGTATCATCAAGAGAAGAACCGTGGCCAATGAAGCCTGTGACAGCGGTCGTGTTATGCTTAATGACAAAGTAGCAAGAGCCAGTGCAGAGGTTAAAGTAGGTGATGTGATCGAAATTGCCTTTGGTACCAAGGCTGTGAAAGTGAAGGTTACAAGCGTACAGGATGCCATCCGCAAGGAAGATGCCAAAGAGATGTTTGAGTATCTGTAAAAACAGACCAATAAATAGACTTCGTCAGGGAATTCTGTGAAAGTTACAGGATCCTCTGGCGATTTTTAGTTGCCTGAAAAAATTTTTTAATCTATAATACAAATAGAGTGTCAACTCAGTTGTGTAGCAAAACTTTAAAATGTGTTTCTGATCTGAAAGGTTGGGAATGCATTAAAAACATGGAGAACGATATGGCAAGAAATACGGAACGTGACGAGAGAGAAGCCACGCGCAGAAAAGAACAGCTGATGAAAGCTGGATTTAAACTGTTTTCAGAGAATGGGATCGAAAATGTAAGTTTGCAGAAGGTGGCAGATGCAGCGGATGTAGGGGTTGCCACTATGTACAAATATTACCAGACAAAGGTAAAACTGGTAGTAGCCATCAGTGGAAAGATATGGGGGGATATCTGGAAAAGTGTGCTGGCCCAGAATGGACCGGATTTCTTTGAAAACTTTACAGCTTATGGTATATTGAATTTTATCTGGACATGATCATCCGGTTATACAGGGAAAAACCGGAAATGCTCCGGTTCAGCAATAATTATAAGAACTTTATTTACCATGAAGGAATTGAAGAAGAGCCTTTAGGGGAACACCTGGACGTGTTGGAACCTTTAAGAGCCATGTATCACAAGCTTTATGAACAGGCAAAAGTGGATCACAGTATCCGCACCGATCTTTCAGAGCAGGAGCTTTTCACAACTGTAGCCATTGCCATGCTGGCGGTGGCAGAGCGCTATGCCCAGGGGATCGTATGGGCCAATGATCATAAAACGGACCATACCCAGGAGTTAAAATATCTGAAAGAAATGCTTCTTATGTGGTGTAAGGGAAAAACGGAATAAAAGAAGACAGGAATAGAAGATGGGATCTGGTTTGGGGAAATTTTTCCCCAGCTTCTTTGCTATGATCTGGTAACAGAGATAGCAAAGGAGGATTTTCTTATGAATACACTGTTTACCAGCCGTTTAAATGGGATCTTTATTTTAAACACATTGTTGGAGCTGCATAAGCCGGTTACAGTGTCTGAACTGGCAGGGATCATTAACCATCGCTATGATCATGTAACAGCTCCCCGGAAAATGGTTTCTGCAGATACGGTAAAGCGGTTTCTCAACGATTTTTACCAGACCACTTCCGGGACCGATTACTGCAGCATCCGGCTTTTCTGTTTTAAGAAAAACCGTTATGGCAGTCTGGTTCCGGATCATGATCTGGAAAATGTGACTTTAGCTACTTATGTAGCTGCCTGTCTGGAACTTAATCCTTCGATGAACGTGCGAGACGGAAGGGGATTAAAATCCAATTCTGTTGTGCACTTTCACACGGCCTGAGATCTGTTTGGTTTCTTCCCTTGCCCGCCGGATCGCGCCTTCAATGTCGCTGATCCGGCATTGTTTTATGGCTTTTTCATTAATGGAATTTTGAAGACCTCCGTTTGCATCGCCCATGATCCGTTTCGCCATCTGGACAGAAACTTTTTCAAATAAGGCTCTGGCTTCACGACCGTTTCCAAAGTTTTCATCATTTACACGGGTTGAGAAATAAGCAGTGATCGGTTCTTTCCAGTTTTCCGGCAGTTCGTATCCACTTATTTCCGCATGTTTCTTAAAGATCTCCGCCATCTCCGGGGCTGTATAGGACGGAAAATAGAAAGTGGAGTTAATACGGCTCTTGATACCGGGGTTGGCATCGATAAATTCTTTCATCTTGTTGTTTTTTTCATCTACATCCGTTCCGCCATATCCGGCAAAGATCACCAGTTTATCTTCTGCATGTTCTTCTAACTCGATCACTAACTGGGCAATGGCTTCTCTGCTGAAGGAGTCCGGTTCGCTTCGGTCACCGGTGAGAGAATAAGCTTCATCAATAACGATAATGTCATTTTCCTCAAATAAAGCTTTGGTTTTCGGGGCGGAATGGCCTACATACATGCCCTTTAATTCAGCACCGTTTACGCAGGTGAATTGACTTCCAGGCAGAAGTTTTTCTTCTTCCATGATCTTTCCCATTAATTTAGCTACTGTGGTTTTGGCAGTTCCGGGAGCACCAAGCATCATGTGAACGTTGTGGTAACTGCTCTTTTTCATGCCCATTTCCTTGCGCAGACGGTTGAATTTCATGACCTGGACGGTTTCCATGACCTGTTCTTTTACCTGGTCCATGCCGATCAGATCTTCTCTTAAACAGCGGATGGCAGAACGGGTCTCTGTCTTCTGCTCTGCAGGTCCCCGTTTGCCTGCAAAACGTTCCATAAACTGAAAATCCTTTTTTCGCAGGATACCATGTTCCTTGTTCCGCAGGGCATATTTTAGGATCTTATCTAAAAAGTCATAGGAAAACTCTTTATTCATTTTTTCAATATCCAGTAAAAAATCATGGACCGGAAATTTACGTTCCAGCTTGCAGCCACTGTTTGTGACCATTTGTTTCCAGATATTTTCATAATAGAGAGAGACAGAGCTTGTTTTTGGTATTTCCAGCTCTTCTGCGGTAAGGCTTAATATGATCTGGTTCAGGTTTTTATCCTCATTTGACTCAAAGGTGTCAAATCCGCCAAATCCTCCAAAAGAGTTAAAGGAGTCGAAGTCATTTTCTTCGTGAAGGATCAGGACGTAGACCTGTTCATTGCTGCGGAAGCTATTTAAGGTATCAATGATCGGGTCACACCTGAAAAAACTGATATTCTCCATAGAGATACAGACAGGTTTATCCTCATTTTCTGCCCAGTAAGGAACAAAGGTGTCATTTGTCTTCTGGCTGGCCAGAAAGGAGTTTCCAAAAGAGGAGAAGTCATTTTCCTGCCAGTTGTAATAGTCATCGGCTTCTTTAAATGGAATAATGGGGAGGCATTGCCAGCTGTCTGACCACTGGATGTCAGGCTCTGCCCCTTCTTCCCACTCTCCACGACTGTGAATCTCATTGTAGATACCTGCTAAAAGGCTGATAGCCAGGTATCCTTCTTCCAGTTTGGAAGCGTGTACCAGGATATACTGTGGTTCCTGGTGATCCTTTACAAATTTCTGGATCTCTTTAAACTGCACTCCCCCGTCTTTTATGATCTGTGAAAGTCCTTCTTTACAGAACTCTTTGGATATATATAAATACTCTGCTTTCTGGGGATTGACTTTGCCCAGATTTTGTTTTTGAAGTTTTGGTACGATCAGGTTCTTTTTAGTACTCATAGGATCCGCTCCTTTATCTGTATCTGTTTTCAGGTTTTTAAGGTTGTTGTCTTGTTGATCACGCCCTTACTATAACGGATCAGGCTATGCAAAATTGCCTGATTTTGAAAAAATTTATTTTTTCCTGTATACTTGTGAAAGAGAATGGAAACGAGGGTACATAAAATAAGATTACATAAAAATACAAAAGGAGATCACAGACATATGGCTTCCCGGTACAATCAGCTGACTATGCTTTATATTTTTAATATTCTGAAACTGGATGCTTCTCCGAAAAAGCCCTATTCGGCACCTATGGTCCATCGCCGTTTAAAGGAACTGGGGATCGATCTGGACCGGAAGACGGTTTTTAATCATATGAAGATCCTTACAGACCAGATGCTGTCTGCGGACCAGGATGAAGAGTCTTTTTTCAGACAGTATCTGTGCAGCAGGCTGTTTCGCTGCCGGAAAGAGGAAGGGAAAGAAAAAAGCAGGGAAAATGGCAGAAAGCCCGGAAATGAAAGCAGCTACCGGATCTGTCTGCCGGAAGAGGAAATCCCGGAAAACAGTGTTTTATATTATTATATAGAAGATGAAATGTCACCGGAGGAGCTGGAACTGCTTCAAAGTACCGTTGCTATTAACCAGTACCTTTCAGCGGAAAAAACAAGGGAGATCCTGGCTGATCTGGAGCATAAAAAGCCTTTTGACTGCCGGGAACAGTCTCTTTATACAGCATTTGCGGACCCCAGGCTGAAAAACCAGGCAACGGATATTTTCGCCAGTTTGTCAGTAATACGGGACAGTATCCGCAAGAAGAAAAAACTCCGGATCCTATATGGACGGTATGACAGAAATCTGGAACTGGCGCCTACCAGTGAAGATGCACGGACCATTGAACCTTATGCAGTGATGTCAAGTAACGGTTATTATTATCTCATAGCAGGAAATCCCAAATATCCCGATGGACTGACCAATTTCCGCATTGACCGTATTTTACAGATCCAGATGTTGGATGAGCCCAGAAAACCATTGCCGAGCGCCCTTCTTCCCTATTTCCGGGACGCAGCCCATGAAGTTTTTCAGGCCAGCGAGTACCGCAATGACCATCCGGTCATGTATTCAGACGAAACAGTGCGGATCCATTTAAGCTGTGATCCGGTGATCTTAAATAATCTGGTGGATGATTTTGGCTGGAGCATCCAGACACGGGATATAAAAGATCCGGACCATCCAGACTGGGTCCATGTAACTGCAAAAGCAAGCCTGATGGGGGCAGCTGTTTTCTGTACCCATCACTGTAGGCACTGCAAGGTGATCAGCCCTCAAAAACTGCGGGAAAAAGTGGTTGAAAACCTGAAAGCAGGGCTGGCTCTTTACGAATAAAAACTTAAAAGTCATAGAATGTATTTCCACCCCATATATTTAACTGATACATACTCTGAAAGCTCAGAGCAGGTTAATGAGTGAATATATGGGGGTAATTTTTATGGAAGAAAAAATATCATCCGGCAGGCTTCACCGGCTGGTGCTTTCGGACAGGCATACAGGTTCTGTAACAGGAGTCAATGATGTGGTGTCTTTTGATGAAAATGAGATCGTGCTGGATACGGATATGGGCCTTTTGACTGTCAGGGGAAAGGAACTTCATGTAAAGCGGCTTACATTGGAAAAGGGGGAGCTGGATCTGGAAGGACAGGTGGACAGTTTGAATTACAGTTCCAATGCAGCACTGAAACGGTCGGGAGACTCATTTCTTAACCGTCTTTTTAAATAATCCTGGAGGTGATTTATGAGCATGCAGATCCGTTTTGAAGCCTGGCTGCTACTTTTGAGCCTGTTGGTGGGCTGCTGGCTGATGCTGGTGTATGACCTGCTGCGGGTATTGCGGCTTATGATAAAACACAGCTCTTTTGTAATGGGGATAGAAGACTTTTTTTACTGGATCTATGCGGGGACAGCCACTTTTATGCTGCTGTATGAGCTAAATGACGGCGGAGTCAGGATGTATGCAGTTGCGGGCGTCTTTACGGGGATGATCCTTTATGATAAAATTGTCAGCCGGTTTCTCTTTGCAGCCTTGAAAAAGGCTGGTAAATGGTTTAAAATAAAAAGAAATAGATAAAAAAGATGGTGACCGATACATGAGCTCCTACGGAAGATCAAAACGCGTAAAGCGGGAAAAATGGGCAAACAGAATGGCTGTACTGGGCGTTACAATGGTAGTTCTCTGTCTTGCAGTTGCTGTAAATGCCAAGGGCTCAACTTTGAAGAAGTCTGACCTGGATTATCAGCAAAAGGAGAAGCAGCTGGAAGAACAGGTACGGGAAGAAGAAGAACGGACGAAAAAGCTGGAAGAGTACAAGGTATATGTAAAGACAAAACAGTTTGCAGAAGAAGTTGCAAAGGAGAAACTGGGTCTGGTAAATCCGGATGAGATCCTTTTAAAGCCCAATCAGTAAAATGAGTTTCGGAATAAATGACCGGCAGAAAATGTCGAAACATTTTCTGGAAGAAACATGAAAATATGACAGATATTTCCCTCCTGGGTGCGTATACTGGATGTTGCGCAGATTAGGAGGGATTTTTGTGTTATCAGGCAAAAATGAAAATGGGATCAATTATTATACAGCCAGGAAATTAAAAGATATGGCGCAGTCATTAGAGCAGCTGGCAAAGGCCTTTGATGAAGGTGCCGGTGAGACAATGAGCCTTACAAAGGATGATGGACTGGCTGCCATGCAGACCTGCGCTGCACTGGTCTGCGGTAACTGTGGCGGATGCAGCCTTTATGCAGACAGTGAAAAAGAAGACAGTTATTATCTGTATTATCTTTTGCGTATATTTGAACAGAACGGGCGGATCGGCACAGAGGATATGCCGGAGCTTTTTAAGAAGGACTGCCGCAGGAAACGGGATTACTTAGAGCAGTTAAACCGCAGTTTTACCAGGGCTTCCATGAATTTGTCCTGGAAGAACCGCTTTCTGGAAAGCAGGGATGTGGTCATATCCCAGTTCCGTGAGCTGGCAGTGATACTGGAAGAATTTTCCAGGCAGATCGATGAAGCAAAAAATATTACAGAGGAATATAAAGGAGCAGTTAAAAAAGCATTTCGCAGGTATCATATCCTGGTGGACAGTATGCTTTTGCTGGAATATGAAAGCGGGCGCAGGGAGATCTATCTTACAGCAAAGACCACAAACGGACGCTGTGTTACTTCCAAGGATGCGGCAGAGCTGATGGAGAGCGTTTTTCCTGATACCACCTGGCTTCCGGCAAAGGACAGTCGCAGTATCATCACACGCAGGTATGAAACAGTGCGGTTTGAAGAAAAAGGAGATTATTATCTTACCTGGGGTGCTGCGGGAGTTCCCAAACAGGGAGAACGCTACTCGGGCGATAATTACAGTTTTTGTGAGCGAGGCAGCTGTCAGGTAATGTTCAGCCTGTGTGACGGAATGGGAAGCGGGGCAGTGGCAGGACAGGAAAGCCGGCGGATCGTGGAACTTTTAGAGGCGCTTTTGGAAGCCGGTTTTGCCCCCAGATCCGCTTTTAAACTGGTAAATACAGTACTCCTTTTAGCAGGCGGAGAACAACACCCGGCAGCGTTGGACGCAGGCTGTATTGATCTGTATACAGGCGCCCTGGAAGTATTCAAACTGGGGGCTGCTCCTACTTTTGTAATGGGAGAAGAAGGCATACAGGTGTTAAAAGCAGGCCAGGTACCGGCAGGCGCTTTAGGGCAGGCAGAACCGGTCCTTCTTTCACAGAAATTATGGGACGGGGACAGGCTTGTTATGGTGACGGACGGTGTTTTAGACGCCCTTCCGGGAGAAGATAAGGAACAGGTCATGGGGCAGTTTTTAGAAAGTCTGGAGGAAATGCCGCCTCAGGATATGGCAGAGCGGATCCTGGAGTTTGCCCTTTCTTTTGTTCCCGGGGCAAGGGATGATATGACAGTTCTTACTGCGCAGGTGTGGAAACGGTAATATTGCATATGCAATGCAAGAACAGCGGCAGGATAAGGTTGTGTAACAAAAATAAAGAGCCCCTTGCGTATGGGGAAGGATGTGGGTATAGTAAGAGTGGACATGATCTTTAAGGGTCATGTAAGCAAGACAGAAACGGAAATGAACATACTATGGAGAAACTGGAGTATACAGTCAGGCAGACGATCTGCCGGTATCATATGCTGCAGCCCGGTGATCAGGTGGTCATCGCGCTGTCCGGAGGGGCAGACTCTGTCTGCCTTTTAAGTCTGCTTGCGGATATGAGAGAGGAAATGGGGCTGAAACTGAGGAGTCTTCATGTCCATCACGGACTGCGGGGAGAAGAAGCGGACCGTGATGGGGATTTTTCCATAAAGATCAGTGAAGCTTTGGGTGTCCCCTGTCATATGATAAAAGCAGAGGTAAAAAAATATGCATCCCAGACGGGGATGTCGGAAGAAGAAGCCGGAAGGATCCTGCGTTATAAAGCCCTGGAGGAAGAAGCAGGGGCCTGGGAAGGAGAAAACGGTCAGACAGTAAAGATCGCAGTGGCTCATCACAGCAGGGATCAGGCGGAGACCATACTTTTAAACCTGTTTCGGGGCAGCGGTCTTGGCGGTTTAAAAGGGATCCCCTATGTGAGAGATCGTATTATACGCCCTATGTTGGATGTTTCCAAAGAAGATATCATCCCTTATCTTGAAAAAAAACGGTTAAAATGGGTTAATGATTCCAGTAATGACACAGACCATTATGCCAGAAACCGTGTCCGTTCCCACATTCTTCCGGCGATCAAAGAAGAAATCAATCCGGGAGCAGAGGCAGGAATACGCCGTGCCGGGTATCTGGCAGGAATGGCAGATGTGTATCTGAAAAAACAGGCAGATCAGTGGGTGCAAAAATATGTAAAAGAGGAAGAGCATACCTGGATGATCCCGGAAAGACCTTTTAAAGAGGCAGATCCGGTGATCCGCCTTTACAGTGTTATGGAACTTTTAAAAACAGCAGCCGGGTGTGCAAAGGACCTGGGACTGGTCCATGCAGAACAGGTAGAAAAACTTGTTGACCTTCAGACCGGGCGGAAGGTGTCTCTTCCTTATGGACTGGAAGCCCGAAAAGTATACGGCGGGATCAGCCTCCAGGCAGTAAAAAAGGAGCCTTTGGAGGAAAGAATAAAAAATCCCCTTCCGGAGCTTTCTTTTGAGGTTTTTTCTTATGAAAAAGCAATGGAATTTCCCAAAAAGACGTATACGAAATGGTTCGACTGTGATAAAATAAAGGGTACGCCCGTTGTCAGAACCAGGCAGACCGGGGATTATATCACCCTGGAAAATGGCAGTCGCAAACCATTAAGACGCTTTATGATCGACGAAAAAATACCTGCAGATAAAAGGGATGAAATAGCCCTGTTAGCAGATGGGGACCATATCATGTGGATCATAGGCAGGCGGATCAGCAGTTATTATAAAATAGGCCCTGATACACGGCGTGTATTACAGGCGAAAGTTTCCCAAAGTACATTATCATAGAAAACGGAGGATAAATCATGGCAGACAAAATTCGTGTATTATTAACAGAAGAAGAAGTAGATAAGCGGATCAATGAAGTAGCAGAGCAGATCAACAAAGATTATGCAGGCAAGAGCGTTCACCTGATCTGTATTTTAAAGGGTGGTGTATTTTTTACCTGTGAACTGGCAAAGAGACTGAACATGCCGGTTTCCATGGACTTTATGTCCGTATCCAGTTACGGCGCAGGCACTGTGTCCAGCGGTGTGGTAAGGATCATCAAGGACTTAGATGAACCGTTAGAGGGAAAGAATGTCCTGATCGTAGAAGATATCATTGATTCCGGCCGTACCCTGGCTTACCTGATCGAAGTATTAAAGCAGAGAGGACCGAAGGATATCCATCTTTGTACCCTTCTTGACAAGCCGGAGCGCCGTGTAAAGAAGCAGGTAAAAGTAGATTACACATGCTTTACCATTCCGGATGAGTTTGTAGTAGGTTATGGACTGGATTATGACCAGAAATACCGCAACCTTCCTTATATCGGAGTGGTAGAGCAGGATCAGGAAGAGACACAGGAATAATTCCGGGTCCTAAAATTAAGGAGGCAATTCGTTGAAACAGCAACAGACATTCAGAGGTTTTATGTTTATTATCCTGATGCTGATCCTTCTTATGCTTGCGCTGCGTTTTCCTTATGCAAGGCAGGCACAGACGGTAACAGCCCAGGAATTTGAGCAGATCTTGGGAAGAGGAAACGTGGCAGAGGCAGTGATCAGCCCAAATCCCCAGACACCAAGCGGATATGTGACAGTTACACTGGCAAATGGCCAGACAGTCCGCCAGAACGTATCTGACGTAAAAGATGCAGAGCAGCTTTTAAAGGACAATAGCATTGATTATTCCATGGAGGATGTACCTCAGGAGAATACCCTTCTTACTGTGGTAATGCCTTTCATGCTTTCCATCGTAGTGGTGGTAGTGATCGTTACCATGATGAACCGTGGAGCAGCAGGCGGCGGTTCCAATGCCAGAATGATGAACTTTGGCAGAAGCCGTGCAAAACTCAGCCGTGACAGCAAGGTGAATTTCACCAATGTAGCTGGTCTGGAAGAGGAAAAAGAGGAGCTGGAAGAAGTAGTGGATTTCTTAAAAAATCCTCAGAAATACACCAGCGTAGGTGCACGTATCCCCAAGGGAATGCTTTTAGTAGGCCCTCCAGGAACCGGTAAGACCCTTCTTGCAAAGGCAGTAGCCGGAGAAGCGGGAGTTCCATTTTTTTCCATTTCCGGTTCTGATTTCGTAGAAATGTTCGTAGGTGTGGGCGCTTCCCGTGTCCGCGACCTGTTTGAAGAAGCAAAGAAAAATGCACCATGTATCGTTTTCATTGATGAGATCGATGCAGTGGCCCGTCGCAGAGGTACCGGAATGGGCGGCGGACATGATGAGAGAGAGCAGACATTAAACCAGTTACTGGTTGAGATGGATGGTTTCGGTGTCAATGAAGGCATTATCGTTATGGCTGCTACTAACCGTGTGGATATCCTTGATCCGGCGATCCTTCGTCCGGGACGTTTTGACCGTAAGGTGGCTGTAGGCCGCCCGGATGTAAAGGGAAGAGAAGAGATCTTAAAGGTACATTCCAAAGAAAAGCCTTTAAGTGAAGACGTAGACCTTCGCAGAGTAGCCCAGACAACAGCCGGATTTACAGGTGCAGATCTGGAAAATCTTCTGAACGAGGCAGCAATTCTTGCAGCGAAGGATAACAGAGTATTCTTAAAACAGGATGATATTAAGAAAGCATTTGTAAAAGTCGGAATCGGTGCAGAGAAGAAGAGCCGTGTCATTTCCGAAAAAGAGAAGAGAATCACAGCATTTCATGAAGCAGGGCATGCAATCCTGTTCCATGTACTCCCGGATGTGGGACCTGTATACAGTGTCTCGATCATCCCGACAGGAAGTGCGGGAGGATATACGATGCCGCTTCCGGAAAAGGATGAGATGTTTAATACAAAAGGAAAGATGCTTCAGGATATTACGGTATCACTCGGTGGACGTGTAGCCGAAGAAGAAGTATTTGATGATATCACAACCGGTGCATCCCAGGATATCAAACAGGCAACCGGTCTGGCAAAATCCATGGTTACAAAGTTCGGTATGTCGGAAGCAGTCGGGCTGATCAACTATGATGATGACAACAATGAGGTGTTCATCGGACGTGATCTGGCGCATACAGCAAGAGGCTACGGAGAGGGTGTGGCTACTGTGATTGACCAGGAAGTAAAGAGAATTATTGATGAATGTTATGACAGAGCAAGACATATCATTAGAAAATATGACGATGTTCTGCATACATGCGCAGACCTTCTGCTGGAAAAAGAAAAGATTTCCCGGGAAGAATTTGAAGCGCTGTTCCCGGAAGATGTATCGGAGGACTAGGAGGAAGAGCTTTCCTTTCCGGAAACAAAAAATGAGAGAGGTGTTAGTTATATGAATAAGGAGGCTTTATTTTGCGATGGAACAGAAGGGTATGTATATCCCCCTGAACCGAAGGAGAATGAACTGGTAACGTTCCGGTTCCGTACGGCGAAGGATGATGCAGACAGAGTAGGGCTTGTGACATCGGCTGACACATATGTAATGGAAAAAGAATGCACACAGGGAGAATTTGATTATTATACGTTTGAAGTGCGTCTGGGGGCAGAGCCTTTCAGATATTGTTTCGAAGTGCAGTCTGGAACAGAAAAATATTATTATGGACGATGTGGAATCTCTCGCGAGATTCTGGAGTACTATAACTTTGTTGTAGTACCCGGATTTTCCACACCGGACTGGGCAAAGGGAGCGGTTATGTATCAGATATTTACAGACCGCTTTTATAACGGAGATAAGTCAAATGATGTAGAGACGAACGAGTATTACTATATCGGAGATTATTCCCGGAGAGTAACGAACTGGGATAAATATCCGGCGAACATGGGTGTAAGAGAATTCTACGGCGGGGATCTGCAGGGAGTCATGGATAAGCTTGATTATCTGCAGGAGCTGGGTGTAGAAGTTGTATATTTTAATCCATTATTTGTGTCACCGTCGAACCATAAATACGATATCCAGGATTATGATTATATTGATCCGCATTATGGGAAGATCGTAGATGACGGAGGTGAGGTGCTTCCGGATGGTGTGACGGACAACAGTCAGGCAACGAAGTATAAAAAACGCACGACAGGTCTTAAGAACCTGGAAGCAAGTAATGAGTTGTTCATTAAGCTGGTAGAAGAATTACACCGTCGTGGTATGAAAGTGATTCTGGACGGCGTATTCAACCATTGCGGTTCTTTCAATAAGTGGATGGACCGTGAGAGAATATACGAAGGCGAAAAAGATTATGAACCGGGTGCTTATATATCGGCAGACAGTCCGTACAGAAGCTACTTCCGTTTCTTCAAAGAAGAACCAGAGAACTGGCCGTATAATGGTAATTATGATGGCTGGTGGGGACATGATACTTTGCCGAAACTGAATTATGAAGATTCTGTAAAGCTGGAAAATTATATCTTATATATCGGGCGGAAATGGGTATCACCGCCGTATAATGTAGATGGATGGCGTCTGGATGTGGCAGCAGATCTGGGACGCAGCAATGAATATAACCATGATTTCTGGAAGAAATTCAGAACAGCCGTGAAAGATGCGAATCCGAGTGCACTGATCCTTGCGGAACATTACGGGGATCCGAGCGACTGGCTTAAAGGTGACGAGTGGGATACCGTCATGAACTATGATGCATTCATGGAGCCGATCACATGGTTTCTGACAGGAATGGAAAAGCACAGTGATGAGGCCAGAGAAGAACTTCTCGGTAACATCGATAACTTTATCGGGTCGATGGCACATCATATGTCGAATATGCTGACCCCTTCACTGCAGGTAGCGATGAACGAACTTTCGAACCATGATCATTCGAGATTCCTTACGAGAACGAACCACATGGTTGGCCGTGTAGAACATCTGGGACCGGAAGCCGCAAATGAATATGTAAATAAAGCGGTTATGCGTGAAGCGGTTGTCATGCAGATGACATGGGTCGGAGCACCAACCATATATTATGGTGATGAGGCGGGCGTTTGTGGATTCACGGATCCGGATAACAGAAGGACCTATCCGTGGGGACGTGAAGACCATGAACTGATTGCGTTTCACAAAGAAGCGATCCGCATCCACAAAGAGCATCCGGCACTTAGAACCGGTTCTCTGAAGATTCTTGGCGGAGAAGAGAATGTCCTGTCTTATGCAAGGTTCAAAGGCAATGACCGGATCGTCATCGTGATCAATAACCGCAGCGAACGTACGGAAGTGAAAGTTCCTGTATGGGAGGCTGAGATTCCGGCGAAATGTCGTATGAAACGTCTGCTGTATTCTTACAAAGACGGATATACAACAGAGTATGAGGAATATCTGGTGGAAGATGGTGAAGTGGTTGCAAATATGGGACCGCATTCGGCATTGGTGCTGGGAATGCGGAATGAAGAGGAGCATGACTGGCTGTATATCCTGTAGAGTGGAGATAAAAAAAGATTACCGGAAAAGGAACTGTCCTTTCCGGTAATCTTTTTTAATATCTGAGTATGCAAAAAATGGAGTTGCCTGCGGCAGGTTCTCTGTGTTATTTTGTAAGAACTTCTACTCCGTCTTCTTTGATAAGAACCATATATTCAATCTGGGCAGAAAGACCGTCATCATCTGTATAAACGGTCCAGCCGTTGTCTTCATCTACATAGAATTCCGGAGATCCCTGATTGATCATTGGTTCAATCGTGAACGTCATACCTGGGACCAGAACCATCTCGCTGCCCTTTGGAGTAACATAACTTACAAATGGTTCCTCATGGAATTCCAGACCGATTCCATGACCGCCGATCTCTTCTACGACAGAATATCCGTTTTCCTGTGCGTGGGAATTGATCGCATAAGCAATGTCTCCGAGATGTCCCCATGGTTTTGCAGCTTTGAGGCCGAGTTCCACGCACTCTTTTGTGACACGGACGATACGTTCTGCTTCCGGAGATACCTCACCGATCGTGAACATACGGGATGCATCGGAAAAATAGCCGTTTAAGATAGTAGATACATCAACATTGATGATATCGCCATCGATCAGGATCTCGTGTTCACTTGGGATGCCGTGGCAGATAACGTTGTTGATAGAAGTGCACACACTTTTTGGGAATCCTTCATAATTCAGAGGCGCAGGAATCCCGCCATGCTCTGTTGTAAAATCATACACCAGTTTATCGATCTCGGCAGTGCTCATTCCTGCGTGAATATGAGCAGCTACATGATCGAGAACTGCGGTGTTCAACGCTGCACTTTTTTTAATCATTTCAATCTGTTCCGGTGTTTTCAGTAATGAACGGTCAGGAACGATCTGACCTTTGGACGCAAGTGTCCATAATTTTATATCTAATTTATCCACAATACTACCTGCTTTCTACACAAATTTTCCACATGTATTATAACACGTTTTTGAAAAAGAGACAGGGGAATTTTTGTCAACAGGAGTGAGCCGGATGAAAAAACATCTGTCTCGTATTGTCTCGGCCATAAAAATAAGTTATAATTTTACTGGTATTGTATACAGAAAGTGGGTAAGCTCATAGGTAGGACTTTTCTAAACCGGAAATTCTATATGGTGCAGAATAAACGAATACACAGGCAATATAGAAAGGAGCAGATATATGTTAAGAATTGGAATGCTTACAAGTGGCGGCGACTGCCAGGCACTGAATGCAGCAATGAGAGGCGTCGTAAAGGGGCTTGTTTCAAAAAGGGATGATGTAGAGATTTATGGATTTCAGGATGGATATAAGGGTTTGATCTATTCGAATTTTAAGATGCTTACGTCAAAAGATTTTTCGGGAATCCTGACACTTGGCGGAACGATCCTGGGAACATCCAGACAGCCGTTTAAACTGATGCGCGTACCTGGACCGGATGGGATCGATAAGGTCGAAGCGATGAAGCATACTTATCACAAGTTGAACCTGAACTGCCTGGTAATACTGGGAGGAAATGGAACACATAAGACTGCGAATCTGTTAAGAGAAGAAGGACTGAATGTGATTACACTTCCGAAGACGATCGACAACGATCTGTGGGGGACGGATATGACGTTCGGATTTCAGAGCGCCGTGGATATTGCAACCGATAC
>ERZ839947.1261-NODE-1261-length-25228-cov-9.351845_pt1 | contig 25228 bp, 26 predicted proteins | sample MGYA00519908_ERZ839947 | MGnify/ENA primary metagenome ERZ839947 (study PRJEB31850, sample SAMEA3708857) | human gut metagenome | biome: human gut; feature: human-associated habitat; material: faeces | place: China | collected 2014 ... | reverse complement strand
CGGCGGCAAGTATACCCTGCCTCGTGTCCATGTGGAGGGAGCGGAGCTGGATATGAGCTTTTCGGGCCTGAAAACGGCGGTGGTGAATCTGGCCCACAATGCCCAGCAAAAGGGCGAGCCTCTGGATGCTGCGGCGCTGGCCCGTGACTTCACTCAGGCCGTCAGCGACGAGCTGATCCCCCGTGCCATGGAGGCCGCCCGCCGCACCGGCCGACGCACCATCGTGGCCGCCGGAGGCGTGGCCGCCAACTCCATCATCCGGGGCGATCTGGAGCGGGCCTGCCGTCAGGCGGGCTGCCGGCTGTACCTGCCGCCTCTGCGGCTGTGCGGTGATAACGGGGCTATGATCGGCGCACAGGGCTACTATGAGTATCTGGCAGGACATACGGCGGATCTTTCCCTGAACGCCTACGCCACACGGGATCTGGATCGTGGATAAAATTGCACGAAAGGGAGCGACCTCTGTATGGCCGCTCCCCTTCTTTTCGGCTCTCTCCAAGTTATGGTAACTCCCCGTCTACTCACAGGAAAAACGCCTTTATATTTTTACATTATGTAAATTATATTCACCTTTCTGTTCCGGTGTAAAACTGCGTTTGCGCCCTGTGGAAAAACCGGTGCATAATGTGGAAAACCTTTTTCCGACAAGGTTTTCCCCGGTGTGGAAAAGTCTGTGGATAATGTGAATAACTCTTTGTAAAGGTTTATTTACAAATGAATTATGTAAAACTCAGGCGAATCCTCCCCCATCCTGTCGCCGTGTAAAAAAGTCCGGTTTTTCATGGATTCTCTCCTCTTTTCCGCACCATTTTCCAAAGGGGCTTTTGGGGGGTTTTGGGCGGGCTTTGTGGATTCTGTACGCACCGGGGTTTCTTTTGTCGCAAAACTTTGGTGCCGATTACGTTATGTATTATTCACCCCGGAATTTTTAGTTGACAAATCCCAGAAAATGTGGCACAATACGATGCGTGGCTGTGTCCTGTGTGCGGTGCAGTATACAGCCCACCCTCCTATTTGCTTGTGTGGCTCAGTTGGTAGAGCAGCTCACTCGTAATGAGCAGGTCGCTGATGCTATATAAGGCGGCTATTGCATTCCGACCCACAGGTGTGGTAAACTAACAAACAGAGTACGGCGAGGAGCCGATTCTCATAGAGATGCTTGTGTGGCTCAGCTGGCAGAGCAGCTCACTCGTAATGAGCAGGTCGCCGGTTCGAATCCGGCCACAAGCTCCAGACTCCTCGCGGATGACGCGAGGAGTTTTTCTATGTACAAGAGCAATGACAAGCGATATACACTTCCCATGAAGAACGCAGAGGCCTCCGTCCGCATGGAGGGCTGTCAGGTAACGCCCCAGATGCGGGAGCAGTGCCAGCGGGTGCTGCGTGGTGAGGTGACCACAGCGGAGCTGCTGCGGCGTTTTTCCAAACCAGCCGAGAGGTGACGATGATATGGCATACAGCATCGATCCCATTCAGGCCAACTGTTATCCCGGCACAACGGTGCTAGTGAACAAACTGCATATCCATGACGAGGCCGCGCTGCAAGAGGCGGAGGCTCTCGCCACCTATGTCAACGCCTCCAAGCTGGAACAATGCCCGCTGGAAGGCGTTTTTGATTTTGCCCACTATAAGGCGATCCATCAGTTTCTTTTCTCTGACCTGTACGATTGGGCAGGGCAGATCCGCACAGTGAACATCAGCAAGAAGGGGACGGATTTCTGCCCTGCCGGAGAGATCGAACCACAGGCCAAACTGATCTTTGACCGGCTGAAGGAACAGAATTACTTCAAGGGCTTGCCCCATGACGCCTTCGTGGAGGAGATCACTGACTTTTACTGCACCACCAACTACCTGCATCCCTTCCGCGAGGGCAACGGACGCACCCAGCGGGCGTTTCTGACGCAGCTTATCCGCAGCGCGGGACATGACCTCAACTGGTCGGAGGTGGATGGCGACCTGCTGATGATCGCTACCATTCAGGCAGCGCAGGGTGTGACAGACCTGCTGCGTCAGGTGCTTGGCGAGGCGATCAAGTGAGTATAGCAAAGAGCCGGCGCAGGGAATTCCCTGCGCCGGCTCTCCGTTATATTGTTGTGTTGTGTGATAGACAGACATTATTCCCCAAACGGGTCGCTATGGAATTACGGGTCCGATTTCAATCCGCATTTCCGTCAAAAAATTGACAGTTCGCTGCACAATGCTGGATGTATTGCAAGTTCCCAGCCATTTCCCCTTAGCACACCAGTATCACCTTTATGATTCCAACGCCATAAATACTGTGTACCGCTACGATTGACATTTCCCCAGAAACCGACTCGATAGAAGTCTTCAAGTATATCATCTTGTCGTTCATCCCAAAACGCTCTTGCGCGGCTACCTTTTGCTGCTTGTTTTCGAATTTCTTCAGCAGTCGTAAACCGCGGACCACCTCGCAACATCCGAATTACCATCTCAATTTCATCACTGGAGTATAGCGACTGTAACTCTTGGCGAATCTCAGTAAGACTATTTTTTGAATATTCTTTTCTTAGAGAGTCAAATGTTGCTTGCGTAAAAGCTGTATCATTGCAATGTATGCTATCATTTTGGGCTGCAATTAATAATCTGACAATGTCGCGAGGCTTGTTCCATCCATTATCAAGAATGTAATTTGCCGTATCCTTGCCGTTTATCTTTTCTGGAAACCACTGTTGAAACTTCGGACATGGATTATGGCTTGCAATAGAGATTCTCTTCATCAGTATCTGGATAATTGGGTGGTTATAAGAGTTTGTATTGCTATATGTCCATCTAAGCGGAACGCTGAATCCGTCTGTAATTTTATTTATCTCATTTGTCTGGATAAATCTATCCATCGCAAAAATAATTTCATTTCTAATGGCAGCGATTATATGGACCTTTCCATAGCTGTTGATTCTGTGAATGGTAAAAAGCATGTCTCGAATCAATGTCAGGTCGCGTTTTAACAACTCCACATCTCCATAATATGCTTCCATCTCATCTACAAAAATGTAATAAGGCGTCGCACTAGGAGCGAGTTTCTGGAAAAGTCCTTCACACTTATCAACAATATCGACGAGACTTCGAAATGCTTCGTTATTCTTAGCCACTTCTTTTTTATCGAAAGACGCTGTTACTTTGGCAGATATACCTGCAGAAGGAGACGCCTGCATAGAAACGCTTAGTGATGATAGTGAAATTGTGTGCTTATCTCGTGAGGAAAAGCTTATTTTATTAACGGTTTCTTCAAACTTATCCCAGTCGGCGTTCTTCTCGAAAAGCCCATAGCCTTTTTCGATAGCGTCATCTACAATTTTCTTAAAAAACACCCATCGCCAAATATGCAAAAACTCAATTTTGTTTGGTTGAATTTCACCACTTACATCTATAAGGGCGGTGAGTTTCTTTGCAACCGCATCTAAGTTGCTTTTACGTACTTCCTCAAAATCGCTTTTGAAGTAGATAAAAGATGTACATGCCGAAGCATCACGATTTTGAACTTCATTTTGTAAATAGTAAAGGACGGATGTTTTTCCTACTCCCTTGTAGCCAGAAACAAGAAATTTTCGTCCTTCAAGTAGGTTGTCAACGGGCAAAGCAGGCGGAAGTACGAAACTACAAAGAAAAGCTTCAATTTGATTTGTATTAATTTCATCCTTTGCATCGGGCATTCCGGCATAAATATCTTTGATTGATATTGGTAACATAATAGTCTCTCCTCCTATATATTAAGGATTTTCCTTCTCGGGTAAATTAATTGAAAGTGCGGAGCATAAATCCCAGTAGTTGATTTGATGGCTATATCTGTTTTAGAGCAATGCTTCTGCGAAAGATTGCCCTGATTTTAATTTATCACTTGCATCCGTATCCGCCCCAGAACCAAATAAAAATGTTACTTTCACCCTTAAAAATCGCTCCCTTACTTACTTATTCAGCTTACACAGCCGGTTTCGCTCCGTCAGGGTGGCGGCGGCACGGCGGCAGAGGACGGCGGCGCTGTCCATGTCACTATCGGTGAGACTGCGCTGCAATTCGTCCAAACAGGCCGACAGGGACGCCTCCACATCTGCCAGCGCATCGCTGCTGACAGGGTCGCTGAAGCGGAAGTCCTCCGCCAGCTTTTGCAGTGCGGCTCGCAGCTCCGGTGCGTCGCACTGGTTTACCAGCGCGTTGGCCTTGGACTGCATGGCGCGCATGGTGGTTACATCCTTTTTCAGCTGCGCGTCCTGCCGCTCCACCTCGTCGCGCATCATATCGGCGGCAACGCAGCCCACCGCCGCAGCCGCCAGCGTAACGGCAAAGAGAATCACGCCCACCCATGTGGGCACCCACTTGGCCAGCGCCATGACCAGCAAGCCCAGCACCAGCTGCACCGCCAGATACACCACGCCGAGGCGGGCGATGGGGAAGCCGTAGAACTTGCTGCGGACACTCTCGCCGTTGCGGAAGGAAATTTTGAAAATGTAGAGCTGTGCGAGAAATGCGATAAGGGTAAACACAAAGCTCAGCCAGTAGACCCCGTTTTTCACAAAGGGGACGGCCAGCACGATGACAAGCCAGGCCGCCAGTACGATGCCGAGAATGACCAGCCCGCGCACGCTATTCTTGTTTTTCATATCTATGCTCCTCCTTTATGTAAGCCCGCCAGCTCATTCGCCCCGCTTCTTGCCGCAGTTGGGGCAGAAATTGCTCTTGATGCCGGTCTGACCGCAGGGGCAATCCCATCCCGCGTCAAGCGCGGGCTTTTTCGCGCCGCAATCCGGGCAGAAATTGCTGGTGATATTGGACGCGCCGCAGTTGGCACAGGTCCAGCCAGTCTGCAAAACAGGCTTCTTTGCGCCGCAGTCGGGGCAGAAGTTAGAGGTGATATTCGTCCGTCCACAGGCGCAGCTCCAACCTCCGGTGGGGACGGCTGTATCGGGAGCGGGCTGGGTGATCCCGCTGAAAACGGGGTTCAGGGCATCCTTGGTCATGTTGACCACGCCGCCCATAGCGCCCAGTGCCACACCCAGACCGGCAATATCCCCCAGACCGCTGCCGCCGCCGTTGGAGCCCATCTCGCCCAAGCCTGCAGCGTAGGCCTTCTGCACCTCGGATTGCAGCACATCCTTCTGGGTGTAGCCCTTGGCGCGCATGATCTCCGCCTCGGTAAGGCCTGCCATGCGCTGTGCCTGCGCCTCCGCCTGTGCCTTGATGACCGTCCGCTCCGCCTCCCGGCGTGCCACCTCCGTCTCGGTGGTCTGGCGTTCCAGCTCCACCTTGCGCTGGGCGGCGGTAATGGCGGCCTTGCTCTCCTCCTGTGCGGTGCGGTAGGCTGCCTCGCTCTGCGCCTGCACGGTCTTGACCGCCGCCTCCGCTTGGTAGGTGCGGGTCTGGAGCATCACGGTGTGCAGCTCCCGGATGCGCTTGAAGTTGGGGTCATCCTCCGGCAGCACGATGTGGGTCACATAGAACTGCGGGATGGTCAGACCGTACTCCTCGAACCCCGGCAAAATCTTCTGCCGCAGGTCGGCAGAGATGTCGTCCACCCGCTCGTCGATCTCCAGCAGGTCGATCTGCTGATTCTTGATGATGGCGGGCAGGTTGCTGCGCACCGCGTTGACGATCAGCGGGCGGAAGGCGTTCTGCACGGACTTGCTAAAGCCCGCCTGATCGCCCCATGCGATGCCGCCCATGGTGCCTACCAACTTCAGCAGCAGCTTGCGGGCGTCGGACACCTGCAAATTCAGCTCGCCGGACGCGCCGATCTCCAGCGGCACGCTGGTCAGCGGGTCGATGAACCGCACCTTGCCCGGGGTGCCCCACTTGATGGCCATTTGCACCGTCTTATTGATGAAGTAGACCTCGCTGTGGAATGTCCCCTCGGTGTCGGTGGGCAGCTTATAGAGCTTTTCCAACAGGGGCAGCTGCTGGGTCTCCAACGTGTAGCGTCCCGGCCCGAACAGATCCAGCGCCTGTCCGTCCCGGAAGAAGATGGCCTCCTGACTTTCGTGGACGATGAGCTGAGAGCCGAAGTTGAAGTCCTCGATGGGATGCTTCCACACCAGTGTCTCATTGTCGCCCTCATACTTGATGATGCTGGCAAGACCGTCCTTGCGGATGCTCTCCTGCATGATCTGCGCGGGAACATCGTTGTCGTAGTCACACACGGGGCAGACGAAGTGCGCCGCTGCCTTGGAGGTGCGCAGCCGCACACCGCACTGGCCGCAGGAGAACTCCGCCATCTGGTTCTGCTCGTCCATGGTGTTGATAGGCTCATGGCAGACGGGACACAGTGCCTTATCACCGGCGGTCTGGTCAAAGATCACCGTGTTGCCGCAGTGGGGGCACTGCCGGGACGCCATCCTGTCGGTGCGGACATTGATGGTGTGACCGCAGGCGCAGTCGATCTTTTTCCGGGCAAAGAACCCGGTCTTGCCTTCGGCAAACTTGCCGCAGCTGGGACATTCTATTACAAATTTAGCCATGATATTTCTCCTTTTTACAAAAGCGGTCACTGCTTTGAAATTAACTTACCGATGCGATAGACACCTCGGGCGCAGTGTATAAGGTTTTTTCTTCAATAATTTTGCAGTTTTCGTCCGGGTACAACGCTCGAATTGCAGACAAAGCACCGTTCTTGCTTGCAACGAATTGGATGATCAAAAAGTGCGGAATTTCACCATTTTTGCAGTTGAGTTTTCTGCATCTTTCCTGCACAATAGCATTTTTCATCGGCTTTGCGCCATCACTGTAAATCTGCACGATTGCAGAATCTGTATGTAATTCCGGTTGGCATAGATTTGCTGCGCCATAAGATAAATCTTTTGTTTCCACGTTCTCCATGTTAAAAAAAGTAGGCGCAAATCCAGAAAGAACCACCGATGTTAGATTGTGCTTTTTTCTCGAAACAGCATACGGTTCGTAGTATAGTTTACGGTTGTTTTTTTCTGCCTCTATAAATAAACGGCATCGTTGCTGAATTGTTTGAACAATTTTTTGCTCTAGTGCGGCAGGAAGAATATCTTTAATCAAAATTCAATCCTCCTTGATCTTCTCACTTTTCCAGTCTCTTCAACTCGGCTTCAATCTCCGCCAGCCGGTTTTCCATATCCCGCCGCTTGCCGCCGGAGAACAGACCCTTTATGTGGGGCAGCTCTGTTTCGATTCGCTGCTTTTCCGCCTCCAGAGCGGCAATTCTGTCGAGACGCCGCTTCTCGGCTGCGGCTTTGCGTTTTTCTTCTTCCGCGACAGCTCTGTTCACTACATCATCAAAGTTATCAAACAGTTTCCAGCCGGATACGTCGCACTGACCGTTCTTATTGTAACCGCAGGCCACCACCGTACCATCGGATTTCAGCCCGACCGTATGGCGGGACCCGGCGGCAACTGCCACGATATCTGTCCAGCCGGATACATTGCATTGACCGCTTTTATTTAATCCACAGGCTACCACCGTACCATCGGATTTCAGCCCGACCGTATGGCGGCCACCGGCGGCAACTGCCACGATATCTGTCCAGCCGGATACATTAAATATACCACAATAATTGCTACCACAGGCAACCACCGTACCATCGAATTTCAGCCCGACCGTATGGGCGTCACCGATGGCAATCGTGCGTGGCGCATGGCAGTGATAGTATGGCCGCAGCTTTTCTTGCAGTTCCTTTTTGCGGCGTGCTTCATCCTCTTCTCGGCGGCGGCGTGCTTCCTCTTGGCGGCGTACTGCTTCTTCCCTGCGGCGGTTTGCCTCCTCTATGCGCTGCTTTTCCATCTGCGCAAGCCGTTCTGTGTGCTCATTGGCAAGCCTTTCTGCGTCGGCCAATTTGTCTGCCAGCGCACCGCTTGCAAATTGTCGGGCGCGCTTATATTCGCGGCTCTGCACCACCTTGATGATCTCAGAACCAGCTTCCTCCCACGTTCCGATCCCCCATGTCGCCAACAGCAGCACCATATAAGCGTCCGCACACTCCGGGTTAATATCCAGCACCTTTTGGGCGTACTCTGTAGCGAGCTTGGAATCCTTGTCCTCCAAAAACATCTGTGCCCGCTTCAGTAGAGATTCTGCCGTGGCGTTGGTGGCGGCCTGCGGAGGCTGCGCGGCGGCAGACGAATTGCCGCTCATGATCTTATCCACGCCCCGCAGCAGATCCTGCATCGCGCCTACCTTGCCCATGTCCTGCGCCTGGAGCTTGGCGAACTCCTTGGGCATATCGTAGGCGTCGATGCCCTTGTAGCAGGGGATCAGGTGCTTGCTCTTGTCCTTGGTCATCAGCTGCAAATAGCGGCTCCACTCGTTCTTCACCCACACGGCGTTGTAGTACTCATAGTCCGTGCCGAAGGCCAGCATGATCTTGGCACTGTGCAGCGCGGCAAAGATGTACGGCTCGTACTCCGTCCCCAGCTTATCCTCCAGTGAAATACGGCTGAAAAACACCCGATAACCCTTTTCCGTCAGGGCGTCGTACACGTCCTGCGCGATGACACTGTCCACGGTGCGCTCACCGTTTTCGTCCGTCTCCTTGTAGCAGATGAAGATATCGTAGGGCGGCTCCTTGCCGGGCACCTCCACAATGCCCCGGCGCAGCTCCTCGATGCCCTTGGCCTCGTCTCGATAGACACGCCGCGCCACGGCGTCGGCGTTCTCCAGTGCCTGCTCGAAGTCGCTGTCCTCCATGACGCTGTCAAAGCTGGAGCGGTGGCAGGTGGGGATCTTCTTTCCCGTGGCGGGGTCATCCACATATTCGATACCGTAGCGGCACAGCACCAGCCCCCAGTAGGCCTCAGCTTCCTCGGGGAAGTCCGCCACGATGCTCTCGTACACGCCGGCGGCCTTGTCGAACTCGCAGGCAAGGCGCAGCCGATTGGCGCGGGCGAACAGGGTCAGCTTCTTTTCGTTGTCGGCGGCGGGCACCGTCTGCTGTGAGCCGCAATATGCGCACACGGCGACGCTGCTGCCCTCGATCAGTTCCAGATCTCCCCCACACATTTTGCACTTGATAACAGACATTTCTCTTTCTCCCTCTCGTTTATTCCTGCGGACGGGCGTTCCCGTCCTGTCGTTCAGATATTTCCATGTGCTCCAGCGCGAACTCGAAGCACTTCACCATGATCTCGTTGCGGGTACAGCCCACATACTTGGCAATGCTGTCAATATCGCGGATCATGTCCTTTGGCAGCCGCATGGAGATCACGGTGGATTCCTCCGTATATTTTTTTGGCTGGATGATCAGTTTTGGCACAGCCATAGCAACACCTCCCGGGTGGTCAAAATCACGCACATTGATTATACTACGATTGTATTCTGCTGGCAATATGCGCGGAGCATAAGGTGGCGGATAATGGGAAGTTTTGGCGAATGATACATAAAAGCTGGCTTAATTTGTGCATATTTAACGCCATGCGTCTGGAATCGAATTGACGATAAGAAAGAACGGCACGAAGGGATACCCTTCGCGCCGTTTTCCAATTTGTATTTGTTTTTACATTTTGTCTCTGTTTACAAAATCGTCCCGGATGACCTTCAGAGCGTCTTTCTCGGAGAGCTTTCCTGCAAGGTACGCATCCCGTGCCTCCGTTGCATTTTCCAACCATTCATAATACTCCGCATAGCTCAGATCCCTTTTGGATGCCTTTTTGTTCGGGTCCAGCGCACGCTCATAGCGCTTGTACATCCGCTGCTTTGCACGGTCAAATTCCTCCACGACCTTTTTATTCTGCGCCTGCAGCTTATGCTTCAATGCGGGGCCCAAGTCCTTGCATGTTTTATCGTCCTTCAGTACTCTGTCGCAATACAAGGTTTTCTTGGCGGTCTTTGGAATAAAGTATCTGCCGCAGCATTCGCACAATGCTACGCGCGGTTCGGCAGCGATAAAATGGAGTACCAGAAACGTGTAGTAGTCAGCCGCAGAACGGAACAGATACTCTGGGGTATGCAGATTTGAAAAGCTGGAAATCTGTGTGAATTCTACCTCCTGCAAGCTCCGGTATTTCTTGTCCAGATCGATGGGGACATGGAAGCGCATATCCCGCAGGATGTTGTTCACAGAGAATTGTGTAAGCATTACCGCGGACAATTCTGAAATGATTTTCTCCACGGCAGTCACGGGATATGTGCCGCTCCCGTCAGCAGCGGGGATTCGGTCTTCCATGATGGTCCTCGTAAGCGTTCCATATAGGGGATCGTCTTCTTCAAACTCCTCGATCAAATCCTGCACCGTATCCTGTATGAATTCAAATACGCGCATATCGACAGCATCCTTCCCATCGCCGTCCTGCGTGACCAGATATGCAGCGGACAGCCGGATGCGATCTACGATAAAGGCATAGAAATCAAAAATGAGCTCAGAGAACAGGATGACCTCGTCATTCAGCGTTGTCGCCTCCAATTCTGTCTCGCCGGATATGGAAACCAACGTGCGTTTCAGACTTCCGTCGTCGCCCAGCGTGACATATAGGCCGAGTTTTCTCTCCATTGGCGTACCTTCCCATTTTGTCCACAAGTGATCTTTCTCCGCGGCGGAGAAAGATCACTTTTTCATGTATAGTGTCCTGCATTCATTATACCATGAACACACTGGGTCGTACAGAAAAATAAACTTTAGATTGGAGATGATATGCATGACGCATCAACAACTGCAAACCATCGACGCGGACACGCTGCTGTCCACTACATTGCCGCCCACACGGTTCATCATAGACCGGCTGCTGCCGCAGGGGTTACACATCCTTGCCGGAGCACCGAAGGTGGGCAAATCGTGGCTGGCTCTGTGGCTGTGTCTGCAAGTGGCGCAGGGAACAAGCGTGTGGGACTTCCCGACCCATAGAGGTACTGTGCTCTACCTCTGCCTGGAGGACAGCCTCACCCGTATCCAAAGCCGCCTGTTTCAGATCACCGACGACGCGCCGGAGGCACTGCACTTCGCCACCATCGCCGCAGGCATCGGCGAGGGGCTGGAGGAGCAGCTCACCAACTTTCTTACGCAGCACCCCGACACCTCGCTGGTGGTCATCGACACATTACAGCGCATCCGCACCGGCAGCGATAGCGGCAATCCCTACGCCAACGACTACCGTGACATCTCTGTACTGAAAGCGTTGGCGGACAAGCACCACATTGCTATCCTGCTCATTCACCACCTCCGTAAGATGAACGATGATGACCCCATGAACATGATCTCCGGCACGACAGGCATCAGCGGAGCGACAGACAGCAACTTCGTGCTGAAGGAACGTAGGCGCGGCAGCGGTGAAGCGACCCTGTACTGCACCGGACGGGACATAGAATACCGCGAGCTGCCGTTGGTATTCGATAAGAGTGGCTACACATGGCGGCTGACAGAGCCGGTGGAGGGGGAGTGCATTTCTATCGACCCGGAGGCAATTTCCCTCTCTGCCTTTCTGCGGGGGCTGGGCGGCTTCGAGGGAACGGCTACGGAGTTAAGCGCGCTGCTGGAAGCAAAGACAGGGGAGAGGCTGACACCCAGTGTGCTGTCCAAGCGGCTGGTGAAGTATGCGGAGGTACTGGAGCAGAACGGCATCCGCGTGGTCAGCGAACGCACACGGACAACGCGGACGCTGAGTATCCTTTGCCTTCCGTGTGACGGGAGTGACGGCTGTGACGGGAAAAACTGATATGGTGCCTGTGTTGAATTTGCCGTCACACCTGTCACGGCCGTCACGGAGCGAAAATGTACCGATTTTTGGCAGAGGCACACGATGCCGTTTTGCTCCGGAAAATCACGATTTTGGAGCAAACCCAAGGAAGGAAAAGGGGAATTCGCAGCCACGCCGAACCTCACGCCCGTTGCCCGCCGTGTTGCCGCCTGTGGGCCGATGTGGGGCCTCGCAGGGCGGAGGTGGGGTACGGATACCACCCAGCCTATTTGGGCGCGTGTTGGGGAGCTTTTCGGTGCACCGAAAGCGAAGCAGGAGAAAGGGGCGGCGTCGTGGACGCCCCCACCCCGGTCACTTCTGTCCGCAGTGCGGGCAGTTGCGCCGTTCCACCAGCGGCGTCGTAGAAGGGAATTTTCGGCGGGCGGTGGGGTCGAAAACAGAAAAAAACCCGCAGTTACGGGAAAAGCTGCGGGGTCGCGGCAAAAATTCAAGGAGGAAAGTCAAGATGACAAATAGCAAGGAAAAGTACGCTTTTTGGCTTACGCCGGAAGCGAAGAAAATGATAGAAATAAACGCGCCGTTGGCCAACTGCGGCAGCCAAAGTGAGTTCGTGGAAAAGGCCGTTCGGTTCTACGACGGCTACCTGAAGGTGCAGAACGCCGGGGCGTTCCTGCCATACGCAGTGGCGGATGTGCTGGAAGGTACGCTGGGCGTGTTCGCAAACCGTATGGCCAAGCTGCTGTTCAACCTGACCGTGGAGCACAACATTACCAACCACCTGCTGGCAGCAGACGTGGACATGACACGCGAGGAGTACAACAAGCTGCGCGGCGGCAGCGTCCGCGAGGTCACCAGCACACGGGGCACGATCTCGCTGCGGGATGTGATTAGCGACTCACAAGAATGACGATTGGAGGTACATCATGTTTTTATACGAAGGAGACTGCTTGAAAAATGTGACCGTTATTCGAGGCGTCCGATATGTGACAGTCAGTCACTACAGCGGTAACAAAGATGTCTGTGACAAGCTGGGAGAGCTGCTCACCGATGCCTTTTGCTCATGCAATCTGCACGAAGTTACGAATGCTTCTTCGTCAGATGTGGATATAGCTATTGACGGCGACTAAGGGTATTGTGTGTGGCGAAAGGAGTGAAAGCTATGGAAGAAAAAGCGGCAGTCTACTGTCGGCTTAGTCAAGACGATGGCAGCGTAGGCGAATCCGGCAGCATTCAGACACAGCGCACATTGCTGACACAATACTGCAAAGAACAGCATATCAGCATCGCGGACTACTACTGTGATGACGGCTGGAGTGGTACAAACTTTGTTGAGGTAAGATAACGTAACCTTTTTTGCAGAGGGTGTTATCTTACCTCTTTTTGATGTATGTTAGATAGCATAACTCTTTACGTCGGCTCCAATCTGTCTGAAATAGGAGATACTTTCAGTAGGCTTGTCGCCTGTATCAACTCTGCCGACAAAGCTATAAAAGATTTCGATTTTGCGGGTGTTCGTTTCCTTATCCAGTTCGTGAATAAGAATGCGGTCAATAAATTCATGGACGTTTTCGTAGGTCAGTTCGGTAATGGCGGTGTATTTGCGTACCAGTGCGACAAACCTTTTCACGTCCGCGCTGCGCTCGGTGGCGTTGTCAATTTCCTGTGACAGTTCCGCAATCCTCCGGGTCAGCGTCTTTTTTTCTTCGTCATAGCCGGAAGTCAGAAAAGCAAATTGTTCATCTGAAAGTTTCCCTAAAGCGTTGTCCTCATAGAGCTTGCGGAACAAGATATTCAGCTCGCTAATCCGGCTCTGCGCCTTGTCAAGCTCTTTCCGTTGCTGCGTCAGCGTCTTTTGTACTGCCTTTGCGCTGCACTCGTTGGCGGTTTCGATAAACTCCTGTTCATGCTCTTTCACATAGGACAATACCCTTTGTAAATCGGCAAGGACAAGTTCTTTAAGGACGCTCTTTCGGATATAATGGGTAGTGCAAAGCTCGCCAGTCCTTATCCTGTTTCGATACTTGCCGCAAGTGTAGGCGTGTTTGCGTTCCAGTGTCCCGGCTCCCTGTTGCAGATACATTTTATAGCCGCAGTCCCCGCAAAAGAGAAGCCCCGAAAAAATGTCAATTTCATCAACCTTTGTAGGGCGGTGTTTGGTGGCAATCCGTTTCTGTGCAAGCTCAAAGGTTTCTTCATCAATCAAGGGTTCGTGTGTGTTGGGGAAGAAGTAACGCTTTTCCTCCGGGTTCTTCTTCGTCTTTTTCGATTTGTAAGATACCTTATAGCTCTTGCCTGTAATGGTATGCCCCAAATACTCTTTACGCGCCAGAATGTCATAGAGCGTCTTATCCGGCCAGTTGTAAATACAATTCGGGTGTGGGCGGGGGTGCCTGTGGCTTCCTGTGCGCCTGTACTGCAATTCTGCAACAGTCAATACCTCATGTTCCCGTAGCCAGTTCTGGATTTCGCAGATACGGTCGCCGCGCACATACATAGCGAAAATCTGTTTTACAATGTGCGCCGTTTCCGGGTCGGGCAATAGATGATTGCGGTCGTTGGGGTCAGCTATGTACCCATAAGGCACTTGCCCGTTGACGCGCTCGCCTTTCTGCGCCTTTGCCTGTTTGACAGCCCGGATTTTCTTTGAAGTGTCGCGGGCGTAAAACTCGTTGAACCAGTTCCGCAGAGGGGTAAACTCGTTATCTTCCCTTGCTGTGTCTACACCGTCGTTAATGGCAATGTAGCGCACTTCATATTCGGGAAAAACAATCTCTATCAGCTCCCCGGTTTTCAGATAATTACGTCCCAGACGGGAGAGGTCTTTTGTTATGACGGTCGCCACGTTCCCGGCTTCAACTTCGTGCAGCATGGCTTGAAGCCCCTCACGCTCAAAGCTCACGCCGGAAAATCCGTCGTCTACGAAAAAGCGCGTGTTGAAAAAGTGGTGTTCGTCAGCATACTTTTGTAAAATCATCTTTTGGTTCTGTATGCTCTCGCTTTCCCCGGCCTGCATATCTTCCTGGCTCAATCTGCAATATAAAGCGGTAATCTTGTCTGTCTGTAACATTTTGTCCTCCTTTCCGACGACAGACAAGCATGGCATTTGTACTGTCTATATTATACCACATACCGCTGCCTGTGTCATGTATAAAATGTGAAGAAACGCCCTATTTCCGGGCGTTTGCGGGGTTCAGTTCCATGTCTTTGCGAATGAGTTTTTTTATCTTTTTATCCAGTGTGTCCGTTGCGCGTTCACTTGCGGACGAACATACAAGGTAAGTAACTTTTCCTATTTTATGCTCCGTTGTGGTAACGGGCGTTTGGTTTTGCGTCAAAGAAAATCCCCCTTTCTTTCGCAAACATATAATACAGTCTATGAATAGCAGCAAGTCCACTATTCAATAAAACAAAGGCTTTAATCGGACGGTTATTAGCATAACCTCATGGGAATTTCACCCCGGCATGGTTCTCATGCAGCCCTACCCATTGCCTGCGACGCTCTTAACGCTCGGACTGTGGCTGTAAGGAAGTATCATTGTATATTCTGCGTGTCGTCGCCCGCAAGCCGCTACACTTGCTTTCCGGCGCGGTGTTGGTCGCTCGGCTGTCCGGGCGGGGATAACCTCACCCGGATAGCGTCATGGCGCACCCGCCGTATGGCTCGGCGCAAAAGGAACGTATCCGATTTGCCCTATGCTGCGCCGCCGTTATCTTGCGCCGCTTTCTTTGTCAAGGTTCAGAATGGCTTTGCTGCCGCGTCAGCAGCGGAACGGAAAAGGGGGAGAGAGAAAGCGTCCCGCCGCCGCTGCGGTTTATTCCTCTGCCTTAAAGGTGAGGACAGCCATCATCAGTTTTGCTTGCAGCCGTTCCCGAATGTCGTGGTCTACGCCGAAATAGACATTCCCGCGCTCGTCGTACAGCTTCCGCATGGAGAGGCGGGCTATGTAGCCGCTGAAATGCTGCAAGACAATCTTCATAGCGTCCGGGTCGCCCTTTGTCGCTACCACAATGACAGGATAGGGAACAAGGGCATTTTCCGGGTAGCCGGGTTCGTTACCATTCGTCCCATTCATCAGCATTTTCCTCCAGATATTTTCTTAATCTCTCAAAAGAGCTTGTCCGCCTGTACTGTATCGTGCTTCTCGACGTATTGAACAGTTCCGCAATCTCGGTATCGTTCATTCCCTCGAAGTAATACAGCAGTATGGCTTTGCGCTTTTCTTCCGGCAAAGTACGGATTGCTTCAAGAAGCAGCTTTGGCGTGATTTTCTTCCCGGCTTTCTCAAAGACGGTTTCAACAGTTTCCCGTTTGAAATATTCATCAAACGTATGAAGCTGTCGCGCTTCGTCTAAGGTCATGTCGGAAAAGGTCACTTCCTTTGCCCTGTGTCTGCGAAGCTCTCTATGAGTGTCGCACGCTTCATTGTGAAGTACCGTATTACAAAACTTCTGAAAAGCACACTGTTTGTAAAACTCCCTGCTGTTAGGTTCCACATTCTCACCTCCTTTCTCGTTGGAAAGTTGGTGGTGCTTCCCCCTTTTCGCGGGGCAATACGGCGGTTTTCAAAAACGCCGAAGATTTTTTGAAATTTCTTCAAAAAATTTTTTGAGCAGCAAAATGCGCCTGTCCGAAAAGCCCGGACAGGCGCATTGGTATTGTGAGTAGTATTTAGATGATTAGACAGTTCATATATACAAGCGTAATTTCCCCCGGTGGTGGTCGGGCTTTTTTTGATGTGTCAATGACCGTCGGATTTTGTCGATATGGTATGTGCTTCATGGCGGCTACCTCCTTTAGCCGCCGCTTTTAACAGTGATACCGCGTCATTTCTTGAGAAGATAAAAAGAAACGGCGGCTTTGATTTTTCAAAGCTGCTGCGGAAATCAAAGAACGACAAGCAACAGTTCTGATTTTGCTCCAATATGGTTATTGGGGGCACAAATTAAATCAAAAAAGAGCCGATAACAGCAGTATTTCAAACTGCATATTATCGGCTCTGCGTCTGTGCGTCTGGCTCTTTTAATTAAATTATTTTTGTTGTTTTTTGGCTTTATTATATGTATTAGCTAACTGTCCACAAGCTGCTTTAATCTCTCTACCATGAGAAACTCTCATGGTAACTTCAAGTCCTGTTTGCTCTAATTGATGTTTGAACGCAACCATTTCTTGTTTTTGTGGTGCTCTAATTTTTGAATTACTCGTCGGGTTGTATTGCAGCACGTTAATCATAACATTTTTGCCCTTAAACCATTTTGCAAGTTGCCTTATATCTGAGGAACGGTCATTTATACCTGGTAAAAGCAAATACGCAAATACCACTTTTCGATTATGCCTTTGTGAATAGGACAATGCTTGCTTAACAACATCTTCAATAGCGTACATGTGCATATGAGGAATGATACAGTTTCTCACAGCCTGTGTTGCTGCATGTAAAGATATTGTCAACTGAATTTTTAGATGTTCTTCGCGCAATTTTTTTAATTGATTAACTGGACCAACTGTTGATATGGTAATGCCGTCGGTTGGAAAGTTAAGTCCATTTCTATCTCGAAGAATATGGATTGCTGCAATCAAGTTGTCGTAATTGAATAAAGGTTCTCCCATTCCCATAAAAACGATACGATTTACTTTTTGACGTATCAATATGACCTGCTGCACAATTTCAGACGGTGTTAGATTACGAACGAAACCATTGCGTCCGGACTCACAAAAAATACAGCCAACAGAACAACCAACTTGCGTACTTACGCAAACAGTCCCACCATCTCGCCGTTTAATAAAAACCGTTTCGATATACCTGTTGTCTTTCAATTCATAAACATACTTTTCAGTATCGCTACTTTTATAGACTTTTTTTGTTGATATTGATAGATTTTTTTTGTGAAATGGCTGTTTATACAATTTCGCATATAAGGCTCTTGCTTTATCCTCTCCAATTACTTCCGACATTTCTTTGTAAGTAAATCCGTATGGGTCATTCAATATTTCCGTAGGTGTACTTTTAGGTAAGTGTTTCATTTAATATCCTTCCTTTTCAAAATTAAAAAGTTTGTTTTTCAGAGTTTTTGATTATGATTTCTAATTTTTCAACATCAACGATATGTGTTAATTTACATTTAGGGCAGAAAAGAGGAAAATTTCTTAATACCGTATTATAAAATACTTGAACCCTCGTCTTTCCGTTACAAATTGGACATTTTATCCAATATTTTTCAAGCATAATATTTCTCCTTTTGCGCAAAAAAATACAGGTCAATTCTCAACATGAGCATTGACCTGCATTTATACATATAACACTACAACAAAATTAAGGCATAGTTTTTATACTATGTCTATACATCGTTAGTTTTGTTGTATAGCATACGCAAAATAAGCATGACAAAAAAGCCCATATTGAAAATGGGAAAAATCTTTTTTAATTTCAATGCTTATCGAATACGCATGCTATGTAACATAAACATTTCCCCCCTTTTAATAATACTATACAAAAAAAGCGGCTAGTTGTCAACATATACATATGAATTATTTTAGTCAACTGATAGAACAGTGTAGACATATCCAAGAGGAAAGGTGAACAGTAAAATGTAATAGGGTGAATAATTATGGCAAAAAGACCAGTACCGAAATACGACTTCAAGGCTTTTGGGGCAGCGATAAAGGCGGCGCGGACAGGGCGCAAGGAGAGCCGCAAGAAAGTAAGCGACGAAATGTTTATCTCGCCGCGTTACCTTGCGAACATTGAGAACAAGGGGCAGCACCCAAGTTTACAGATTTTCTTTGAGCTTATGCTCCGCTACAATATATCCGTAGACCAGTTCCTTTTGGAAACGCCGCCGGAGAAGAACACGCAGCGGCGGCAGCTCGACGCGCTTCTTGACGGTATGAGCGATACAGGCATACGGATTGTGACCGCAACGGCAAAAGAGATTTCCGAAGTCGAAAAAGAGGGCGAATAGGAATGTCCGGCTTAAAACTGAACAGGATTTAGAAAGCGTTGCAATCTTTTTTGAATTGCAGCGTTTTTCTTTTGCGGAAGTTTGGCAAAATAGCTTTTTCTCCGTAGTAAGGGATAAGGGCATAAGGGATAAAAACATTCGTAGCAAGCATAGGAAGCGGGTACCCACTTCCGTATTTTCGCCCTCCCGCGCTGCGGCGCGTCGGTTGAAAATGGCTTGTTGGGAAGTGTCCCAAACCCTCGGAACGGAAAGGAAAGGAGCGAAGCAATGGACGGACGGAAAAGGACGGTGCAAATCAAATTCAGAGTGACGGAAGCGGAACGGGATTTAATACTGGAAAAAATGAAGCTCGTACCCACCCGGAACATGGCGGCGTATCTGCGGAAGATTGCCATTGACGGGTATATCATTCAGATAGACCACGCCGATATAAAGGCAATGACCGCAGAGATACAGAAAATCGGTGTCAACGTCAACCAGATAGCCCGCCGCGTGAACGCGGCGGGGAACGCATACCAAGAGGACATAGAGGAAATAAAGGGGGTGCTTGCGGAGATATGGCGGTTACAAAGATTAAGCCTGTTAAAAGCACCCTAAGCAAAGCCCTTGACTATATCGAAAACCCGGACAAGACGGACGGGAAAATGCTCATATCCTCTTTCGGCTGCTCCTATGAAACGGCAGACATTGAGTTCGGCTATACCCTCTCGCAAGCACTGGATAAGGGCAGCAATTTAGCCTTTCACTTGATACAGTCCTTTGCGCCGGGGGAAGTGGACTATGAGAAAGCCCACGAAATCGGGAAGCAGCTTGCCGACGCGGTGACAAAGGGGCAGCATGAATATGTTGTGACGACGCACATTGACAAGGGGCATATCCATAACCACGTCATTTTTTGCGCGGTGAATTTTGTAGACCATCACAAATACAATTCCAACAAAAGGAGCTATTACGGCATACGGAACATGAGCGACAAGCTGTGCCGGGAAAATGGCTTGTCCGTCGTCGTCCCCGGCAAGGGCAGCAAGGGAAAGAGCTATGCGGAGTACCAGGCAGAAAAGACGGGTACAAGTTGGAAAGGCAAGCTAAAGATTGCCGTTGACGCGCTTATCCCCCAAGTTTCCAGTTTTGAGGAATTGCTAACGCGGTTACAGGCGGCGGGCTATGAGATAAAGCCGGGGAAATATGTTTCATGCCGCGCCCCCGGACAGGAACGCTTCACCCGCCTAAAAACCCTCGGCGCAGACTATACAGAGGAAGCCATAAGGGAACGGATAGCGGGCAGACGGGCAAAGGCGGCGAAAGCCCCCAGAGAGCAGCGCGACGTTTCGCTGCTTATCGACATTGAGAACAGTATCAAGGCGGCGCAGAGTAAGGGCTATGAACAGTGGGCGAAAATCCACAATCTGAAACAGGCAGCTAAAACCATGAATTTCTTGACGGAACACAAGATTGAACAGTACGCGGATTTAGTCAGCCGGATTGAGGAAATGTCAGCGGAAAGCGGACAGGCGGCAGACGCATTGAAGAACGCGGAAAAGCGGCTTGCGGACATGGCGGTGCTTATCAAGAATGTTTCCACCTACCAAAAGACAAAGCCCGTCTATGACGCATACCGCAAGGCAAGGAACAGGGAGAAGTACCGCGCCGGACAGGAACAGGCGATTATCCTACATGAAGCCGCCGCAAGGTCGTTGAAAGCGGCGGGCATTGCAAAGCTCCCGAACCTTGCCGCGCTGCAATCGGAGTATGAAGCCCTCCAAGCGCAGAAAGAAGCCCTTTACGCCGACTATGGGAAGCTGAAAAAGAAAGTCCGGGAATATGATATTATCAAGCAGAACATTGACAGCATTTTACAGGCAGACAGGCAGCCGGAACGTGAAAAGGGAACAGAGCGCGGATAAGGATAGCAAAATCCCCGCCGCTGTGCTATGATAAGGCTATCAAATACAGACAGGAGCGTTGAAGCATGGAAAACCAGAAAATGCCGGAATATGAAACCATACGCGCCGCCGTTGCCGGGGAAAAATGGGCGGTGGAGAAAGTCGTGGAGTGCTACAAGGACGAAATCGACAGGCTATCGACGGTAGCGGTCAGACAGCCGGACGGAAGCACGAAACAGGAAATCAACGAAGATATGCGCCAGTCTATCACAAAGAAGCTGATAGAAGCCCTCCCGCAGTTCCCACTTGAAGAAATGGAAAAGGGAAATGTCAGATAGGCAAAAAAAGAACAGGACGCGGAAGCCGGTATATGACTTCCGCGCCCTGTCTTTTTATGGGTGCTGTTTTCGTGAATGTTACGCAGTAGAACGCCATTTTCGGGGATAAAGGTATAAAGTATCGCCTATCCGATTTTCACGCCCGGAAAGCCCTGTAAATCAAGGGATTTTCCGCGCCTACTGCGTAACAGGGGTGCGTCTTTTCCTCATGCGCTCGGCGGCTTGTCTGCGGGTGATACGCTTCCGGCAGACGGGGCAGTATTTGACACTGTTAGAGGTTGACGCAAAGAACGCGCCGCACTCGGTACATTTCTTCTTATCCCCTGTCTGGTAAAGCTCCGCATAGAGCAGCCTGTCGGCGGGAAGCACCGCAACCCGGAACCACTTGCAGAGAAGCGAATAGGAAATGAGCTGCGGACATACGCATTCGTCTCCGTCGTCCAGTAAGATACAGTTCCCGTTATCATAGTTGCAGCACGTCCGGCGCACAAGGGCGTTGACTTTCCGGCTCTGGGGCGGCGTCAGCCGCTTAACCCCGTTCATACTTCATCAGCGGCGTAAATGGGAAGCTCTGCAAATTCCGCTTCGGTCAAAGCGTCCACTTTGGAAAGGGTGCGCTTTGCAAGCTCCCGCATATCCGCGTCCATGTAGGGCAGCGCGGCGTTGACATTCTCAATCAAAGCCCGCTTGCCGCCCTCGTTGTAAATGCTCAAAAGGTTTGTTTCTTCAACAGTCAGTCTAATCATGCTCATACCTCCATATCGTGATTTTTTGTTTTTGCCGCCGCCTTTTTCGGGGCGGTCTTTGCCTTGTCTGCTTTAAGCTGCGCCCGGATAGAGGGGCGGGGCTTCCTTATCTCCCTGTCCCGGTTCTCCCCCTTGTCAATCAGCGCATACGTCCCATGTCTGCCCTCGATTTTGGAAAAGGAAAGAGTCTTATAGGGCAGCATGGAGAAAAGGCGGTCAGTGTCCTTTGTGGCTGCAAGCCGCATGAACGCCGGGGAAAGCTCTGCCATGAAATGGGTCTTGTTCGGGCTATTCGGCTCATAGTGCCGCTTCATTTCCCGCACAATGCGCCGCGCTTCCGTTTCAATCAGCCCGTCCCGCAAGGCTGTGATATGCGCCTTGAAGTCCCCCGGTGGAAGCTGCTCCCGGCTGCGCCGTTCTTCCTGTAAGAGTGATTGCAGCGCGTCCGGGTCGTCGGGTAGGGCTTCAAAGCGTTCAAACTTCCCAAGCTGCGGGTCTGGGTTGCCGTTGAAGAACCGTCCGGCGGGTATCTCCCTTTCCCCTCGCTCATAAATCAGCTTCACCGTATCGGCGGGCAGTTCCTTTTCCTTGACGCGCTCATAATGTTTAGCGTAGTCCAGTTCGTACAGATTGCCCTTAATTTTCCCGCGCTCCTTTCCCGTCAGCTCGATTGCATAGGCAAGGACGCGGTCGCTTGTCTGCTCCATGTAGAAACGCCATGTGTTGTGGGGCGCGGTGTCTTTGAGGAAAACGTCGCGCTCCCGGAAACAGTGCGTCCCGGACGGGCGGCAGAACCACAAAAGGGTCTTGTCCTCCCTGTTGGGGCTTGCCGCCGCCTTTGCGATAATCTCTTTGTCAATGTCTAAGTCGCTCTGGTAAAAGCCTGTGTTCTGCTTCATAATCGCTTCAAGGGAAGCGAACAAATCCACGTTTTCAAATTTACTCTGTTCCGGCATGGGTCAGCTCCTTTCCAAGTCCTGTGACTTCTGCTTTGCGTTTTTCTTCTGCGCCTTTTCCTTGTCGGCTCTAAGCTGCGCCCGGATAGAGGGCTTTTTTTCCGGCTTCGCTCCCTTGCCGCGCTCCTTGTCGGCTTTGACAGCGTTAGCCAGGTCAACAAGGGAAATCTGCTCGCCCGCCTTTACCTTTGCTTCCAGTTCGTCAACGGTGGGGGTGTTGTTGATGATACCGTCAATCATGTTTCCGTTCTGCTCTATGGTCTGCTCGGCGGTTTTCAAGGGATTGTCCCGCTGCGCCTGTTCTGCGGCAACGGCAAACGCCCGCGTCCCATTCCCCATAATCAGATACTTTCCGTCGTCCGACTGGTGGTGAAAGCCATATCCGGCGGCTTCTATCTGCTCCCGGCTCATAGCGGTTACATGGAAAGTCCCTCTCGGTGTTTTGACAGTTTCGCCCGTTTCCAAGTCGTCCGGGGTAAGCTGCTTCTGCTCCTGTAAAAACTCCGGCACTTCCCGGAAACCTACACTGTCAACGAAATGCGCCGCGTCCTGTCCGTCCTGATGAAGCACTACCACGTCCGAAACGGAAAGGCTGTGTCCCTTAAAATCTTTGGGGTGGTCGATATTGAAACGGGTGTAAATATCTTCAAGGGAAGTTTCCGGCGCAAGGGGCGCGGAATAGACAAGCTCATAGTTCGCCCTGTCAACCACATTTCCCGCCGCCTGCAGGCGGTCGTATGGCTCAAAGCGGAAATCCCTTGTTTCGTCCCCGCCTTTTATCTGGTAAATGGAAAAGGTGTCTTTGTCCTGTCCGGCGGTCTGCGCCGTTTCCTGTGCCTTTGCGTAAAGCTGCTTTACGTCGCCCTCGGTCAGCCCGCCGCTTTTGAGCTGCCCCATAAGCTCGCGGCATTTCTCCGGCGTTCCCGTATAAAGCACGTCGCCCATTTTCGCCCGCCCGTTCTCCTGTGTCACATAGGCTTGCAAGAGGTGGCTGTTTTCCGGGCTGTCGCCGTAAGGGTTCCGGCGCATCTTGTAAATCGTTTCCGGGGTAAAGGCTTCTTTCGGGGCTGCGCCCGCCTTTTCCTGTGCGCCGGATTTTCCCGGTGCGGCTGCTTCCGGCTTCTCTTTCCCGGCTGTATCTGCCTTTGCCGGGGCTTCCGGCTGCGGCTGTTCTTTCGGGGCTGCCTTTTCCTCTCTGGTGGGCTGCTCCTGTCCGGCGGTCTGCTCCTTGTCCTGTGCCTTTTGCAGCTCCGCAAGATTTTCGTCTATGGAATTGATAATCTCGGCGGCTGCGCTGCGTATCGTTTCAAGGGAGCTTTTCAGCTCGGACAGCTCCCGCCCGCTGCTCCACCCGGCGACATAGCCGAAAGAGTAGTCCGACGTGTCAAGCCCGTAATGTTGGCAGACAGTATAGGCGACGCTTTCCGCTTCGACTTCGCGGGTGCGGCGGTCAACGTGGGGCTGCTGCTCGTCCTTTGGCGCGTTGAGGTCAATGTCGTGCAGCTTCGCATGGGCGATTTCGTGAATGGCGGTCTTTAAGGTCTGTAATTCGCTCATGCCCTCGTTGATAGCAATGCGCTTGTCCTCCAAGTGGTAGTAGCCATGAGAGCCGCCCTCGATATTCTCAAAGGCGATAGGAACGGGGGAAGTCTTTTCAAGGGCTGCGAAAAAATCCTTGTAGCGGTCAACGTCGCCCGTCAGCTCGTCAACGGCAATATCCGGCAGCTCCTTTCCCTCGGTCTTTACGATCACGTGGGAGCCCGGGATCCCCTTTGCGTGAAACCACCAGTCACCGCCGTTGGCAAACTTGAAGTCGAGTTCTTCGTTCTGGTAGTTGTTTTTTCCGACATAGATATGGAATCCGTCGCTGGAAAGGTAGTGGAACGGGCGGCTTGTGATCTTTACCTTTTTTCCGCCGGTGTAATGGCGTTTGATATAGCCGTACTCCGTAAGCTCTTCCTTGATCTGTACCAGATCCTCCTCCAGCCTTGCGATATCCATGGAGGTACTGATGGATTCCAGATGGTCGATCTCCGCCTTTGTCTGCGCGAGCTGTTCCGTGACGGCCTCGTAGGTCCGTTTTTGTTTATTGTATTTATCGAAATACCGCTTCGCGTTCTCCTGAGCTGTCATCGTCGGATCCAGCGGGATCGTAATTTCCGTATTGTCGTAATAATTTAAACATTTAAAACTTTTTTCACCGCCGGAGAGACCATATCCGTAGGTATTCAAAAGTTCTCCGTAGATCCGGTATTTTTCCCGTTTTTCAGTATCCTTGAGCTGCTTTGTCTGAAGATCCAGCTTTCTCACACTGCGCTCCAGTGCATTGGAGATGATCTTTCTAAGATCCGTGGACTTCTGGTGGATCCGTGATACCGTATTCTTTTCCGCGTAGTACCGCTCGAGGAGCTCACTGATGGAATCAAACTTCACAGTCCTGTAATTTCCGCCTTCCATCATCGTCAGCGGGACAGCGGCAAATTCGATGGGTTTTTCTCCCTCGTAGATAATATTCGGGGTGAAATTGCCCTCGCGGATATCGTCCATGATCCAGTTGAACGCGTGGAAGAGGTGTGTGAGTTCCGCGTCGGAAAATTCTTTTGCGGAGATATCACCGTCTAAGGATGCCAGATGGCAGATCTCAGCGGCAACCACGGGACTTAAGCCGGTAAGATCCATGTAGAGCGCTTTGGAAAGATCCTGCGGTGTGCTGTGCAGAAGCTCTTTAAATTCCGTTTCCGTGATCGTAA